>Ga0208586_1000121_pt1 | contig 31285 bp, 35 predicted proteins | sample NGESurshal072012_6_FD_184471 | JGI IMG/M metagenome (GOLD analysis project Ga0208586, IMG submission 184471) | Arctic peat soil microbial communities from Barrow, Alaska - NGEE Surface sample 53-3 shallow-072012 (SPAdes) | ecosystem: Environmental > Terrestrial > Soil > Wetlands > Peat ... | reverse complement strand
GCGGTCACTGGTGACGGTGCCGAGTCGGTCGTAGCGGACCTTCGCCAGCACGGGGTACATCATGACGAGGAGTCCAATGAAGATGGGCAACGACGTTCCCGACGTGACCTGCACGGCATTGAGGTGCGTGTTGAGGCTGGGTATCGCTCGACCTAACACGATGCCGATGACCATCGCCAAAACGATCCACACCGGTAAGAACCGGTCGAGAAACGAGAGTCGCTTGATGACGGGGGCGGCCACGCCTCCCTCGGTCAACTCTGAGACGGTGTCGCTCATGATCGCCGCGCTGCTCTCGTTCGCGCCAGTTTCAACAGCACGGGGCGGCGTCGGACATCACGAGTGACTCGCTCTCGCAACAGGTCGCATCGCCCGCCACCGTTGAAGAGTCACTCGCGTCGGCCAGCACGGTATAGACCTCCCACCGCGAGGCATCAGGACCATCGACCCACACTTTGTCTTGCACCGCGAAGCAACACGTCGTCTCGTCCTCGACGTCGGTTACGAATCCCTGTTCGGCGAGGTACCGAGTGGCATCTTGCACCTCACCAGTTGTAGAAACTTCGACCCCAAGGTGATTTATCGTGCCTGGGTCACCAGAGTTCTCGAACAGCACCAATTTGAGTGGGGGTTCCGTGATGGCGAAGTTGGCGTAGCCGGGACGTAATTTCGTCGGTTCGGTCTTGAAGAATTTGGTGTAGAAATCTGCCGCTTCATCGAGGTTCGACACATTAAGAGCGAGTTGCAGTCTGGACACTTTGATCTCCTATAAATTGACGTTCGTCAATGAGAACGGTAGTTGTCAAATCGATGATTGTCAATAGTATAATGAGAGCAATGTCACATCCAAAGACCATCACCATTGACGAAAACGTCGTAAGTTGCTGTAGCCCATTGACGGCAATTGCATTGTCCGAGGTCGAGGCCGGTGACATCGCTCAGATCTTTGGAGCCCTCAGTGATCCCGTGCGTCTGCGCATGTTGTCGCTCGTCGCAGCTGAAAACGAGGTCTGCAGCTGCGCTCTTGAAGAGCCGCTGGGCAAGAGCCAACCCACCATCTCGCATCACACAAGGATTCTCGCGGAGGCGGGCCTCATCGTCGGTGAAAAGCGTGGCCGGTGGATGTGGTGGCGAATTGTTCCGGAACGTCTTAGGGAAGTTTCGAAGATTCTTTCTTCATGAGCGCAGGCGCTCAAACAATCGTTTTGTAGAGGTCAATTCGGCCACCTTGGATAGGGTAACGCGGATGCCCCAACTCCGCCGCCGTCTGCGTTTCATTTCACGGCCATGACGGTATCGACTGGGTTCGACAACGTAGAGGTGGCACTACCACGGAGAGCAATGGTCCCACACCTCTCCTGGCCGCCAATACTGGCAAGACTCTGAGCGTGCAACAATGCTCCCTGCCTTGGAGGTCGATGCCAGCAGCGACTCAACTGGCCTCCCCACCTCCATGGGCACGGGGGCAATAATTGCCAACGCCGCCTTCGCGAACCTCAGTGAAGACGGGTATCCGAAAGTTTGCAATGGACCGAATATTGACTTGGTGCGGATTAAGTCCGGAGTTCGTCCATCTGTTGCGGTGTCCTCGCTTCAACGAATTGCGAAGTCGGCCACCTCACGATTCACATCCGTGAACAGTTCTTGCAATCTGATGCTTTCGGTCATCGGAGTGCAAAAGCCTGGACAGATCCGCGACTACGGAAGCGTCGGCGTCTCACCCACTTTGTTGGCGTCCGGTCTCGCGAGTGGTGCCGTCGTCGCGCTCGCGTTCACCCTCGTCGCGTCGGTGCGCCGTCGCCGTCGCGAACTGGCGCTGCTCAAGGCACTCGGTTTCACCCAACGCCAGCTCGCGGCCACCGTCGCGTGGCAAGCGTCGATCGTGGGAGTGGTGGGAATCGTCTTCGGCGTACCGCTCGGCGTCGCTCTCGGTCGTTGGCTGTGGATCCTTTTCGCCCGCGAGGTCTACGCCGTGCCCGACGCCACGGTACCCGTTCTTTCGATTGCGCTCGTAGCAGTTGGTGCGCTCATACTCGTCAACGCCGTCGCAGCATTGCCCGGCCGAAGCGCCGCGCGAACGGAAACAGCCCTCGTGCTTCGCGCAGAGTAGCGCCCTGGATGCGGAGACCAATTGTTCGTGTTCAGGCGCCCCTCGTGATCACTGGCCTCGAAATGCTTTCTTCAGTTTCGTGAGCAGGCTCGGCTTGAGGTAGTACTCCTCGCGCTCCTCTGGGGTCATTGCGTCGTAACGTGCGTCCTGTTTCGACAGTACTTCGTCGACCTTCTCTTGTTGGAGATTGTCGCGATTGTGGATCTGCTCTTCACTCAGCGCTTTCTTGCCGCCTCGACCCAATCCTCCAAAACTTCCAAAGCGACTCACGAGACTCCCTTCCCCGACGCCGAAATCGTCGACGCCAGTATCGACAGTGCGAATCTACTCATCTCACTCGGGTGACACGCTGACGAGTGAATCGCGTCAGAGCTGGCGGTAGCGCGGCACGTAGCCGCCGACGCCGAGCGACATCGAGTCCTCGGGGTCAATGGAGTCATCCACGCCACCCAGTACCTCAGTCACCCACGACAAGCGATCGGTCAAGATTCGCGTCACGCCGCCGGCCAACGTGTCCGAGGAGATCGCACAACTCGAACAGGCACCCTGGAGTTGTACTTCTACGACACCGGTCTCGACGTCGGCACGAATGAGGACGAGGTCGCCACCGTCGGCTTGGACCGAAGGACGCATGAGGTCAAGCAGCGCGTTGAGCGCCTTCAAACGGCTTGAGCGTTCCTGGTCGGTCAGTTCTTCCATCCGTCCAGTCTGCCGTGAAATCACGCGCCTGTGACGCCGTTCGCGTTCTCGATACGATGCAATCCATGGAATCTGACATGCACTGGGATGTGGACGACATCGACCTGTCAGACATGGGCTTCTGGCGTCGACCCTGGGCGGAGCGCGTAGCCGCCTTCGCGACGCTGCGACGAGAGAGCCCGATCACCCACTACGACGAACCATTGATCGAAGGCACGTCAATCGAGTTCCCAGTCGGCAACGGTTTCTACGCCCTCACGAAATATCGCGACGTGCAAACGGCGTCGCGGCACCCGGAAGTCTTCCTTTCGGGACCCGGTGCGGTGTCAGAGATGGACCTTCCGACTGAGATGGTCGAGTACTTCTCGGGCATGATCTCAACGGACGACCCCAAGCACGCGCGACTGCGCCGGATTGTGTCGAACGCATTCAATCCTCGCAATGTCCGAGCGGTGGAGGATTCAATTGAGCGCAAGGCCGATGAGATCATCGAACGTTCGCAAACGAGCGGCACGGGCGATTTCATCACCGACATCGCGGCGCCATTTCCTCTCGAGATCATTTGCGACATGATGGGCGTCCCGCCAAGTGAGTATGCGACGGTCCTGTATCACTCGAACATCATCCTCTCCAATGGCGACCCGGACATAATTCCCGAAGGCCAGGATCCCATATTGGCCCTGCTCGAATCAGGCGCCGCGCTCACGGCGATCATGGAGGAGTTGGGGGCGTACCGAATCGACAATCCCATCGATGACATTACGAGCGCACTCGTGAACGCCGAGATTGAAACCGAGAAACTCACGAAACAAGAGTTGGCGTCATTCTTCGTGCTCCTCGTAACGGCCGGTAGTGAGACGACCCGCACGGCGATTGCTCATGGTCTGCACACGCTCACCGAACACCCCGATCAAAAGGCACGACTGCTCACCGATTACGATGGCCTCGCCAAGACCGCCGTCGACGAAATCGTTCGTTGGGCGTCGCCGGTTATTTGGATGCGCCGCACGCTGGCTGAGAACTACACCCTTTCGAACTTCGAACTCGCCAAGGGCGACAAGGTCCTCTTGTTCTACAGTTCAGCCAATCGCGACGAGGACATCTTTGAGAACCCCGATGTCTTCGACGTCGGACGCACGCCCAATGACCACTACGGCTTTGGCGCGCCGGGCCCTCACTTTTGTCTCGGCGCCCACCTCGCGCGACGCGAAATCACAGTGATGATGCGCGAGTTATTGCGTCGACACCCTGATATCCACTCCACCGGGACGCCGTCCCAGTTGGCGTCGCGCTTCATAAACGGCATCAAGCACCTGCAGTACAGTCTCTAGGATTACGGGCGTCGACCGTAGGCTGAGCGTGAGAGCGCCTTAACCGCGTGGCGACGCGAACAACCAATCTCGCATTAGAGGAGCCGGTGATCGAGCGCATTTCAATCGAGTTCCCAGTGAGCAATGGATGCCATCTGAGCGACACTCGTCGTCAATTCTCATCGTGGCGTCGTGACCCTTCTGCGCGAGTAGTGCGAGTTGAGAGCGATTGCAATGGCCAACGCTAAGCGACTCCCTCAACACGTGGGCATCATTCCCGATGGCAATCGCCGTTGGGCTCAGGACCAAGGTTTCCAAAAACAGGACGGCTATCACTTCGGACTGCAGCCCGGTCTGGAGTTGTACAAGGAGTGCCTGGCGCTCGGAATCCCAGAGATCACCTTCTACGGCTTCACCGTCGACAATACGAAGCGTCCTGGGCCTCAGATTGACGCATTTCGCATCGCGTGCGTTGAAGCCGTGGCGGAGTTGGAGAAACGCGACGCGGATCTTCTGGTGGTGGGTAACACCAAGTCGGTGTTCTTCCCAAAGGAACTCCTGCGCTACACGCAACGGACCCGAATTGGCGAAGGCCGCATCAAAGTGAACTTCCTCGTGAACTACGGCTGGAATTGGGACCTAAACCATTCGCTCGAAAATGGCGACGGGAGTACGCCTCGCAACGTCGCCGACGGCATCGCGTCCGCCGATATTTCACGGATTGATCTCATCGTGCGCTGGGGCGGGGGTCGGCGACTCAGTGGCTTCTTGCCCGTCCAGTCCATCTACGCCGACTTTTACGTCGTCGACGAACTGTGGCCGAACTTCTCACTTGACCAGTTTCACGAAGCACTGGCTTGGTACCAAGATCAAGACGTCACGCTCGGTGGTTAGACGCGATACGCACAGCTATTTACTTTCGGCGCCGTACGGACGGTGCCGCCGCTAGGACGTGCGCGCGGCCACCGCTTCGTCGTACGCGTGGAGGGCCCGGGGACCCCACACCGTGCCGGGGCCACCATTGAGTGCGATTAACACACCCATCGCCTCGGCGATCTGTTGGCGAGTGGCCCCTTCACGAAGGGCGCCCCTCGCGTGCGCCACGATGCAACCGTCACACTCTCGCGTGGCTGAAATCACCAAGGCGAGAAGTTCCTTGGTGAGTCGAGAAAGTTCACCTTCGGCTGACGACGCCTGTGACAACGCCGCGAAACTCTTCATCACGTCGGGAATCAGTTCTCGCAAATCCTGAGCCGGCTGACGCAGCTCTTCACGAATCTCATCCATGCTGTTCATAACTACCTCCGAGCATGAGCGTAGCGACCGTGAAAATCGAACTCCTCGTTCGGTTTCGTAGAATTGTCCGGTGACCGTGATCGATGAACTCATCGCCCATAACCGCGCGTACGTCGATCGACACGGACACCGCGAGATGGCGACGGCGCCGCAACTACATTTGGCGGTGCTGACGTGCATGGACTCACGACTCGACCTCTTCGGTGCCCTCGGGCTGAACCTTGGTGAGGCGCACTTGATACGCAACGCTGGCGGAATCGCCACTGACGACGCCGTTCGCTCATTGCTCCTCAGTCAACGATTGCTGGGCACGTTCGCGGTGATGGTGATCCACCACACTCGATGCGGCTTGGAGACCTTCGAAGAACAAGCCCTCGCTGACGAAGTCGAAGCGAGCGTCGGGGTCCGACCGCCGTTTCGATTGGGGGCCTACCGCGACGTCGACGACGACGTGCGCTCGACGCTGGCGACCCTTCGCGAGAGCCCGTTCGTCGATACGACGGAGATCCGGGGCTTCGTGTTCGACGTCGACGACGGGGATCTGCGCGAGGTCAACTAAAAGAACTTCTTGAAGCCCCGGCTGGTCTGGTCGTAACCATTGGCGAGGTAGAAACGGTGAGCGTCCTCGCGGACGTTGCGGCTGGTCAACTGGACGCGATAGCAGCCGCGATCGCGCGCCAACGCCTCCGCCGCCTCGAGCAGTTTCGAGCCGACACCGTGACTGCGCCGATCATCGCGCACGTGGACACTTTCGAGCTCGCAACACCACCCGCCGGCGTGTTGGAAGTGTTGGAAGATAATCACTTGGCAGACGCCAATGACTTCGCCATCTTCTTCGGCGATGAGAACGTCACCACGTTGACGACGAGTCTCTTCAACCGCGGCCCAGTAGTCGCCCGTATGGTCTGTCTCTTCAAATTCCGGCGTGAGTGACCCACCCATCAGGACGCGCACGGCCGCCGCGAGGTCGTCCTCGTTGATCGGTCGAATCCGCACTGCCACGCGCTAAACCCGGGGATCGATTGGCGTGAGCACGCCAATCTCGTGCTCGACGGCCTGCGCCGCGTCAAGACAGAGGTCCTCGCGAAAGAGTGTTCCCATGATCTGTACGCCCGTCGGGAGTCCGTTGGCCACGCCCGTGGGCACGCAGGCCGCCGGTAGTCCCATCAGGTTCGCCGGCATGACGAATCGAAAAAGTTCCACAACCTTCATTGCCGTATCCCCGTCGATGATGTCGTAGCCGTGCGCGAAAGGAGGCTGCGTCCACACCGGCCCCACGATGAGTGGGTAGATCGTCATGAACTGGCGCCACGCCTTCTCCACCTTGTAGCGGCTCTCATGCATCAGTGCCATCGACTCGGGCGTCGCGGGTGGATACTCGATGTTGGTGAGTTCAAGGAATCGCTGACCTCCTTCGCCGAGAATCATCATGAGCAAAGGATTGACTACCTTGAGGCTCGTCATCATGAGTTCCGACCACGCGAGGTAGCTTTCGAAGACCATTGGCGGATCGATCTCCTCGACCTCGTAGCCAGCCTTTTCGAGGGCGCGACCAGCGATGCGGACTCCTTCGGCCACATCGGGGTCGGTGTCGCCGCCCGTCGGTGTTGGGACGAGCGCCACGCGCCGCGATGTGGGCGGACCGTTCAGGGGTACGTCGACGGACTGGGGATCGAGGCGGTGCGCGCCCATGACGGCCTCGAGACCAAGACGAACGTCCGCCACGGTCCTCGCCATCACGCCGTTCACTAACAGAATCTGGTCATTGATCGACATGTCCAAGGTTGACGAGGGATTGCCTTGGGGGACGCGTCCCCTCGTTGGCTTGATCGACGCAATGCCGCACGCGTAGGCCGGGTTGCGAAGCGATCCGCCAATGTCATTGCCGAGGCCGAGCGGGCTCATTCCCGACGCAATGGCCGCTGCCTCACCTCCCGACGATCCGCCCGCCGTGATGCCGTGCTTCCAGGGGTTGTGCGTCGAACCATAGAGTGAGGACTCGGTATTAATACGCAGTCCGAGGTCGGGCATGTTGGTACGTGCGAGTGCGACGGCACCGGCTTGGCGCAGACGCTCCACCGGCGGTGAGTCGGCGGAAGCCATGAAGTCCTTCAGTGTCTCGCAACCCTGGTTGGTCGTGTAACCAGTGAGGTCCAGGTTGACCTTGATCGTAAAGGGCACCCCGTGGAGCGCCCCGAGTGGCTCACCAGCCTTCTGTTTTGCGTCGGCGGCGTCCGCTTCGGCTCGCGCTTCGTCGGGGCGGACCTCGACAATGGCGTTGAGTGCTGCGTTCACCGCGTCAATGCGCTCCAGATGGGCGTCAATCACCTCTCGCGACGTCGTGGCACCACTTCGAATCAATTGCGCCAACGACGACGCCGATTCCTGCCATAGTTCCTTCACCACGTTCAGCCCCCGGTCAAAAACACTCAGGGTAGTTTGTCACGCGCCCAGCGTGGGCAAATCAGCCGAAGCGACCGAGGGTGTAATCCAGCGTGCGCGGGTCGATGGGATTGTTGAAGATCTTCTCGGTGGTGTCGAACTCGATCAGTTCGCCGGCCCGGTCTTCGCCCATCAACAAGAAGGCGCAGTCGTCCGAGATACGCGCAGCTTGCTGCATATTGTGCGTGACGATAATCACCGTGACCCGCTCCTTCAGCGTGGTCATCAACTCTTCAATCTTCAACGTCGCAATGGGGTCGAGCGCCGACGTGGGCTCGTCCATCAAGAGAACTTCGGGGTCCATGGCCAAGGCCCGCGCGATGCAGAGGCGCTGCTGTTCGCCACCGGAGAGGTTGGATGCAGCGACCTTCAGTCGGTTCTGCACGCTGTCCCAGAGAGCCGCGGACTTGAGCGACGTCTCGGCCGCCTCATCAAGGAGTGCCTTCTTCTTCACGCCGTTGAATCGCAGACCGGAAACTGCGTTCTCGTAGATCGACATTGTCGGGAATGGATTCGGACGCTGGAAGACCATGCCGACGCGCGTGCGTAGTTCAGTCACCGTGATGTCGCCACGATAGATGTCGGTGCCCTCTAGGAGGATCTGTCCCGAGACCTTCGCGCCGGGCGTGAGATCGTGTAGACGATTGAGTGCGCGCAGCAACGTGGTCTTACCCGAACCGGATGGTCCGATCAGACTGGTAACGCGATTCTTCGTGATGTCGAACGTACAGTCGCGAACGGCCGTGCGGCCGTGAAACGACACGGCGACGTTCTTCAACTGCATCGCGGACGCCCCACGTTCGGGTGTCTCGGTGGGTGCCGTGACCTTCGTCTCGACTTGTGCCATAAATTCCTGGTCCATTGGTTACCTTGCCTGTTGCTTTCTCGATGCCCACATTCGGGCGCTTAAACTCAAAACAAAAACGAACACAACGAGCACCAGCGCAATACCCCACACTTCGGTTCGCAGACTGGGCCATTCCGATTTGGCGTTCTCGTAAATTGAGAGCGGCATGGCGGCAACGGGATCCAACGGCTTCCACGAATTAATGTAACCGCCGCCGATGACCAAGAGCACTGGTGCCGTCTCTCCTATGGCTCGAGAGATCGCCAGAATAATGCCGGTCACGATGCCAGTCAGCGCCGCCGGGAGAACAATCTTCATGGAAACCTTGTGGGGCTTGGCCCCGAGTGCCAGACCGGCCTCGCGGAGGGTGTTTGGAACTCCTCTTACCGCAATCTCGGAAGAAATGATGATGACCGGAAGCATCAACACGGCCAACGCGAACGACCCGGCCAGCGCCGAGAAACCGATATGCAAGTCGCGAATGATGAAGGAGAAGGCGAAGAGACCCATCAGGATTGACGGGGCGCCGGCCATCGTCTGGGAGATTACCCGCAGCGACGCCGCCAGCCTCGAGTCGGATTCGGCCAAATAGATTCCAACGAGCACACCGATAGGAATCGCCAAAATCGAGGCGTAGAGGGAAAGCACGAGGGTGCCGATGATGGCGTTGGAGATACCTCCAGTGGCATTTGGGGTAATGAGGTTGGGTGTCTGAGGTAGCTGCGTATAGAAGCCCGTGTGCAGGACGACGGGCAGGCCTCGATTGAACAATTGGTACAACAGTAAGAACAGCGGAACCGCCGTGATGGAAAGTGCGATCGCACACATCGTGGTCATGACCGTCGAACGCAACTGACGCCGGCGGCGAACTTTGTCCGAGATCTGGCGAATCTCGTCGCGCATTCGATGTCCGGCTGCCGTCGGTTCCTCGAGTTCAATCATGTCGCTCATACGACCGCCAGGACCTTACGTTGGCGAGAGACCAGCCACCGGCTGATCAAAGAAAGCCCGAAGTTCACCAGCATCAACAACACTCCAAGCGCCATGAGAGCGGCGACTTCGTTGCCCTGCGCCTCGCCGAACTCCGTTGCGATCCAAGCCGCGATTGACGTTCCGGGATAGAGCAGATGGAACTGCACATTGGCCACGCCACCCGCGACCAACGCCACGGCAACCGTTTCTCCAGTCGCTCGTGCCAGCGCCAAGAACGTTGCGCCAAACAGTCCGATCTTGGCCGTCGGCAGAACAACCTCACGGATCACCTGCCATCGCGTTGCGCCAAGAGACAGGCTTGCTTCAATCAGATCGTTCGGTACGACTGAGATGACTTCCCGGCTGATCGCAACGAACGTGGGCAGGATCATCACCGCAAGCACGACCGATGCCAAGAGGAGCGATTGACCGTCTTCCTGACCAACGTTGCCGAATAGTTCCTTGGCGAAAGGCCAACTGTTAAGCCACGGGATGACCGTCTTCAACATCCACGGCGCGAGTACGAGGAATCCCCACAGTCCGTAAACCACACTCGGGACCGCGGCGAGCAGTTCGACGAACGTGGCAACGACCGTGCGGAATCGACGCGGAATGAGAAACACGATTGAGATTGACGTGCCCAGACCGATGACAACAGCGATCACCAATGCGATCACCGACGTTTCGAGGGTGCCGACAATCATCGCGAGGCCGCCGAATGGTCCCGAAGGCGACTGCCAGCCATTGCCACCGAGGAGAGTGCCGGTGTGATGGGCCCATTCAGGGGCCGAATTCCAGACGATTGTCCCGACGAAGCCGACGCTCACGGCTGCGAACAGGAGGGCGGCCGCAATCAACACGTAGTGGTACCACGTACGCGAAGAGGCGGCGGAGTTGAACTCCGCCGCCTCTTCTTCGTGCGTGGTGAAATCGGGAGGTGGAGGTATGACTAGTGACACCGCTGCGCTCCACCTCCCCTTAGTTACCGTTTGTATTTATTGATAATTCGTTGTGCTTACGACGTCTTGGTGAGCAGGACCGTCCCACCCGAGGTGACGCCCATCAACTGCTGGCGAGAGTAGGCGGCGACTGCTGTTGGCAAGGGCACGTAGCCCTCGGCCTTGGCCAAGGCGCCCTGGGCGTAGTGGGTCTCCCAGTCGAGGTACTTGACGATGGCCTCACCCTTCGCTTCGTTCGTCTGGTTCTTCGCCACAATTGCCCAGCTGTAGGTCGCGAGTGGCCAGACATTCTTGCCACCCTCATTCACGATCGAGAAGTTGTCGGGCGTGATGTTCGTTCCGGCGGCGGCGGCGGCGGCAGCGATGTTCGTCAACGAAGGTTGGAGCCAGACACCTTCACGGTCCTGCAGTGACGCTGATTGAATGGCGGCGTTACCGGGGATCATGAGGTAGCTGTACTCGATGTAGCCAATTGATCCGGGGGTCGCGTTGATATCGGTCGCCAAGGCCGCGTTGTTCGCCGCCCCCAGGATGTTCGTGGCGTGCCAGGCGTTGCCACTACCTTCCATCGGATTGCCACTCGGGGTGTGCGGCGAGCCGCCGGAGGCGTGCAACCAGTCGGTGAAGGCATACGTCGTACCGGAACTCGCGGATCGATAGATCACCTTGATCGTGTTAGCGGCTGCGTTGCTGGTGTAGAGCGCCTGGAGCGCCTTGCCCGTCGTTGAGTCGACACCACCGTTGGTGTTGATGATTGCGAGGTTCGACCACGTCGTGATCTGGCCGTCAAATATTTTCGCGACCTCGTTGGTCGTCAACTTGATGTTGTTGAGACCTGCGCCGAGGTTGTAGCCAACCACCGCACCTCCGAGGATGTAGGGAACCTGGACGTAGTTCGCCTCTACCGCGCCAGAGGGCAAAGTGGCGGCCGTGGGCGTCATGGGCTGATCCGAGAATCCGATGTCAACGCTTCCGTTGGTAATCGATGTGCGACCAGCACCGGATCCAGCGGCGGGATACGAACTGAAGCTCACCTTGCCACCGGCGGTGTACCCGGTCGATCCACTGGTCGTTGCACCAACCATTGGCGCGTCGAAGGACGAACCATTGATTGCAAGCGAGGCCGAACCAGGAACGACCAAGTCGATGTCACCGGACTTGTTCGAACCTTGCAGGCTGCCAGGAGCCGTGGTCTTCGTTGGCTTGGGCTTGTGCTTGGACCAGCCCGAGGGACATGTTCCTTTCGCGTCCGTGATCCTCTTTGACTGCACCTTGTTGTTGTGCAGGCGGTAGCAAGTCACGGTCTTTCCCTTGGTGGTCCCGGCGAGCGCCGGGACTGACGCAATGGTCAGCAAACCGGCAAGTGCCAGCGCGGCTGCCGCCATCGACCTCGTTAGTTTCTTCATCCTGAACTTTCCTCCTAAAGAAAGTGATACGTGTGCGACGCGACGATTCGACGTTCGAACGTGTTGCCTCCAAGAAACCTACGAATCGCAGGTAAACAGAGTGTGAGGAGTTGGGTCGTTCAGAGTGAAAAAATGGGGAAATCTGGCGCTATTCAGAGCTTCGTCGTCAGTCGCAACAGCTGTCACGCCAGCCACACGAGGTGCAGCGAAAATGTGCGTGCTCGGCGCTCAGCGAACCGCCGCAGTGAGGGCATTCGTGAAAGGTTGCAAACCGGTTCAGGCAGTCGATCGCTTGAACGGGCGTCTCGTCTCTTTCGTCGGCGATCGGCTCGGGCATTCATCAATTGTGGACGCTTCGACACTCTCGTGCAGTGATGCTTCGGTGCTCAGTCGAGGTCCGGTTCCCAGTAGGTGACGGGCTCCATTCCCCGTTCGAGACGCGCTTGAGCGAGGACGTTCGCGACGAAACTCGCCTTCAGGGCGACGTATCGATTCATGTCCCCACGCGACGTCTCGACGTTCGCTCGTTTCACGTCGGCGTAAGCGTCTCTCGCTTCGGGGTCACCCGACAGCGCCTCGCGTAAGAGCCAGTGGTCGCTGTGGGCACGGTTGTTCTCCACCACGAGATAGAGGTGGTGTCGAACAAACGGAGAGTCCGGCGGCGCGTCAAAAGCTTCACGGCCCGTCACGTCGAGGTCGCCCACCCAGGTGTAGCCCGCCGATTCGATCAGTGCGATGGTTGGTTGAATCATCTGCTCGGATTCGACCACGACATCGATGTCGATGATGGGCTTCGCCGCCAGACCCGGCACTGACGTCGATCCCACGTGTTCGATGCGTAGCACGGCGTGTTGAAGGAACGGCTGAAGGTACGACGAAATGACACGGAACTGCTGCGGCCAACCGGGATCCGCCTCGACCACTACCAGTTGTTCCGGTTCCCGGGTCATTGTTACGCGACCAAATCAGTCGTCGGCGCGCAGTTGCCCGGAGCGGTAGTGCGTGCGACAGAGCACTTGATAGTGGACGACGCCCTCGCTGACGTCGCCGGTGAAGAACTGATCGCCCTGGCGCGCAACGACGCCGTCGACGATTCGCCCATTGCACCGGCCTTTTTGGCCGCACCAACACGTCGACGTGAGCGGCAACTCGTGGGCCCAATCCGAGATCGCGAAAAGTCGCGCTGATCCCGGGAAGAGATTGAGCAGAAAGTCCGCCGAGAGTCCAAAGGCATGCACGTCGATGCCGAGTTCGTCGACCACTCGTGCGAGCGTGTCGATCTGTTCCACGCTGGCGAACTGTGCTTCGTCGATGACGAGGATGTGGACGTCACGCTCTCGTAGTTGCTCGACGTGCGGGCCAAGATCACTGCCCGGTTCGACGGCCTCAGCACGTGCTTCGATGCCGATGCGACTCGTCACCATGCCGTCGTCGCTGCGATCACCGAAGGTCCACAGCGCCACGTCACCGCGTCCCTGACGCAGTTGCCAGCAGAGTTGGAGCGCCAGGGTCGACTTACCGGCGGCCATCGTCCCATAGGTAAACGTCAGTTCTGCCATTGCCCTCTCGCATCGACTGTGCAAACGTCCGAGTTTACTCATTGGCCTTTTACGAAACGGCTTCCCGAATTTTCAGAGACCGTCGGTAACATTGGCGTTATGGAGTACACCGTCCGTCCGATTGCCTACATCCGCAACGAAAGAAGTGAGGCTACCGACGACAACTGGGGCGACGTCGTCAGCACCGTCGAACTCGCACGCGACGTACCCGGCGATGCGCTCATTGGTCTCGGTGAGTTTTCGCACGTGGAAATCGTTTTCTTCGCTGACTGGGCCGAAGACGTACCACCGGCCGCGTGGCACCGACGGCCCCGAGGCAACGAAAAGTGGCCCGATATCGGCGTCTTCGCCCAGCGCAACAAGGACCGTCCCAATCGGATCCTCCTATCCACGGTGGCCCTCGATAACGTCGGCGAGCGGTCCTTCACCGTGCGTGGACTTGACGGCATCGACGGCACGCCGGTCTTGGACATCAAGCCGGTGTTTCGTTGGAGTCGACCCGACGGTGAGTTGCGCGTTCCCGCGTGAAGCGAAGAGTTAGGCGAGAACTACTTCTAGTTCGTCTCGATAAACGCGTTCAGGACCGCGGCCAGTACAGGACCCTTCTCCTCTTGCAAGAAGTGGCCGCCGCCTTCGATGGTCGTGTGCGCTTGACCCTTGGTTCCAGGAACCGTTGCGAGGAACTTGCGCTCACCACCCTTCGTGATCGCGTCACCGTCGGAGAAGCAACAGAGGAAGGGCTTGTCCCACTTTGCGAGCACGGTCCACGCCGCCACGTTGGCGTCGTGGGCGGGGTCGTCGGGCGTTGTCGGTACCAACTTGGGAAACTGACGCGCACCCTCCTTGTAGGACTCATCAGGGAAGGGCGCGTCGTAGGCCGCGACGACGTCGGCGCTGAGGCGCTTCGTGCAGCCACCAGAGACGATATTGCCAACGTGCAGTTCCGGCGTGCTTTGACTGAAGTCCTGCCACGCCTTGAAGGCCTCGCTCATTCGCTCTTCACCCGTCGGCAGGCCGCCGTTGCCGATCGCCACTCGCGCGAATCGTTCGGGATGCTCCGCGACGAGGCGTAGTCCAATCAGACTTCCCCAGTCCTGGGCGAACAGCGTCACCTCACGCAGATCGAGGTGATCGAAGAGCAGTTCGCGCACCCACTCAACATGACGAGCGAAGGTGTACTCCTCACGATCGCTGGGCTTGTCGGAGCGGCCGAACCCAATGAGGTCCGGCGCCAGCACGCGGTGTCCGGCGCCAACGAGACCGGGGATCATGAACCGATACAAATACGACCACGACGGCTCCCCGTGCAGGAGCAGCACGACGGCACCATCACGAGGTCCCTCGTCGAGAAAGGCCATGCGCAACGGGTCGCCCCCGCTCGGGTCAACGACCTCGACGTAGTTCGCCGGAAAAGCGAAGTCCGGCAAGTTCTCGAAGCGTTCATCGGGGGTTCGTGCTCTTTTCATGACTTTCCTTATTGACGGGCCATGCCCTCGCGGGCGGCCGTCTCCTTTTCCTCGGCACTGCTCTGCGATACCAATTGGATGTCGACGCGATCGATACGTCCTTCGAACACGAAGTCATCGACGTAGCGGCGCGAGACGGGTGAGCCGTGGTCGCGGCCAATGCTCATAGCGATGGAAGAGAACATTCTCATGAGGAAGGGAAGATGCAACGAACCCACTTCCTTGCCATCAATCAGCAGGGTGACGTCCGCGTCACTTTGGCCGCGGCGAAATCGCACGCCCAGCACCGACGCGCCGTCGGGCACCTCTTCGATCGACTCCAGCACGTGATGCTCCATAAAGACGTTGTAGTCAAAGACGAGGCGATTGTCCTGCAAGAAGAGACTGACGCCGGCGTTCTCAGTACCCATCGCCATTATGACGCCGCCGCTGTCACGGGATCGCTCGACCACCGCCTCCAAGTCCCAACTGCGCCCGCCAATGCCGGCGGCGGCCTGGGGCGGGATTGGACTGAGCGGCGGTCGATAGGTGTAGTGACGACTGAGCGGGTGCGGCGAATTGTCACGAGAGCGCGAACCAAAGAGCGCGAGGCCGCGGTCGTCGAGTGGAAGGACGCCGTACTCCTTCGCTTCCTGCCACCACAGTGCAATCAGTTCGTCCAACTTCTCTTTATTTGACAACGCGAGGTCGTGGCACTCCGAGGGATCGACAGCCACGTGATAGAGCTCCCAATGGTCGTCGTCGAACGAGACACCAAAAACGTGACGAGTCACTGCCTTCCAACCCTCGTGGTACATCGCACGGTGGCCACCCAACTCGAAATACTGCGTTGTCCTTCGACTGGGCGCACCGGCATCATCGAAGGCGTAGGCGATCGAAGCACCCGCGACGGGCATCTGCGCAAAGCCGCGATAGCTTTCGGGCATCGTGACACCGGCGGCCTCGAAGACCGTCGGCGCAATGTCGGTCACGTAGTGAAACTGACTTCGCACCTCCCCCGTCGCCGCGATTCCCCTGGGCCAATGAACGACCAGGGGCACGTGGACGCCGCCCTCGTGAGTGTTCTGTTTGTACCATTTGAATGGGGTATTGCCGGCCTGCGCCCATCCCCATGGATAGTTCGAATGACTGCTCGGACCACCAATGTCCTCGAGATGCGCCACCGCCTCATCGGGACTCTCCATCACGAAGTTGAAGTACTTCATCTCGTGCAGGACGCCAAAGGGTCCACCCTCTTGACTTGCGCCGTTGTCGCTCATCAACAAGATCAGCGTGTAGTCGAGTTCACCGAGCGCCGCGAGGTCGTCAACGAGACGTCCAATCTGCGCGTCAGTGTGTTCAAGGAACGCGGCATACGCCTCTTGCAATCGCGCCGCGAGCAACTTGTGATTGGTGGGCAGGTCGACCCACGGCTCCACACCCTCGTTGCGCGGCGCCAATTCGCTGTCAGGCGGGACGATCCCCATTTCGCGTTGCCGTGCGAACCACTTGTCGCGGGCAACGTCCCACCCTTCGTCGTAGCGTCCACGATGCTTCGCGAGCAACTCGGCCGGTGCCTGGTGCGGCGCATGGGTCGCGCCAAAGGCAAAGTAGGTGAAGAACGGGCGATCGGGTCGAACTGACTTCGAGTCATGGATGAATTCAATGGCGTGATCGACGAGGTCTTCGCTGAGGTGATAGCCCTGTGCTGCACTCTTGGGTTGTTCGACGCGATGATTGTCGTAGATGAGGTCCGGAGAGAACTGGTCAGTTTCCCCGTCGAGAAATCCGTAGAACCGGTCGAAGCCCCGTTGCAACGGCCACTGGTCGAACGGCCCGGCCGATGATGCGTTCTCCATCGATGTCAAGTGCCACTTGCCGACGGCGAACGTGGTGTAGCCAGACTCGCGCAAGACCTCACCCATTGTTGCGGCGTGGTTCGATACGTGGCCACGCATATTCGGAAATCCCGAACTCCAGTTCGAAAGTCCTCGCATCCCCACTGAGTGGTGATTGCGACCGGTGAGCAGGGCTGCTCGAGTCGGTGAGCACAGTGGCGTCACGTGGAAATTCGAGAAGCGAAGTCCGCCTGCGGCCAGCGCGTCGATGTTGGGCGTCACGAGGTCCGAACCGAAACAGCCAAAGTGAGAGAACCCGAGGTCGTCAATCAAGATGACGACGATGTTGGGGGCGTCGCTCTTGGGGTGATGGGGCGTTGGCCACCACGGAACGGATTCGGCGACCGTGCGCCCAATCGTGCCCTCAAAGCGCTCGTACCGCTCCACCAATGCTCCTTCGACTCCTTGCCACGCTACGTCAAGGCGTCGTGGGACTTGACCTCGTCGAGCAGTGCCGTGATGACGTCACGGGGTGGACACGACGCCGGTCCGAGCGTGGCAATCGCCACGGCTGCTCCGGCGTTCGCTCGACGCGCGGCCTCGAACTCGTCGGTGCCGAGCGCCAGCTCAGCAAGGAACACACCACTGTGTGTGTCGCCGGCGCCGTTGGTGTCGAGGACGGTGGTCTCGAAGGGCCCGACAAACGTTTGCGTCTGTCCACGCGAGGCCAGACAGCAACCGTCGGCGCCCGTGCGAATGACGACGCCGCGACGACCGCTGCGCGAGGCGAGCACCTCCAGCGACTCTTCAATCGTCGTCGCGCCCGTGAGCGTCGCCGCTTCGATTTCGTTGCAGAGGACCCAATCGGCACGGCCCAATATCTCGTCCAGGTTGGCGACGGGAAGGTCCGCGACGCGGTTGCTTGGATCAAAGGCGACGACGACGTCGTCCGAGAGTGTTGCGAGCCAGTACAGCACGATTTCAGCTTGACCCGGGTACAGAACGTTGTAGCCGGACACCAAAACGTAGTCACCACCTTGCACATCGAGCGACGCGAGGTCCGCCTCGCGTAGTGACTCCTCGGAGCCCGACGACGTGATGAAGGTGCGCTCCCCCGTCGCGTCAATCATCGCGACGCAGAAGCCAACGTCGCGCGACGTGTCCGCTTCGATGGGCACCGTAATCTCGTCGCTGGCCAGAGCGTCGCGCGCGATTGAGGAGAACGGTCCACGACCGAGTCGGCCGGCGTAGACCGCGGGTACCCCTTGACGAGACCACGCGCTCATGGCGTTGTAGCCCCCTCCGGTGGTCGTGAGATGTTCCGACGCGAGTACGTCCCCGCCGCGCTTGGGCACTTCATCGACCCTCAACACGACGTCGATCATGACGGTGTCAAGACAGAAGAGATGCGGTGTTGGACTCACGCGATCACATTAATGAGTGATGCCAGGTATCCGATGAAAGGATGGCGACATGGCAGTTGCTGCGCCGGGCGTGCATAATATCTTCCCAAGCGACGCGCGGCGTCGAAGCAAGGGGGCGCAGTGAGCGAAGTCGCAGGAGTGCAAGGTGCGGGCGGCGCCAGTGTGTTGCGCATCGAAGAGAACGGCATCAACGTCATCACCGAGCCAGAGCGCAAGGGCCGGCCGCGCGAACTGTTCTGGCCGTGGTTCGGCGCGAATGTCTCAATTCTCGGACTCAGTTACGGATCGTTCATCTTGGGCTTTGGCATCTCGTTCTGGCAGGCGCTCGTCGTTGCGCTAATCGGCATCATTGTGAGTTTCTTGCTGTGCGGCATTATTGCGATTGCTGGAAAGCGGGGATCGGCGCCCACCATGGTCCTTAGTCGAGCGGCCTACGGCGTTCGCGGCAACCGCCTTCCCGCTGGCATCTCGTGGCTGCTCTGCGTTGGTTGGGAGACGTTCCTCACGGTCATCGCCGTACTAGCCACGACCACGGTCTTCAAGAAGATTGGGTGGGGCGGTGGCACCGACGTCAAGGTCATTGCGATGATCGTGATTGCCGCGCTCATCATCGGAGGCGGCGTGATGGGCTTCGATCTCATCATGCGAATGCAGGCGATCATCACCGTCATCACGGGCGTGCTCACCGTATTCTTCATCGTCTTGACGTTCAAACACATCAGTTGGCACGTCGTCTCGCACCTACCCAGCGGTTCAATCCAGCACCTCATTGGTGCGCTCGTCTTCGTGATGACCGGATTCGGACTCGGTTGGGTCAACGTCGCCGCCGACTACTCACGGTATCTTCCGCGTAACGCGTCCTCGTCGGGCGTCGTGTGGTGGACAACGTTTGGGTCGTCGATTGCGCCCATCGTCCTCGTGTTCTTCGGGCTCCTCCTGGCGGGATCCTCGTCGACACTGAGCACCAGCATCGCGAACGACCCGGTCGGTGCACTGACACCACTCCTGCCGACGTGGTTCCTCTTCCCCTTCGTGATTGTCGCGGTCCTCGGTCTCGTCGGTGGCGCGGTCCTTGACATTTACTCCTCTGGCCTCTCGTTGCTCTCGGCCGGACTCAAAATCCCTCGCTACGCCGCAGCCGGTGTAGACGGCGTCGTGATGCTGATTGGCACCATTTACATTGTCTTCAAATCGGGCAACTTCCTCTATCAGTTCGAGGGCTTCCTCATCACCGTCGGCGTCCTCATCGCGGCGTGGTGCGGGGTCTTTCTTGGCGACTTGGCGCTTCGACACAAGAACTACGCCGATGGCGAACTGTTCTCGACGACCGGACGATACGGCGACATTCGCATTACCCCGTTCCTCACAACCGTCATTGCGAGCGTCATTGGTTGGGGTCTCGTCACCAACACGCTCGCGTCATGGTTGACGTGGCAGGGCTATCTGCTTAGGCCACTGGGACTCGGTGGCAAGAGCGGGCAGTGGGCGTACGCCAATCTCGGCGTGTTTGCGGCGTTGCTCTTGAGCTTCCTCGTCACGGTGCTCTTCTCCAAGCCGGTCGTGCGCCGCCAGGAGGAACTCGCGATCTAAAGGTAGAACTCTCCTAGGACTTGCGTACGATCAGCACGAATCCCCAAATGAGCGCGCCAACAATGATGGCGCCCATCAGCAGTGTCAACGCTCGGGCGCTCATCCGGGCGATCCGTCCGTTCTCTTCGCTGCGCGAGTACGACAGTGCCGCGAGGCCGATCGAAAATGCCACCACCAGTCCTACGCCCGCGGCGATTGAAATGATGGCGATCCGAGCGAGCAACGACCATTCAATGAACGGCGTCGACGACGCTCCGCCAGCCGCCACGGGTTGCCTACGCGGCCAAGACGGGTTCGCGCGGCGCACCCTCGAGGGGTTCGCCCAGCGCGTCGTTCACGTTTGACGCATTGACCACCGATCGGCGCGAGAGCTTGAAGATGATCGCGAGGTACGTGGCCGCAACCAGTGCGAGCACGAGCACACCGAACGTTCCACCAATGGCGTGCGAAAGGAAATACGCAATGGCACCGGCCAGACCTGCGCAGGGAAGCGTGATGACCCAGGCCATCGCGACGTTGCCCACGAGCTTCCAACGCACCGGCTGCTGGGGCGTCGCCGCACCAACACCAACGATGGATCCAGTCGCGACGTGCGTCGTCGAAAGCGGTATGCCCATGTGCGACGACGTCAAAATAACCGCCGAAGACGCAATCTGCGCGGCGAAGCCCTGCTGCGGTGTGAGGTTCGTGAATCCCTTGCCCATCGTTCGAATGATTCGCCAACCACCAAACATGGTGCCGAGTCCAATCGCAATGGCACACGAGACCACGACCCACCAGGGCGTCGAGGCGTCGGCCCGTAACGTGCCGTTGGCAATCAACGCCAAGGTGACCACGCCCATGGTCTTTTGCGCGTCGTTGGTTCCGTGCGCCAATGAAAGCAGTGACGATGATCCGATCTGACCGACTCGAAAACCCATTGACGACGTCCCTGGGTCAACTTTTTTTGTCAACCGTCGTGCGGCGATGACTGCTACACCGGCCGCGACCAAGGCAATGAGCGGCGCGAGACCCGATGGGATGATGACCTTAGAGACAAGACCCGACCAGAGCACCGAATGGCCACCAGCGAGGACCAGCATCGCGCCAATGACTCCGCCAATCAACGCGTGACTCGAACTCGAAGGAATCGCAAAGTACCACGTCGTCACGTTCCAGCAGATGGCACCGATGAGCCCGGCGAAGATCACGGGCAGCGTGACCAGGTCCTGAGCGACGAGTGCGCTCGCGATGGTCGCAGCGACCTTCAGTGAGAGAAACGCGCCCACGAGATTGAGCACCGAGGAGAGCGCGACAGCGGTTCGAGGCTTCAGGGCCCCGGTCGCGATGGTCGGCGCGACGGCGTTCGCCGTGTCGTGGAAGCCGTTGGTGAAGTCGAATGCGAGGGCGACGACGATGACGATGAGCAGAAGCAACATGTTGTGCACGGACCAGTCATACCAAGAGATATCGCGCGTGTGAACGAAAAGCACGGGAATACACACACTTTTGTCACACATTTAACCTTTAGATAACCAAGCGCGACCCCCGTCGGCGCACCGGCCCGACGGGGGATTTTCAAGTACACATTCCCTCGTTGCGCCGACCACGAGGACGCTCGCGAAACGAAGGGGATGGCCAAGTTGGTTCTCGTAGACTTAGCGGCAGTTGGGTTCAGAGGAGTTGCATTGCGTATCGGTGTTCTTACCGCGGGAGGTGACGCGCCCGGACTGAACGCGGCTATTCGCGCCATTGGCCAAATGGCACTTCGCGACGGTCACGAAGTCATTGGTATCGCAAATGGTTGGGCCGGCCTGGCGACTGAATTCGCCGGAAAACCTCTGCTGGCGAGCGACCTCCAAGGGGTCATCGCCCAGGGCGGGACGCTGCTCGGCACCGCGCGCTACAACCTCGACGATCCGCCCGGCGGCCGAGACCGCGTGCTCGCCGCGATTAACGATCACCTGGACGCACTGATTTCGATTGGCGGCGATGGCACCCATCGCATTTCATCGTGGCTCGCCCAGCACGGCGCACCAATCGTTGGTGTACCCAAGACGCTCGACAACGACCTACTGGGCACCGACTACTGCATTGGCTTTGACACCGCCATCAGCATCGTGGCCGAGTCACTCGACCGGCTCTACACGACCGCCGCCTCGCACCATCGCGTGATGGTCGTTGAGACCATGGGCCGACTGACGGGCTGGGTCGCTGCCATGGGCGGCTTGGCCGGCGGAGCCGACATGATCGTCATCCCGGAGTTCCCCGTGACCATGGATGAGATCATGGCGCATCTCGAGCGACGCGTCGCGGCCGGACTGGCGTTCTCCATCGTGGTCGTCGCGGAAGGCGTGAACCTCTCGACGCTCGGTGGCATCGAAAAGGGCGAACTCTCGACCGAGGGTGTGGGTGGCGTGCGACTGGCGACTCGAGGTGTTGGTCAGTTCGTCGCCTCCAAGATCGAGGAGCACACCGATATTGAAGTTCGCACCACGGTGCTCGGTCACCTCCAGCGCGGTGGCAGCCCCACCGCACACGATCGAATCTGGGCCACGCGCGTGGGCGCCGCCGCCTACGAAGCGGTCATTGCGGGAAAATTCGGCACTATCCCTGTTGTTCGCGACAACAATGTGGTGCTCGTTCCAATTACCACGGTCATTGGGGGTCAGCGCCAGGTGCCCCGCGAGATCTACGAACTCTGCTCCGTCTTCTTCTAGTCACCGCGAGGGCAGTTCTACACCAAACGCAGTAACTGCACGGCGACGTCATTGAGCGGTTCAACCGAACCTTCCGCCCGACAGAGGATGAGTGCGCCTTCCATGGCAGCCAACGCCGTGCGCGCAGTCGACACTGATTGCTGTGGCGACATTCCAACGCGCTCGAGTTGTCGTGCCAATTCGTTGATCCACGAGCGAAAGATGTCGCGTACGTGGTCCATCACAATGGGCTCGTCGTTCGTATCGACGGCAACACCCGCGACCGCGCAGCCGGCCGTGCCATTGGACGCGACGACGACGCGCCGCCAAAGGTCGATGAAGTAGGCCAACACGTGCTCGGGTCTGTCGCTCGGGCCGGCTCGCAGGTACGCCAACAGACGCTCCGATACCAGTTCAATGGCCTCATTCGTGAGCTGCTCCTTCCCTTTCGGGAAGTGGTGGTAAATCGAACCCCGTGGGGCGCCGCTTTCGGCGAGCACCTCTGCGAACGACGTGGCGTTGAGTCCACGAGAGCCGATCAGCGCGGCCGCACTCGTGACCATGTCGGCGCGACTGTCACTGACCATCGTGCTCCCTTTTGACTATGACGGTCGTCATAGTGCATACTTTGATTATGACAATCGTCATAGTACCGACCTCGGGAGACCGCGATGCCAATGATTGACGTTTACGCCACTGAAGGAACCTTTGGCAACAAGCACACGCTCGCCCAGAGTCTGGCCGCTGCGGTGATGCGCTGGGAGAAAGTGCCGCCCCTCGAACTCTTCTCGAAGAACACTGCCGCATTCGTGCATTACCTTCCCGCTGACTCGATTTCCAACGTCGATGGTGACGCCAACTACGTCCGAGTCCAAGTGCTCACACCGGTAGGCGTGCTGGACCGCGACAAGCAACTGGGCGTCGTGAAGGAACTCACTGACATCGTGTCGGCGGCGGCGGGCGATCCCTCGCTCAGCGAACGTACGTGGGTGCTGATCACTGAGTCGCCCGACGGCGGTTGGGGCATCAACGGCCACGCCAACAGCGGCGCCGACATCGCCGCCTCGGCGCGCGCCGCCTTGGACTTCAAGTAGCACCGCGTTTCTCGCTACGAGCGATCTTGAGCAACCATGAACGCTGCCAATTCGTGCAGCAAAGGACCGGTCGCCGGCCCCCGTCGCGTCACCGAGAGCGCTGCCGCGCCATTGGCCCACCTCGCTGCCTCGACGGGACTTCGACCTTGGGTAAGTAGCGCAGCGAACGCACCGACGTGCGCGTCACCAGCGCCATTGGAATCGACCGCATCGACAGGGAATCCTTCGACTTGCTCGGCCGGACTCCCCGAACTCGCAACCACGCACCCGTCTCGTCCACAACGCACAATGACACTTCCGCGAACGAGGCGATCGAGCAGGAGTTGCGCCGCGCCGATGGGGTCACTCGCTTCAGTCATCAAACTGGCTTCGCGCGCGTTGCACGAAAGCCAGTCGACTCGTTCAAAAATCACGTCCAGCGCTCCTTGATCAATAGTGGCGACGAGAGGCGACGGATCGAAAACGAGGACGACCTCTTGAGGAAGCCGCCGAATGAGCGCGAGGAGCGCCCTGGCATTGCTTGGGTGGAGCAGGGCGTAGCCGGAGAAATAGACCACGTCGTTGATGTGGATGTCGACGCCGTCGAGCTGCGATGAGGTCAACGTCGACTCCGCCCCCTGGCTGGTGAGGAACGTGCGCTCACCGTCTGGTTCGACGATCGCGACGACGAAGCCCGTGTCCACGCCCGCGAGCGGAGGAATTGCGACCGTGATGTCTTCGTCGCGCATCGCATCCTGGGCAATCGTGGCGAAGGGACCGAGTCCCACGACGCCGGCGTAGACCGCGCGAAGGCCGAGGCGAGACGCGGCAGCCATAACGTTGAAACCGCCTCCGGCGAACGAAGTGCTCGTGTCGACGTAGGTATCGGATCCGCGTTCCGGTAGGCCCTCGACATTTAAGACAACGTCGACGACGACGCTGTCAACGAGAATCAGACGCGGTTCCAGCGCTTACGCCGCAGTCTGTTCATGACGATTGCGCAAAAACAGCAGTTGCTGCGCCATCTCGTCGAGGTCGAGGTCATTGACTCGAGACACCGTCTCTCGAGCGATGTTGGGGAAGACGTCGACGCCGCCGAACGCGCCAACAATCGCTCCGGTCATCGCGGCGATCGTGTCACTGTCACCACCGAGCGATGCGGCGACTCGACAGGCCAGCCACGGTTCGTCGCTGAAGGCGCTCGCAACGGCAAACGCAGCCGGCACGGACTCCCACGTGGCCAGGCTCGTGCCCACCAGAATCGGCAAGAGATTGACGACGCCGTCTGCATCGAGTCCGTGTACCAGGTCGATCGCCCAACGGATCCGTAGTGCCACGTCCGCGCCCGCGATCCAGTGACCACGTCGAGATCCGAGCACCGCGGCGTCGCACGCTCGGTTAATCATTACTCCCATCGACGAACCGCCAATGCCCTCACTGACGGCGGCGGCGACCGCCGCCGCACCGGCGAGTGCCACGTTCGTGTTGTGCGTCAGGCGACTCGCTTGGGCCACACTGGCGACGAGTTCGTTCAGGTCGGTCGACTTGACCGCGATCCCCACGGGCGTGATGCGCATCGCCGCACCGTTCGTGTCGCCACGACTACCAACTTCTTCGGGGTCGCCGCCGGCAACCAGTGCGGAGATCGCGCGCTTCGTAGAGGGGCCGAGGAGATCGAGCGAACCCTTCGCCTTCATGGCCTCTTCCCACGCAATCAACGCGTTGGCCCAATTGTGAATGTCGACCTCACCATTGCCCTCGATCAACTGCGCGGCCAAGAGAATCGCCTGTTCCGTGTCGTCGGTGATGCGCCCGGCCGACATACCTTCGGCGATCGGATGATCGCTGGGCGCCGGCTCAAAATCAACGAGCAGTGGCCCGTAGACACTGACGACTTCGTCGCGCGACATCATCTGGGTCGGCATGCCGAGGGCGTCGCCGATGGCGAGTCCGTAAAGCGCACCACGCGCTCGACTCAGTTCGCCCGTGACACTCCTTGGCGCGCTGGCAATAGGAATGGTGTTGGAAGGGACATCCCCGTGAGCGTTCTCCACCTCCTCAGCCTACGAAGGAGTGGCTCGGTAATCGAACCAATGAGCCCCGGTCGCAGGGAAATTCAATCGTTTAAGGTTGCTTCGCATGGATTCCACACGACACCGCCGTACATGTGCGAATAGGTCCGTCTCGTGATCCCCATCCTTTCGACGTCCGATATGCGTGCAGCTGACGCGGCCGAGACCAAGATTCGCGGGACCGACGCTCTGGTCGCTGCGGCCGGCACGGCGGTCGCCTTAGAGGCCCAGGCGATGCTCGGTTCGTGTTACGGCTCGCGTGTTGGTGTCCTCGTCGGACCGGGCCTCAATGGAGCCGACGGTCGAGTCGCCGCAGCGTGGTTGACGTCGCGCGGCGCAAAGGTCGACGTGATTGAGGTGGCACACCAGCCCGCACGGCTCGAAGGCTACGCGTTGGTCATCGACTCGGCCTTCGGACTCGGCGCCTCTCGTCCCTACTTTGCACCCGCCATTCCGTCGCAAACCTTGGTACTCGCGGTCGACCTTCCTTCCGGCGTAGAGGCCGACACCGGAGAGGTGCTCGGCGCACCGTTGCACGCCGACGTCACGCTCACGCTGGGCGCGGTCAAGCCGGGGCTGTTGAGCGGACCCGGCGCTCTATTCGTCGGCGAACTCCACTTCGCGGGACTCGGCATTGTGAAGGAGTTCGACGACGCACTCGTGGAGGACCGCGACCTCCTCGGGCTCGTCGAACAAGGCATGAGCGACCACAAGTGGACCCACGCACTCCAGGTGTTTGCGGGATCAACATTGATGCCCGGAGCGGCCGACCTCGTGGTGCGCGGAGCGCTCAGCGCCGGTGCGTCCATGATTCGACTTTCGAGTCGCGGCGACATTGCACCGCTCGTGGACCTTCCGCCCGAAGTCGTTCATGCCGCTGACCAGACCATCGAGCGGCGGTGTCGTTGCGTGGTTGCCGGACCGGGACTCGGCGACGGTGCGACGCAGTGGCTTGGCGGACCCCTCGGCGACGTTGGGGTCCCGGTGGTGCTCGACGCCGACGGCCTCGACCACTCGCTCATCGCACAACGGCGCGGCGACGACCAACCGTGGGTCCTCACGCCCCACGACGGTGAGTTCGAACGACTGACCGGCGCGCCCGTCGGAGCCAACCGATTCGAGGCGGTTCGGTCGCTCGCGCGAGCGTCCGGGTGCGTCGTCCTGTTGAAGGGTCCCACGACGGTGATCGCTGAGCCCAAAGGTCGAATCCGGGTCGTACGCTCAGGAACGCCGGCACTGGCGACCGCCGGAAGCGGTGACGTGTTGGCCGGCATGATCGGCGCCACCATTGCGCATGGTCACAATCCACTCGACGCCGCCGCACTTGCGGCGCACCTTCACGGTCGCGCCGGCGCGGCGCTGGCGCCCTACGCGCGCGCGTCGCAAATTCCCGACGCCGTAACGAACATCCTTCGCCTCGTCGCCGACGCGTGAACACTCGAACGACGCCGTGACGGGACTAGTGGCAGGCGTGAACGTCACCGTTCGCTAGTACCGTTGGACGGGAGGTGGGAATGAAGAAGTCACCAGAGGCGGTACTCGAGGACGACGTTGAGGGCCGAGGTCTCTTGGCACCGATGACCATCGTCCTTGACGACAGCGTCGCTGATGAAAACGACCCGCGCCGTGTGGCGCTTCGCGAATGGCTTGATCTTCATCCCAATCCTTCGGGTCCAGATCTCGCCCGAGCCGGTCTCGTCGCCCCCCATTTACCCCGACCGTGGGGACTGGACGCGGATGTTGACTACCAACTCATCATCGACGACGAACTTCGCCGCGAGAACGTGCGCCTCCCTATCAACCCGATTGGCATCGGCTGGGCCGGTCCGACAATTCTCTTCGCCGGTACGACCGAACAGCAGGAGCGCTGGCTGCCAAAACTATTGAGCGGCGAGGAGTTCTGGTGTCAGTTGTTCAGCGAGCCCGAATCCGGTAGTGATCTCGCCTCACTCACGACCTCCGCCGTGCGCGACGGTGACGAGTGGGTCATCTCGGGCACCAAGGTCTGGACCAGTTACGCCCACCTCGCCACGTGGGGCATCCTGCTCGCGCGCACGTCGAAAGAAGGTGCGAATCAAAAGGGCATCAGTTACTTCATCTGCCCCATGAAGGCGAAGGGTGTGAAGGTCAGTCCAATCGTTGACATCACCGGCGACCACGCGTTCAACGAGGTTCATCTGGACGAAGTTCGATTGCCGGCCGATTATCTCATTGGTGACGTCAACGACGGGTGGCGACTCGCGAAGGTGACGTTGGGCAACGAGCGGGTCTCCCTCTCGGGCGAAGGCGTGCTGTGGGGTCGCGGTCCAACCGCGAACGATCTCGTAGAACTCGTACGCGATGGGAACGTGGCGCACTCCGAACTAGACCGCGACGACCTCGTCAAGGCGTGGTCGCACGGCGAGATCCTGCGGCTGCTGCGCCTGCGGCTCGTAGCCGCCGCTCAGGCCGGACGCGAACCGGGCGCCGAAGCGAGCGTGCGTAAGGCGCTCGCCGACGACCACGGTCAAGAGGTCATGACGCTCGCCAATCGACTCGCGGGAACCGCGGGAATGATCGCCGGACGTGGACCGGGCGGCGAGAGCGGTGTTGAGGGCGCCTCGTGGGCCTACGGCTTTCTGTACGCGCGGGCCCTCACCATTGGCGGAGGAACGTCCGAAGTGCAGCGCAACATCATCGGCGAGCGCGTCCTCGGCCTGCCCAAGGATCTCACGAACTAATCCCTAGCGGCGCTGCGGCTCCCACGTGAACGTGAGCTGCGCGATGACGAAACAGACGACGCCCCAGATGCCCAGCACGATAAAGGGGCGTAGGACGAATCCTGAACCGGTCGGCAAGGCAATCGCGTGCTGGATTCCCGTCACGATCGGCTCCAGCGGAAGGTACGACGAGAACGTGAGGAGCCACTGGGGCAGCAGATTCGGCGCGAGGAAGACGCCGCTCACGAAACTCAGGATGACGACGGAGAACGGTCCAACCGATCCGGCCATCTCTGAGGTGGTGATGACCCGACAGAGCGCGAGACCCATCGCGGAGAAGGCGAACACGCCGAGCACGGTGTAACAGAAGATTGCGAAGAGCGCGTCGGCGCGAATTGAGAGGTTGTAGCCAAAGTGCGACACCGCCAGCATGACGATGATCAGGCCGAGCGAAATGACAAAGAGGTACATGATCTCGCCCGCGAGGAACACACCAGACGGCATGGGCGTGCCGCGGAACCGCTTTAGCCAACCGGCTTCGCGAGCACCGACAATCGCGACCAGGATGCCGGTGAACGTGCCGAGCATCACGCCGTAGGTAGTGAGACCGCCCGTGTAGAAAGCAATGGTCGAGATGTTGTGCCCATCGACTGGGATGGTCTTGAACTTTCCTCCGAAGACCGAGTTGAAGAGGACGAGGAACCCGACCGGCATCAGGACACCGAAGATCACCGTGCGCGCGCTGCGCAGGTAGCCGAGGAGGTTGTAGTGGGCTTGACGAAAGGACAGGCGAAGAAATCTCACGAGTGCTCCCCCGTTACGTCGAGGAAGACATCGTCGAGCGTCGGACGCACCACCTCGAGTCCGTCGAGAACGAGCCCTGACTGTTCGCAATATTGCAACAGTCGAAGGAGGTCCTCCTGCGCGTTCGAGAGTTCCGCGTTAACCATGTCACCGGTGACGTGAAGTGAGATGTGCGTCGCACTCGACAACGCGTCGACGTCAATTGAATCGTCGTTGACGAATCGGACACTCGTCGTTCCCGAGAGCGCGATCAATGTCGACGAGGTGCCTTCGGCGACAATCTTTCCCGTCGCCAAGATGGCGATCCGGTCGCAAAGGTGTTGCGCCTCTTCCATGTAGTGCGTCGTCAGCAGAATTGTCGTCCCCGTCGAACGAAGTCCTTCGAGCATGGTCCAAAACTCTCGTCGCGCCGATGGATCGAAACCGGTCGTTGGTTCGTCGAGAAACAGCAGTTCGGGAGAACCGATGATGCCGAGCGCCACGTCGACGCGTCGGCGCTGTCCACCCGATAGCCGTCCGATCCGAACGTTGGCCTTGTCGCTGAGACCGACCAGTTCAAGTGTCTCGCTCACGCTCTTGGGACGCGAGAAGAATCCGGCGAAGAGGCTGACCGTCTCGGCGACCGTGTGGCCGGGATCGAAGTCTGAATCCTGCAAGACGAGTCCGATTCGGTCTTTCCACGCTCCTCCCCCATCCCTGGGATTGACACCAAGAACTCGGACGGTGCCGGCGTCGCCCGACTGGTAACCCTCAAGAATCTCAACCGTCGTGGTCTTGCCGGCGCCATTCTTTCCGAGCAAGCCGAAAATCTCGCCACGTTGCACCGCGAAGGAGATGTCGTCAACCGCGACGAGCGAGCCGAAGCGCTTCGTCAGCCCCTGCACTTCTATGACGTTCGACATTCGTGCCTCCGTGACCCGCTATTTCTAGCATTCACGCGCGATGCTTCATTGATGGCGACGAGTTGTCACATGGTCCTCAGTGATTAATCACGCGACCGCGTGACATTTGCTAGAACTCACGTGGACGAATGCACTCGATGCGCGACGAAGGAGAGAGCAATGAAGGGTTTCAAGAGTTTCTTGATGCAAGGCGAATTAATCGTGATCGCGGTGGGACTGGTCGTCGCACTCGCTTTCAGCACATTGATCAAAGCGTTCTCCGACAACATCATCACGCCGCTGATTAACTCTTTCGCTGGCGGAGGCTCCAATGGCAAGGGGCTTGGCTGGACGGTGAATGGTCAACGAATCAACCTCGGCGCGTTCATCTCGTCAATCGTCTACTTCGTGACATTCATGGCCGTCGTGTACTTCATCATTGTTGTGCCTTATCGCACGTACATGTTGCGTCGCGGCACGACCGTGTTCGGGGCTCCCGCCGCGAGCAAGACCTGTCCTCGGTGCCTCTCGGCCGGCTTGCCACTGGCCGCGACCTCGTGCAAGTTCTGCGGGGGCGACGTTCCCGCTGAGTAGTCACCAACAAATAGTGGCCTCGCAATTAATTGTCGCGGGCAATCTTCTCCAACGCGGGCAGCGCCGCTTCGAGTCGGCTTCGTTCACTCGGCGAAAGACGGTCCATCCGTGAACTCAGGCCCTCCGTGCGTTCACCCCACACTGTGGTCAGCGTCTGGCGCCCGAGGTCGGAGAGTTTGACGAGGCAGGCGCGTTTGTCTTCGGGGTCGTCAGTTCGCTCCAGGAGATGCAGCTCTTCGAGGCTCGCGACAACGCGGGTGGCGACGGGTGCCCCTACCGATTCAAGCGTCGCGAGCGCGCTAATGCGCAGTGGTCCAACTTCTTCGAGCGTCGCGAGTGCCGAGAGTTGCGAAGGAGTCAGCGCCGTCGATCCTTGGTGGCGCAGGGCTCGCACGAGTCGAACGAGTACGAGTCGAAGTCGTGCCGCCGTTTCGAGTGACTGTTCGGATTCCACCGCAACGGACTTCATGTGACCACTTCGCTTTCCAGCGCAATCTCACCGGGCACCGCACCTGAGACTGCCGCGGCGCCGCCCAAGTGCTCCGCGAGCGATTGATCGGCGTGGACATAGCGCTTGCCACGAAGTG
>Ga0208586_1000120_pt1 | contig 31471 bp, 25 predicted proteins | sample NGESurshal072012_6_FD_184471 | JGI IMG/M metagenome (GOLD analysis project Ga0208586, IMG submission 184471) | Arctic peat soil microbial communities from Barrow, Alaska - NGEE Surface sample 53-3 shallow-072012 (SPAdes) | ecosystem: Environmental > Terrestrial > Soil > Wetlands > Peat ... | reverse complement strand
GTATTTATCGGACTCAATACTTACACCCATCCAAACGTTTGTCGGCCATTTCAAATCGAGGCAGATTTTCTTCAGTCGCGCCGAACGTTTCGTAAGAATTTGATACGTGTGTTGAGGTGTGTCTTCCATCACCTCAAAGACTTCCTTTATGAAAGTAATTGGAACGGATGGGTGGAAAAGATCGCTCATCGAGTTGACAAAGATAATTCGAGGACTCACCCAGCGGCGAGGCAGATCTAGTTGGTCGCGGTGCAACGTAAGCGCAAATCCCTGCCCGGAGGTTCGACTATTGCCGTCCAACTGATACTTCGGATTTCCCATTGCTTTCAATCGTCGAGCGAGAGTGAGAGCGTAGCAATTGTCACATCCCGGAGAAGTGCGATCGCATCCAGTTGTGGGATTCCACGTCGCTTCAGTCCATTCGATGGAACTCTTGTCAGCCATATGCGCGCTCCCGACAATGCACGAAGAATTGACGATTCGAATCCGAGACTGTGAATTCTATTTCCCGGGCATACCACGGGCATAGCGCAGGCATAAATGGGCATGTCACAGCGGACTGAGGCGGTCACTGGTGGCCACTAACGGTCAACGCAAACACATTGCAATCATTGGACTTGAGGCGAAAATCCATGGAGCGGGCGACGAGAATCGAACTCGCGTTCTCAGCTTGGGAAGCTGATGTTCTGCCGCTGAACTACGCCCGCGCAGGCGTCCATCGTATCGCCGCCATGACCAATGTCCGGAGCTCTATGGACTTCTCGGGTGGTAGTACGAGGTCACGCGAGGGGCTGGCACTATGTCAATCGATGTCGTGGAACACCATGCTGGGACTGAGTATTGGGGGAGGACCATGCGCTCGATCGGAGTTGTGTTTCGCGCCGAACTCTTTCGTCGCTGGACTTCGTGGCTCGCCTTGTCGCTCCTCGTCACGCTGATCGGAGGGACGGTCCTGGCCGGAGTGTCGACGGCGCAACGGACCTCGGCGGCGTTCTCTAGTTTCACCAACCGGTACGGGTACGACGCCGAAGTCTTCTCCTCTTCTCCGCTCCCCAAGGGATATTTCAACCTCCCCTACGTGACGAAGGTGACGACCGATTTGTACTACGGCAACGGCAACGCGACGACAGGCGCACAGTTCATCCCCAACCAATTTCTGAACATCGAAAGCCTCCCGACTACGCACATCGCCTCGTCCATCAAGTTGCTGTCTGGGCGTCTACCGACGCGAGTGCACGACGTAATCGTCGGCTTCTCTATGCAACAGCAGTATGGACTCAGACTTGGATCGATCGTGTCCATACCGCTGTACAAGAAGAGCCAGCAACGCGAGTGGATCAATACCAATGGCTACTTCGCCCCGCACGGACCGGTGGTGCGCTTTCGTGTGGTGGGCGTCGAGGCCAGTGTCGACGACTTTCCTTCCAGCCCGCCGAGCTACACGCTCTTCACGAGTCGCGCCTTCGATCGGAGCACTGGTCGATCCGTCGTGCGACTGCCGATCTACCATGTGCGGTTTCTTCACGGGCAGAACGACATGCCGCAGGCTCAGCCGTACATCAACCATCACCAGAACAAGGGATTCGTCTACTTGCAAAATGAGGATTCGTCGTTGGCGGTGGCAGGCCAATCAATCCAACCGCAAGCGACCGGATGGTGGTTCTTCGTCCTCTTCGCAATTCTCGCGGGACTCGCTTTGGTCGGCCAAGCACTGTCGCGTCAAAGTCTCGTCGAACGCGAGACGTATCCGACGCTCTCTGCCCTGGGAATTCGGCCTCGCCAATTGTGGGGTCTCGGCTTGTTGCGGGCGGGAGCCATTGGTGTTGCCGGCGCGATTGGGAGCGTGTTGCTCGCCTATGCGCTCTCGGACCTGACACCGGTGGGCGAGGCGAGGGCGGCGGCGGCCAATCTCGGATTCGTGTTCAGCGGAGTGTTGTTTGGCGTGGGCGCACTCGTCGTCGTGGCGACGGTCGTGGCGTTGGCGATCTTGCCGTCCTGGCGCGCCGCCCAGAGCGGCCTGGACCAGAAGGCGCATCAGCGACCCGCCGGCCACGCCAACGGCGCCGTGACCTTGGTCGCCAAGACGGGGGCACCGGCGAGTGTCGTGGTGGGTGTGCGAAATGCCCTTGATCGAGGGAGGGGCCGTACCAGTGTTCCCGTGGTGACCGCCCTGGTCGGGGCTACCGTGGCCGTGGTCGCGCTCGTGGCGACGTCGGTGTTCGGCGCGAGTTTGACCCATCTCGTGACTACGCCGCCGCTCTACGGTCAGAACTGGCAACTGGACTTGGGCAACCTGACGACGCCGCAGTTGAACGCGGCCTTAGCCACGATGAAGCCCAACCCCGCCGTGACCAAGATCACGTGGGGATTTACGGGAAAGTATCTCGAGGTCGGTGCTGCTCCCGTCGAGGGCACGTTCGTCAGCGTCTCGAAGGGTCCGATGATCTTCTCATTCGTCAATGGCCACCCGCCGCGCGGTGACTCTGAGATCGTGCTCGGATCGACGACGATGGCCCAGGCCAAGCTGCACCTCGGCTCCGTGGCGCACGTCGCGCTGATCAACAAGAGCGGTACGACCGTCCGGCACGATTTCGAAGTGGTGGGCACGGTGACCCTGCCGCCCACTTTCAGCCCCGGCGGTCTCGGCGTGGGGGCGATTATCCCACTGCATGCAGCGTTGCACGTGGCGTGCACGCGCAGTAAAAGTGAGGCCACGTGCGAGAAAAAGTTGATGAGTTCGATCTCGGGATGGGGCATGGGGGTGGCGATCGCGCCGACTGCGGCGGGCCAGCGCACGTTGCATCGACTCGAGCGCCAGTTCTCCCAAGAGGTCAACGTGCTGGCCGTGCCCGTTAATCTCGTCAATTTTGGACAGGCCGTTGACTTCCCGCTCCTGCTCGGTGTCACGTTGGCTCTCTTCGGTGCCGCGACGCTCGCGCACCTTCTCTTCGTCAGCGTGGCCCGACGACGCCGTCAGGTGGCGCTGCTGAAGGTCTTGGGCTTCGTACGGCGCCAAGTGCTGGCAGCGACCTGCTGGCAAGCGTTGACCGTCGTCGGCGTCGGACTGGTCATCGGCGTTCCTCTGGGCATCGTGGCCGGGCGCTCGGTGTGGCGTCTCTTCGCTACGCATCTCGGGGCGGTGCCGGTGGCCATAGTCCCGGTCGGGCTAATAGGTGTCGTGTGCGCCGTGATCATCGTGGGTGGTGTCGCTCTCGCACTGGTGCCCGCCTTCTTCGCCGTACGAGTCCGTCCGGCCGAAGCACTTCGCGAGAACTAGGGCGACGGTCACTGATCGTGATCGAGACGTTGATCATCGGGCCGCCTCGACTGAAGTGGCCATCGTTCGCGTCGGACTTCAATGGTACGTTCTGTTCGTGACGATCCGGGTGGTTCTCGCCGAAGATAACGCGCTCTTGCGTGAGGGCATCACTCGCCTGATAAGTAGCGACGACTTTTTCGACCTAGTCGGCGTGGCGTGCGATTATCCCGAATTGATCGAACTCATCACGACGCACGAACCTGACGTGGTGGTGACCGATATTCGGATGCCCCCGACCGGCACCGATGAGGGAATACGTGCCGCCGCCTGGTTGCGCGAACACCAACCCAAAGTCGGTGTCGTCGTGCTGAGTCAGTACACCGCACCGGCGTACGCGTTGGCCTTGCTTGAAGATGGTTCGGCCGGTCGCGCATACTTGCTCAAGGAGCGCGTGGCCGGAGCGAGCGAACTCTCGCGCGCCATTCGAGTCGTCGCCGAGGGCGGCTCCGTCATCGACCCCCTCGTCGTCGATGAACTCGTGAAGGCCCGATCACATCGCCCCAAGAGCGACCTCGATTGGTTGACGCCGCGTGAGACCGAAATATTGAGCGAGATGGCCCAAGGCAAGTCCAACGGAGCGATCGCGAAGAGCCTCGGCGTCTCCGAGCGAGCGGTGGAGAAGCATTCGAATTCAATCTTCGCCAAGTTCGGCCTATCCGAAGAACACGATTTAAATCGTCGGGTGAAAGCCGTTCTCGTCTATTTGGGAGAAAACGCGGGAGGCTAACCCCACCACTCCACGGGGGGCACCTCACTTTTTTGATCCGTAGTGGCGTGAAATACTTAAAAGGTGAGTGAAGCCCTGTCAGTCATGGTCGTTGACGACCAAGCGCCCTTTCTTATGGCCGCGCGCGCGGTCATCCGGCGCTCCGTAGGTTTCGAACTCGTTGGCGAGGCCGAGAACGGACTCGTCGCCATCGAACTTGCCAACGAGATTCATCCCGACGTCGTACTGATGGACATCAACATGCCCAAGATGGGCGGCATCGAAGCGACCAAGCGAATCGTCGAAAATCTGCCCGAGACCTTCGTGGTTCTCTGCTCGACGTACGAGATCAACGACCTGCCGCCGGAAGCTAAGACCAGTGGTGCGCGGGCCTACGTCAATAAGGAGACACTCGGCGCGAAGACACTGCGACGACTCTGGGATCAGCGTGACGAGGTTGACTTCGCGAGTTGATCAGGCAACGGGCAGTGATCCGCGGATCGCCGTGCCGTGGCCGATTTCGGACTCCCAACGAACGGCGCCCCCAATGGCCCCGAGTCGGTCCATCATGTTGACGTAACCGTGGCCGCGCTGCGCAGTGCGCACGTCGAACCCCGGTCCGTCGTCGCGCACCTCGAAGAGCAGGCTGCCCGACTCCTCCCACACGCGAATGACGACGTGCGCGGACGGGGCGTGCTTGCCCGCGTTTTGGAGTGCCTCGAGACAACAGAAGTAGACGGCCGCTTCGACGTCGCCGCCGTAGCGGCCGATGCCGGTCGTCACGAGTTCAACGTCGAGCGGCGAGCGGTTCGCGACGGCGCGCAGCGCCTCTGCGAGTCCGCTGTCGACGAGGAGCGGTGGGTAGATGCCGTGGGCCAGTTCGCGTAACTCCCTAATGGTGTCCTGGACCGCGACACCGAGTTCGTCGAGCATTTCGGCCGCCGCAACCGGGTCTTCGCTCAGTACGTCTTTGGTCAAACGCAGATTCACGGCGAGCGCAACGAGATGTTGTTGGGCGCCGTCGTGGAGGTTGCGTTCCACCCGACGACGTTCGGCGTCGCCGCTGGCGACAACCCGCGCTCGCGACGCGCGAAGCTCGTCGGCCTGCTGACGTAGTTCGTCGAGCGTTGTTTGAAGGGCGGTGTCGAGTTGGGCGTTGTGCAGTGCGAGACCGACTTGACGCGCCAGGTCCGAGAGCACGCGGTCGTCCTCCTCACGAAAGGCCACGGCGCCTTCAATGCGATTGACGACAATAATGCCGAGCAACTCGCCGGCGTGGCTGATGGGTGCAACGCGCAGGGGTCCGGTGGCGCTACCGGTCACAATCGCCGGCAACCAGACCGATGCCCACGCGTTACCCGACACGCCGGCTCGGGCGATCACTGTTCGCTCTTCTCGCGAGACCTGGATCGAACGGGTTGGCCGGTCCGGCACCGAGACCGCGAGGTCCAAGACGTCCCCATTGCCCGTGAAGATCTCGGCCGAGGCGAGGTTCAATGTCTTTCGAAGTGACTCCACGAGCTGCAAGAGGAGTTCGTCCATGGGTATCGCGCGCGTCATGCGGCTGCCGAAGGTGCGGACCACTTCGTCGGGTGCCTCGCGGGCACCGTACGTGAAGCTCGTCGCGATTCGCGCGAAGCGACCGCGTAACACGAGTTGTGCGGTGGCCGCGACGGCGGCCGCGGCCATTGCCCACCAGAGAAGGTCCCGTTCGGCATGCGTCGTCGGGGCCCTATCGAAGCCGCGAATTGCGAGTAGGTAGGCGCCCGCCACAATGGCCACGGTGCCCAGCGCCATGAGCAGGTGCACCAGAAAGCGATCGGCGTGGGCGGCCACGGGCGATGAACCGGCGGCGAGGCCGAGTGGCACGAGACACGAGAGGGCCAACAGTGTTGGGGCGATATCGAGGGGCCAGTTGACGAGCGAATGCAGCGCCACCACAATGACGGCGACGGTGAGGGCGAGTGAGGTGCCGGTCGCGAGCGTCTGCACCGTCTGACGCCCCCGCGCGGACGCGACAACGTAGCGCGCGCGAATAGATGGGAGCGTTGACGCAATCGCGATGGCCCAGCCGATGGCGAGTGGCCACGGAGAAAGGGCGCGTGCACTCGACGCGTAGACCACGCACAGGACAACGGCGACGACGTACCACGCACTTGCGCCGAATTGACGTCCGCGGTTGGCGAGGACGCCATCGGAGAGTGACAGCAGGAGGTGCACGAAGACCGCCATGGCGAGCAACGCCGCGACCTCGGCAACGCGACGGGCACTCGTGTCGACGCCGAATCCATGGTGATCGCCAACGCGCATGGCCAACATCGCCGCGCCACTCCCGAGTGAGATGAGTGAACACAGCAGCCCTAACTGCGCCGAGCGACCAACGGTGGCGAGCGCGGCAACTGACCACGAGAGCACCGCGACCGCGACGACGGCCCAGAGCCCCGAGCGTCCGGCACGCGGTGCGTCGACGAGGGCGATGGCGACCTCGACAACCGCCGCAACAACGACAGTGCGTCCGAGGAGACGACTACGCGACGACGACGCGCGTATCGACGTCGCGGTCGTGGACGTGGAGGAGTGCGCGCTCACCGCGTCGCGGGTGCTCAGAGTGTGCCGATCGTCGTGATGGCATCGTTGGACGTGGCGTCACCGTCGGCCAGAATGCGGCCATCACGCATCCGAAGGACGGTATCGGCCGCCTTGGCGACATTGGCATCGTGTGTAACCAGGATTATGGTCTGACCTTGCGTGTGGAGACGACTCAAGAGTTCGATGACCTCCTGGCCACCCACTGAGTCGAGCGCGCCCGTGGGTTCGTCAGCGAGCAGCAAGGTTGGCTCGTTCGCGAGGGCGCGGGCAATCGCGAGACGTTGACGCTGTCCTCCCGAGAGTACGCCGGGCATCTCCGATGCCTTGTCGGCAATGCCGAGAAGATCGAGGAGGTCGCGGGCGCGTGACTCGGCGGCTTTGCGATTCTTCCCGGCGATGATGGCCGGTAACGCGACATTCTCCAACACACTCATTCCCTCTAGCAGGTTGAAGAACTGAAACACGATGCCGATGTGCTTGCGACGAATGAGCGCGTGCGTGTCTTCGGTGCCGTCCGACATCGACTCGCCGGCCACACTGATCGTGCCTTCGTCCACTTCCTCGAGACCAGCAATGAGATTGAGGAGCGTGGACTTGCCACAGCCCGACGGCCCCATAAGAGCAACGAACGAGCCCCGCTCGACCGTGAGGTCCACGCCGCGAAGCGCTCGAACGGGCGCCAGTTCCGCCTCGAAGGTCTTGCGCACACCGTGCACGACGAGGGCCGGCAGGGCCTGCTGGTCGCTCGTGATCTCGCTTTGAGTAGTGGTCATGATGTCTCTCCTTCGTAGGTTTTGGAAATGCGTGGTTCAACAAGGCGATCAACCGCCAAGATCTTGTAGGCGATGACGGGCGTGTCGCGACCCTTCACGAGTTGCGCATCGAGCGTCACCGTGTCGACGTGGAGCGTCAGCGCGGATTTGGTCGGCCCGGAGATGACGGTCTCGCCGGCGACTGCGAGCTGCTGGAGACGTTGGGTCAGGTTGACCGTGTCGCCAACGAGCGTGTACTCGAGTCGTTCTTCACTCCCGAGCAGGGCTGCGGCCACCTGTCCCGTAGAGACGCCAATGCCGAGTCCGAACACGGGGAGATTCTCAATCTCCCATCGAGCATTGATTTCGTCCTGGAGCGCGTGCATGCTGGCAGCGGCAACCACCGCTCGATCGGCATGATCGTGACTTGGCACGGGCGCACCGAAGACCGCCATGACTGCGTCGCCCACGAATTGCATCACGGTTCCTCCCTCCCCAATAATGGCGCGATTCATCGCGGCCCGGTGGGTGTTGAGTTGACCGGCCAGTTCACTGGGATCTGCGTGCTCGGCAATCGTTGAGTACGAGCGGATGTCGCTCATGATGACGGTGCAGTTGAGTCGTTCCGTCTCGCCAATGCGCCGACCTTCGTTGCGGAGCTTCTCCGCGATGCCGCCCGGCAGGAGTCGCGACAACGTCTCACCCTGTTCTTCGCGGTCGACAATGGACTGATGCAGGTTGCGCAGACGATCGAGCGCACCTCGATGCCCGGCGCTTACTTCCTCGGCGAGTTTGCGAAAGAGCGCCTCGACCTGGGCGTCGACCGCCTCAGGGGTGAGACGGCGCGCGGCCGCAATAGCCTTGATGGGCTTACCTTCGGCAACGAACGCCAACAGCGACTCCTCGGTCTCGGACAGTTCACTATTGGAAGTGACCGGGCGCATAAGCGCCTCGACGATCGATGGATCCAGTGCGGTGCCGCCGGTCGCGACCATGCGAATCGCCTCAATCAACTGGTTGCCCTGGGCGAGGTTGTCCTTCAAGAGGTAGCCGTAACCGGCCGATCCTTCGGCCAGCAACGCCACGGCGTACTCGGGGTCGTCGTACTGGCTCAAGACGACAATGCCGGTTCCCGGATGGCGCTTGCGCACCTCCTTGGCCGCTTCGATGCCCTCGCGATTGAACGATGGAGGCATGCGGATATCGGTGACGAGCACATTGGGTGCCGCGGCGGTTGCTCCCGTCACCGTCTCGTCGTAGTCCGACCCGACGCCGACGATGCGAAGGTCGCTCTGTCGGTCGATGAGCGCCCGTACGCCCTCGCGCACGAGGAGGTTGTCGTCGGCGAGGAAGACGGTGATGACGTTTTCGTTGTCGTCGCTTGGGTCACTCACGGCTAAGAGTTTCGCCACAAAACCAAAGGAAAAACAGGGGGCAAACTTGCATATCTATAGGGGTGTTAGGCCCCCACTACGACGTGCGTTACCACTATTTACCAATGCGATCGCGACGACGACACTGTTGCCCATGCGATACCAAAATTCAGTTACATCACTGTCATGGATTCCCTCGGAAGCAATTCAAGGAGGAACCCGCCTGCCTTTCGATGTTGGGATGGCCCACTACGACCAGGCGCCGCCTGACCAGATCGAAGACCTCGACGAATTGCGACGGGCGGACAGGTTCCGATTCGCGAATCGACTCTCCGCGTCGATACAAGTGAACGCCAGCGGTGAAATCACCGCCGCGAGTTACACCGGCAGTGGCATGATCGGCAGCACGACGGTGAAATTGGGTCCCGTCAGTAAGGTCTTCGAGGCGGTGGCGCTACCGGACATCAAGGTGAAGCCCGTCTACGGCGACGGGTGGGTCCGCTTCACCCAGACCGCGGGCGGTCGTACCGGGATGCCCGCGCCGCGTCGGGTGCGTCGCGCGCCATTCATTCAGTGGCAGGCGCCGTTGGCGTGGACGACCCTCACCCTCACGATGTACACGGACGGCAGGTCAAGTGGCGTACTGGTCGGCGCCAGTCGCTTTCCCCGGCACTGGGTCTACGACGGCGACGGACAACTGAGCGCCAAGTCCGGCTTGATCGATTTCAACGACTGGTACCGCAAGTCCTTCGGCAAGCAGACACCATGGGGTCATCAAGACTCTGACGCATTCGTCACGACGGTCGAATCGGCGCTCGAAAGGAACCTCTCGCACAAACTGATGGCGGGAGCCGCCAAACCTAAGATTAAGAAGGTGAAGCCCGGAACGGTGTTGGTGGCGCAGGGGGAGCAGAGCTCCCAGGTGTTCTTGATTCTCGACGGCGTCCTGCGCGTCGAGGTCGACGGCACCCGGTTGGCCGAGTACGGTCCCGGGGCGATGCTCGGCGAACGAGCACATCTTGAAGGCGGTGCCAGGACCTCCACACTCGTGGCGGTGACCGAATGTCGCGTGGCGTCGGTGCCAGCTGAGTCGCTCGACCGCGAGGCGCTCACAGAACTCTCTAGTGGACACCGTCGAGAAGACTCGAACGCCGGCTAAGCGTGCGGGTCTCTTTCCTCGGCGTTCGAGGGTCCACGCCCGCCCCGGGCGAGGCCTTTGAACGATACGGCGGCCACACGTCGTGTGTCGCGCTGGCGCACGATGGTGAGGCGCCGTCGATACTGCTCGACGCCGGTACCGGGATCCGTCGCTGCGTTGATCTCCTCGATGGTCAGCCCTTCCGGGGCGCGATCCTACTGACCCACCTGCACTGGGATCACATTCACGGACTACCGTTCTTCGCCGGTTCCGATCGCGACGACGCGCGCACGTCGCTGTTCATCCCAGATCCGGGTGACGGTTCGGATGCCCTCGAACTGCTCGCGCGTGGCATGTCGCCACCTCACTTTCCCGTTCGACCGGACGAACTTCGTGGCGAGTGGTCCTTCACGGCGCACTCGCCCGGCGTAGTGGACGTCGAAGGCTTCACCGTTCGAACTGAAGAGATCCCCCACAAGGGAGGACGAACGTTCGGGTTTCGCGTCAGTGACGCCACGTCGACGGTTACCTACATGCCCGATCACTGCCCCGACGCGATTGGCGAGGGGCCCGACGGACTTGGCGAATATCACGCGACGGCCCTCGCGCTGTGCCAGGACGCCGACGTCCTCGTGCACGACGCGCAATTGGTGCGCGAGGAGCTGGCCGCGGAGGGCTACTTCGGTCACGCCGCGGCCGAGTACGCCGTTGAACTGGCTCGCCGCACGAACGTGAAGCACGCCGTCCTCTTTCACCATAAGCCCGACCGAACCGACGACCAACTCGACGAGATCGCTCGACGATTCGATGATTCGCCCCGTGTGACGGTGGCGAAACAGTCGACGGTCCTGGATCTGTGATGGCGACGGCGTCCCCCGACGCCGTGGTGGTCGGCACCGGACCAAACGGACTCGCCGCGGCACTGACATTGGCACGATCCGGACTCAGCGTTGAAATGTTCGAAGGCGCGTCGACGCCCGGTGGAGGCTGTCGAACTCAGGACATCACGCTCCCCGGTTTTCATCACGATATCTGTTCGACGATTCAATCGATGGTGTCACTGTCGCCGTTCTTCCAAGCGTTTCCCGGGGTCGCTGACGCGGTGACGATGCGCGCCCCCCAGCGTGCATTCGCGCATGCGCTTGACGAAGGTCGAGCGGCGAGCGTCACCGGAACGGTCAGCGAGACGGCGGAAGGTCTCGGTGCCGACGGAGCGATCTATCGCAAGGTCATGGGTCCACTTGTCGACGACGCCCAGCGACTCGCGCACGCAGTCCTGGCGCCGCTTCGCTCGGCACCGAGAAATCCGTTGACCATGGCGCGTTTTGCCCTGAACGGTGTTCCCTCGGCGTCGCATCTGGCAAAGAGGTTCACAACGCCCGAGGGCAAGGCACTCGTGGCGGGCGCCTGTTCGCACGCGATGCTCCCGCTCACCACGCCCGTGACTGCAGCGTTCGGGCTCTTCTTGACCGTGACGGCGCACGCCGGCGGTTGGCCGGTCATCGAGGGTGGTAGCGCTCGCCTCGTCGACGCGTTGGTCGACGCGTTGGCTGCCGAAGGCGTGACCATACATCTCGATAGTCCCGTTCGATCAATGTCAGACATTCCCGTGGCGCGTGCGACGCTCTTTGACACGTCCGCGCAGGGAATGGTCGACATTGCACGTGAACGACTGTCGTCACGGTACAAATCATCAGTGGCACGCTTCGAACGTGGCTCCGGGGTGTTCAAAGTTGATTGGGCGCTCTCGGGTCCCGTCCCGTGGAGCGCCGCGGCCTGTCACTCGGCTGGCACGGTGCACGTGGGCGGGACCTTCGACGAGGTAGCGGCTTCGGAGGAGGACGTCGCGCGCGGACGACACAGCGAACGTCCGTACTGCATTGTCGTGCAGGCGAGCGTCGCCGACGCGACGAGAGCCCCGAGCGGCCAGCACACGTTGTGGGCGTACTGTCACGTGCCCAACGGCTCCGATGTTGACATGACCGAACGAATCGAGAGTCAAATCGAACGGTTTGCTCCCGGATTCCGTGACCTCATTCTCGCGCGGGTGTCGACATCCACCGCAGAGGGTGAGGATCACAATCCCAACTACCTTGGCGGCGACATTACGGGTGGCGCGGGGACGTTGCGTCAAACACTCATTCGACCCGCGTTGCGATGGAATGAATACCGCACCGGTACACCGGGCCTGTACCTCTGCTCGGCGTCGACCCCACCGGGCGGTGGCGTGCACGGGATGTGCGGCTACGGTGCTGCGCGCACGGTGCTGTCGGACTTAAAAGTTCGAAGCGCTAATTTGTGACGAAGGTCAATGACTGGTCGCTTGACAAGCTCTTCGCGCTGCGTAGATCACTACTCGGAGCGCAAGACCAAACCGGGCGGAGTCGTGGCCGCGCTTCGGCCCGGCCAGGTCGCGGCGATGACGGCCACCACAATGGAACCGACGCCCACGAGAACGAGCGAGAGCGCGGGGACGGTCGGTTGTGGCACGGCGTTGATGTCACGAGCGAAGAGAGTCCAGAGTTCTCGACCGAGAAGGATGCCGATTGGAATCCCGACGACCGCACCGATGAGCCCGTCGATGCTTGCCTGCCAGGCGACTGCGGCGGCGAGCATTCGCCTGGTGAAGCCAAGCGTCTTCATGATGGCGAGATCGCGACGTCGTCGGCGAACCGACGCGACGAGTGTGAGCGCTAAGGCAATGACAGCGCCCGAGGCGAGACCGGTCGCGAGCAGCACCGGTGTGGCGCCAATCGAGCGGTAGTCAACAATCTGAGCCGGCCGCAGTACGCCGAGGACGGAGACGATATTCCCGAAGCCGTTCGGATCCTTCCTGAAGATGGCATTGGCCGCGCGCGCAATCTTCTCAAGGTTGCGCCTGCCGGTCGCGGCACCTACGCCCGCGCGAAGTCGTACGAAGACGAGATTGGGACCGTTGAAGTTTTCATCCTTGCTCGACGTGGCCGCAGCGAAAGAAGGCGTTTCTACGCCAGTCGTGAGCATGGCGCCGAGGCCCATCGACGTGTGCTCGGCAATCGCTGAGGCGTAGCCGACGGCTGGGAACGTCGCCGTGCCCACGATTGTCAAAGGGCTGGGCGCCAAATAGAGGGGCGCACTGGACGGCGATCCGTAACTGACCATTACGGTCTGGCCGACCCGCTTGTGCAAGAGCGCTAGCGTCTGGTCGCCAATCACGATTTGATGCTTGCTGCGAGCGACGTGTCCCGACAGGATGGGCGGCAGGACCTTGGCGCCGGGAGAGCTCATGATCATTGGGACGGTCTGACCGTCAATCGTCAATTCGTTGTAGAAGACTCCACTCCACTGCGCTATGTCGGGGTCATGGTTCAACTTAGGTAAGACGCTCGGCGGTACGTTGTTCGTCGCATTCAACATGTAGCTCCAGTTCCAACCGTAGAGGGCCGGGCGAGACACGAGAGTGTGAAGGCCACTTGCGAAGGTGAGGGTTGTCGTCATGAGCGTCACCGCGAGTACCGCGCCGACCAGAATCGATCGCACCGGCACTTCGCCGCGACCACGCGGTGACTCGAGCGCGAAGTGGGCGCCCATCGTTGGAGCCAAGGGCAGGCCAAGAAGTTGGAGCCGACGTACCACGACCGAACGCCGCGGACCTTTGAACCGGGCCTGTCGGATTCGTTGCGGCGAATTCGCCAGCGCGATGAAGACTGATGAGCCGCCGAGCACTACGAGAAGTACCACGACGCCGAGGCCGAGCACCGTCCAGTCCCACGCGATACCGCGGTCGGGATAGATCGCTCGCACTGGGCCGAGCGGTGCGAGAGGCGAGAGTGCGACGGCGACGGCGACCGCCAACGCGATGCCCAGGATGACACTGGCGACCGTGCCGATCATGCTCTCGGCGAACGTGTCCCACTGGCTCGCCCCGAGCGACTGGAGTATTTGGCGGTCGTCGTTGCCTTGGCGCAACTGGCGCGAGAGTGCTTGCACCGAGAGGATTAGACATACGAGTGCGGCGATAATCCCGAACGCGCCTAATGCGACTGACTCTGGTTTCACGGCGAGTTCGACTGTCTGAGTGACGTGCGAGGCCACGTGGAATTCGTACGTGATTTGCGAAGGGAGGAGCCCGACCAGTTGACTTTCGACCTTGGCGAGCCCCTGGTCGCCGTGACGTAGTTGAATGGCGTAGTAAATCGGCGTTCGCCAGGCCGAATTGATTTTGGCCGCGCGTTGTGTCATCGCGGGCGTCATGAAGACGAACCCGTACGATTTGTCAACGTCGTCTTGGACGACTTCGCTGTTCATCACCACGATGGCGGTGACCGTGGCATGAACCGTAAGAATCGGCTTGACTTTCGATGTACCGAAACCGGGAAGATTTTGCTGCCGGGGCACGTAAAAGCCGATGGGTACCTTTTGACCTACGTGAACATTCCATATCCGTGCGGCACCCGGAGTGAGTTCGATCTCGTCAAGACTCTTGGGATTGAATAAGTGGCCCTGCAGCGCTGAGACACGGTCTTCTTTGAGGAGGTAGCCATCAAGACTCCCGGTCAAATTGACAAGATTGAGGGTGCTCAGTCGGGGCGCACCCGAAGGAGTCAGTGGAACTGCCGCGCCTTCATTAAGAGTCCGTATGTTGGCGACGTCGCTGAGCGCCGCGAACTTTGTGACCAGTGAAGGTGCTTTCAATTGCCCGTTGGAGCCGCCGAAGATCGCCATCGTGAGTGTCGAGGGGTTGGTGCTCGAAAGGAATGTCGGATAGGAGGACTGGGTGCGCCGCGCGGCCGCGACGGAGGCCATGGCCAGACCACCGGTCAGACCGACGAGGAGAATGACGCTGAGATACGACGGCAAGCGCCGCGCGAACGTTGCTCGGAATCGGTACCACGCGAATTCAAATGAGTGGCTGCTCATCCTTGAACTGTTGCCCCCTGGTTGACGTCGCCATATCTTCTCTCGTCGCTTCGAGTCTCGCCAGAATGTTGACCGCACGGCGCCGTGGGGTGGTAGTACCACCTCGCCAAAGATGAGTTACTTCCGGGTCGTGCCTCACGGGCGGCCTCGTAAGGTAAGTCCGGTGAAGGCGAGTCGACGGTGACGGTGGACAGTTCCCAGACGAGTGACGTGGAGGAGATCATTCGTACCGACGACCTCACGAAGCAGTACGCCGGGATGGATGTGGCGGCCGTTGACAAGCTCAACTTGAAGGTTCATCGCGGTGAGATATTCGGTCTCCTTGGCCCGAACGGTGCGGGCAAGACGACCACGGCGGGCATTTTGACGACCCGCGTCGTGCCGACCTCGGGGTCGGCGTCCATATCGGGCATCGACGTCAAGAAGCACCCGGCGCTGGTGAAACAACTGTCCGGCATCGTCAGTCAACAGAACACCTTGGATCGCCAACTGAACGTTTGGGAAAATCTCTACTACCACGGTCGGCTCTTTGGCATCAACGCCAAGGACTCACGTCGCCGATCCGACGAACTCCTGGAGCGCTTCTCTCTCTCGAGGTGGGCGAAGGCGTCGGTCTACGCGCTCTCGGGCGGCATGGCCCAACGGCTTATGGTCGCTCGGGCAATCTTTCACTACCCCGCGGTCTTGTTCATGGACGAGCCGACGGCGGGCCTCGATCCGCAGAGCCGCCTCGCGTTGTGGGACCTCTTGACCGAACTCAACACGGCCGGTCAGACCGTGATGCTGACGACGCACTACATGGAAGAGGCCGACCAACTGTGTGATCGCGTCGCGATCATGGACCACGGCAAGATCCTCGCGCTCGACACGCCCGCCAATCTGAAGAAGAGCACGGGTTCCGACACGACCGTGACCATCAAGGTGGCCGCGAAGGCCGACGAGTTGGCTGAGAATCTGAGGCGCGACATCGACGCGATTGTGGGGACCCGGGTAACGGACAACACGCTGTTCGTCGAAATGCGAAGTACCGAGCGACTCGTGCCGCGGCTGGTGGCATCGGCCGAGACGTCGAATATCGAGATTCTCGACCTCGCCGTCGCGGAACCAACGCTGGAGACTGTCTTCATCAACTTGACCGGAAAGGAGTTGCGCGAGGCATGAGCACGACCGTTGACTTTGAAGTGATTCCCACGCGAAGTGTCTTCGAGGCGAGCAAAACCGCCATGGGCGCGCTCATCCTTCGCGACATGGCCGTGCTCTGGAAGACGAAAGCTGAGTTTGTCTTACGCACGCTCATCCAGCCCTTCCTCCTCTGCTTTGTCTTCCTCTTCGTCTTCCCAAAGATTGGCCACGCGGTGGGAGGATCGAATTCGGCCGGTGCCATTGGCTTCGCGACGGTCCTCGTACCTGGTGTCGTCGGCATCTCCGTGATGTTCCAGGGCGTGCAGTCCATCGCGCTCACGATGGCCCAAGAGTTTGGCTTCACGCGTGAGATCGAGGACCGGGTGCAGGCGCCTTGTCCAATTTGGCTCGTCGCGATTTCGAAGGTGCTGTCGGCGACGGTGCAAGGACTCATCGCAGCAGCGATCGTGTTCCCGATCGCGTCAGTCGTGCACGCGGCCGGCGTAAAGGCCGACATTTCACTGCACTGGTTGGTGATCCTCACGTTCGTGCCGATTGCGTGCATCGCGATGGCCGGTCTGGGGCTGACCCTCGGCACCTCGTTCGAACCGCGCAATATCGGTCTGATGTTCGGGTTCGTGATCCTGCCCATCACCTTCCTCGGCGGTACCTACTACCCCTGGACCCATCTGGCCCCCGTGAAGATCGGGGGTTTTCATTGGCTCCAGACGCTGGTCCTCATTAATCCCCTGGTCTACGTGAATGAAGGGATGCGCGCTGCCTTTACCGACGCCCCCCACATGCACCTCTACGTCGTCTATCCCGTCATGATCGCGTTCGGGGCATTCTTCTTCGCGATTGGTCTTCGCAATTTCCGTCGAAAAGTCCTCTCCTAGACACTGCCCATATATATGGTCACCGTGACTGGGGTGTCGGTCAAACGCGATGGTCGAACGAAGTAACGTAAACGCGTCATGGTCCTGTCCGATCACTCCATCAAAGAAGCCATCGCGCAGGGCCGAATCATCATTGATCCCTTGGGCGACGACTGCGTGCAGCCCTCTTCGGTTGACCTTCACATCGACCAATACTTTCGAGTCTTTCGCAACCACACCCAGGGCGTGATCGACGTTCGCGAGGCCCTCGAGGATCTCACGGAGTTAATTGACATGGGTCCGGACTCACCAATGATTCTCCACCCGGGTGAGTTCATGCTCGGTTCCACGACCGAGCGAATTGCCATTCCCGACGACATCGTCGGTCGCCTCGACGGCAAGAGTTCGCTCGGGCGACTGGGCCTCGTGATCCACTCAACCGCGGGGTTCGTCGACGCCGGATGGGATGGTCACATCACCCTGGAACTCTCGAACGTGGCTAATCTCCCGATCACCTTGTACCCCGGGATGAAGATCGGCCAGATCAGCTTCTTCCAGATGACGACGCCGGCCGATCGCCCCTACGGATCCGCGGGATTGGGCTCGAAGTACACCGGACAGCGCGGCCCGACGCCGAGTCGGTACTCGGAGAACTTCAAGAAGTCGTGACCGCGCAGGACTCGACGGGGGGAGTGGCGTGTTAACTCGCATCATCATTGGTCTGGGCATCACGATCATCTTCTTTACGATTGCCGGACGGCGCTTCTACTGGCTCTCCAAACTGATTCGCTCCGGCCAGCCGGCCCCGCGACGCTGGCAGGGACTGCGCAAGGTCAGCGAGACCGAGGTGGTTGAAGTCGCGGGTCAGAAGAAACTGCTCAAGTGGACGGTTCCGGGTTTGGCGCACTTCTTCACGATGTGGGGCTTCACCATCTTGATGACGACGATTCTCGAGGCGTACGGATCGCTCTTCAGTCGCAACTTCCACATTCCGCTCATCGGCCGCGACAACTGGCTCGGCTTCACGGAGGACTTCTTCGCGACGGCGGTTCTGGCGTCGCTTGTGGTCTTCACAATCATTCGCATGAAGAACGCCCCGTCACGCAAGGAACGGGCCTCGCGCTTCTACGGCAGTCACCTCGGTGCCGCGTGGGCCGTCCTGTTCATGATCTCGATGGTGATCATCACATTGCTGCTGTACCGCGCGGCGCAGATCAACACCGGACACTTCCCCTTCATGCCGGACCACTTCACCGTGGCCGTCTCGTTCAACACCACGCTCCCGTCCTCCTTCTTCCAGAGCCACGCCTCGTCGTGGACCTTCGCGTCGAAGCTGGTGGCTGGTTGGCTCGCCCCGCTGGGCGTCGGGGTCAACAGCGTCTTGGAAGCGGTCTTCCTGCTTCTCAATGTCGCAGTGATCGCGGGGTTCCTCGTCTTCGTCTCGTACTCGAAGCACCTGCACATCTTCCTCGCGCCCATCAACATCGGTGTCTCACGTCGTCCTCGTGCGCTCGGCGGCCTGGACAAGACTCCGGACATGGATATGGAGAACGTTTCGGAAGACACGGTCTTCGGAGCCGGGAAGATGGAGGATTTCACGTGGAAGCAGATGCTGGACTTCTCCACGTGCACCGAGTGCGGACGTTGTCAGTCGGTCTGTCCCGCCTGGACGACAGGAAAGCCGCTTAGCCCGAAACTCCTGATCATGGGCCTGCGCGACAACATGTTCGCCTCCGCGGACCGGTTGCTTTCGGGCGAGTCGAATAGCGACGTCGCGACACTGGTGCCCACGACGATCGATCCCGACGTCTTGTGGTCGTGCACCACCTGCGGGGCGTGCGTCGAGCAGTGCCCGGTCGACATCGAACACGTGGACGCGATCATTGACATGCGTCGTTACGAGGTCTTGATGGAGTCACGCTTTCCGACCGAGGCTGGACTCCTGCTGCGCAACATGGAGAATCAGGGCGATCCGTGGGGCCTTGGCGCCTCGAAGCGTACCGAGTGGCTCAGCGCACTGGACTTCGAGGTGCCCATTATTGACGGACCGATTCCCGATGACATTGAGTACCTGTACTGGGTTGGCTGCGCCGGTTCGCTCGACGAACGTGGCCGCAAGCAAGTGGTATCGACCGCGCGAATGCTGCACCGCGCGGGCGTGACCTTTGGCATCCTCGGTCCGCGTGAGTCGTGCACCGGCGACCCGGCGCGACGGATGGGCAACGAGTACCTCTTCCAGGAGATGGCCAAAGCCAACATCGCCACACTCAACGAGGTGAAGGCGAAGAAGATTGTGGCGAGCTGTCCTCACTGCTTCAACACGATGAAGAACGAGTATCCCGGCCTCGGTGGCGACTTCGAAATGATCCACCACGCGCAACTCCTCAGCCACCTCGTCGCGACCGGCCGACTGGTGCCCGGTGTCGCGTACAGCGGGACCGTCACGTACCACGACCCCTGTTACCTCGGGCGCCACAACCGCGTCTTCGATGAGCCGCGTAATGTGCTCGACGCGATCCCTGGCGTGAAGAACGTCGAGATGGGTCGGTGTCGAGAAAAGGGTTTCTGCTGCGGCGCCGGCGGCGCACGCATGTGGATGGAGGAGACGATTGGCAAGCGTGTCAACATGGAGCGCACGGAAGAGGCACTGGAGACCGGCGCCGACATTATTTCGACGGCCTGCCCGTTCTGCATGATCATGCTCGACGACGCCGTGAAGGCCAATGGCCGCGGCGACGACGTCTCGGTGATGGATATTTCCCAAGTCGTCGAGCGTTCGCTTCAAGCCTGATCGCGTCTTAAAAAGAAGTTGTAGTTAACATTCGCGAAACCTTCTGCTAACGGTTTAGAAATCCTCGGTTGTCACACTGTTGCCAACAACCTGAGGTCAACGACGCCCTCTCCTAGTCACCGAGGAGTGGACGTGCTTGTAGCAGCGAACATCCCGTATCCCAGTTGGTTAAATCCAGCGGACAATACCTGGCAACTCGTCGCCGCCACCTTGGTGGGCATGATGAGCTTGCCCGGACTGGCCGTTCTCTATGGAGGGCTGGTCAGAAAGAAATTCATCGTCAACACCATGATGATGGTCTTCATGGGCTTCTCGCTGACGCTGCTCGTGTGGATGCTCTGGGGCTACAACATGGCCTTCGGACCAATCTCACACTTCGGACCGACCGGTTCCTTCTGGAGCGGCTTCATTGGTCACTTCACGCCATTGTCCACGGCCGGCGCCGAACAAGGTCAGGCCGTGTCGGGCGCGAATACCCTGGTCCCCTTCCACTTCTCGACCGCAACGTTGGCTTACTTCCAGTTCGTGTTCGCCGCGATTACGCCGCTGCTCTTCGTCGGGGCGTTCGTCGGACGGCTCAAGTTCAAGGCGTGGCTCTTAATCGTGCCGATGTGGATCACGTTGGTCTACTGCGTCAATGCCTGTCTGCTCTGGGGTGGCGGCTTCTTCGCCCAGAAGGGTGCGGTTGACTACTCCGGTGGTTACGTCATCCACTTGAGTGCGGGCGTCGCGGCCTTCGTCGGCGCGGCAATCCTTGGACCACGTCGCTGGCAGGACAGAGAAAATGCCTTCCCGAGCAACCTGATGATGGTGGCCGTTGGAGCGGGCATCATCTGGCTCGGGTGGAACGGGTTCAACGGAGGTGACCCCTTCTACGCCGGTGTCGACGCTGCGAGCGCGGTGCTCAACACCAACGTGGCGACCGCGACCGGCGTCATTGTCTGGGTGCTCTGGGATATGTTCCTCTCCAAGCAAAAGAAACCGACGTTCCTGGGCGCCATCAACGGCATGCTCTGTGGTCTCGTGGCCATCACACCGAGCGCCGGTTGGGTGAACGGCACGGGCGCCATCATCGTCGGTCTCACGTCATCAACGATCGTGTGGTTCGCCTGGAACTACCTATCCAAGGTCCGTCCCTTCTCCAAGGTCGACGACGCCCTGGGCGTGGTCTACACCCACGGCATTGCCGGACTCGTCGGTGGACTATTGGTTGGCTTCCTGGCCGACCCGAACATGGTCGAATACGGCGTCGCCGGATCGAAGTACAAGGGCGCGGGCGGCTTCTCAGTGCGCGGCTGGTTCTACGGCCACTCGTTCCATCAGCTGTGGGAACAAATGATCGCCGCGGCGTGGATTATCTGTTGGACCGCGTTCGGTACTGCTCTAATCTTCTACGTGGTCAAGTTCCTGCTGCATGGTCTGCGTGAGGACGATGAGACGTTGCGAATTGGCGACGTCGCGATCCATGAGGAAGAGGCCTTCCCCGACCCGACCTTCGGTGAGCCAATCGATTCACCTAGCCACCTTCACACCGACAACGTCTAAGGAGAGACAATGAAGCTCGTCACCGCAGTCGTCAAGCCGTTCAAGCTTGACGAGGTGAAGACCGCCGTTAAGGAGGTCGGTATCACCGGCATGACCGTTGCGCAGGCTCGAGGATTCGGCCACGCCGGCGGACACATTGAGATCTACCGAGGCAAAGAGTACGAGTTCGACTTCGTTGACAAGATCCGCGTGGAGATCGTGTGCACGGATGAAGTCGTCGAAGCGCTCATCGACGCGATTGTCCAGGCCGCACGCACCGATACGGTGGGTGACGGCGTCGCCTGGGTCACTGACATCGAGCACGTGGTGCGAATCCGCACCAACGAACGAGGTCCCGCAGCCCTGTAACTACCCGGCCTGGCGAGCGACGGCTTCGGCCGCCGCCGCCGCGGCCGCGGGGTCGCCGAGGTAGTCGGCGTGAAGGATGTTCAGTCCGTTGTCGAGGGCGATTCGATAGGGAATGCCCGTCGGAATTTCGAGGACCGCGATCTCGTCCTCGGGGATGTTCTGAAGCACCATGCGCAACGCTCGAATCGAGTTGCCGTGGGCGACGACGATGACCGCACCACCGCGAACGGCCTCACTACGCAGGTCTTCGACAATGACGTCGGCGAAGTAGGGCGTAACCCGGGCGACGACGTCCTTTAGACACTCGGTCGCGGGAATGAACTCCGCTGGCACGTCGCGGTAGCGAGGATCGCCCAGACTGGCGCGAGGATCGCCTTCGGGCAGGGGAGGCGGCGGCACATCGTACGAGCGGCGCCAGAGCTTCACCTGGTCGAGACCGAACTGGTCGGCCGTCTCCTTCTTGTCCTTGCCGGTGAGATCGCCGTAGTGGCGCTCGTTCAGTCGCCAATTGCGCCGCACCGGGAGCCAGGACCGCCCGGCGGCGTGCAAGGCAATCTCGGCGGTACGAATCGCTCGCGTCAGCACGCTCGTGTGCAGGACCCGTAGGTCGAGGTCAGCTTCGCCGGCGAGCAGTTGTCCGGCCACTTTGGCTTCGGCCTCGCCCGCGGCGGTCAGGTCGACGTCGGTCCATCCGGTGAAGAGGTTCAGGTCATTCCACGCGGATTGGCCGTGTCGCAGCAGGATGAGGTCGGGCATCTCGCCAGCGTACTTCGCCCGTGGCGACGCGAAAAGGGCAGCCTCAAACGTCAACAGCCCTTTGACTGCAAGGAGAATCTAAAAAGTATCATAAGAAGTATATATTTTCTTGACAAGGAGGGACTCAACTCTGTACACTGGTTGTTGTGAGTTCTGACTCGCCGGACGGTCCGGTGAGATGGAAACCGAATCAAGGAGAAGTTCATGGCAAAGGCAGTCGGAATCGACCTGGGAACCACCAACTCGGTGGTCAGTGTCCTCGAGGCGGGCGAGCCCGTCGTCATCCCCAACGCGGAGGGCGGTCGCACGACCCCGTCGGTCGTTGGATTCTCAAAGACCGGCGAGGTACTCGTCGGTGAGGTCGCGAAGCGTCAGGCGATCACGAACCCCGAGCGCACCATTCGCTCGGTCAAGCGTCACATGGGTGAGAACTGGTCCGTGGACATCGACGGCACCAAGTACACGGCCCAAGAAATCTCGGCGCGCATCCTCCAAAAGCTGAAGCGCGACGCGGAGGCCTACCTCGGTGACAGCGTCACCCAGGCGGTCATCACCGTGCCGGCGTACTTCAACGACGCCCAGCGCACCGCCACCAAAGAGGCCGGCCAGATCGCCGGACTCGAAGTACTTCGCATCGTGAACGAGCCCACGGCCGCGGCCCTCGCCTACGGTCTCGACAAGGGCAACCAGGAGCAGACCGTCTTGGTCTTCGACCTCGGTGGTGGAACCTTCGACGTGTCGGTTCTTGACATCGCGGACGGCGTCTTCGAAGTGAAGTCGACCCACGGTGACACCCACCTCGGTGGTGACGACTGGGACGACGCGGTCATGGAGTGGCTCGTCAAGACATTCAAGGACACCGAAGGTGTTGACCTCTCGGCCGACAAGATGGCCGTGCAGCGTCTGAAGGAAGCTGCGGAGAAGGCAAAGATCGAGCTCTCCGCGGTGCAGGACACGACGGTGAACCTTCCGTTCATCACCGCGACCGAGAACGGCCCCAAGCACCTCGACATCAAGCTCAGCCGCGCGAAGTTCAACGAATTGACCTCGCACTTGGTCGACCGCTGCCGCAAGCCGTTCGACCAGGCGATCAAGGACGCCGGACTCACGCTCGACAAGATCGACCACGTAATCATGGTCGGTGGTTCAACACGCATCCCCGCGGTGCAAGAGCTCGTCACCAAGGTGACGGGCAAGGAGCCCAACAAGAGCGTGAACCCCGACGAAGTCGTCGCGATCGGCGCCGCCGTCCAGGCCGGCGTCTTGAAGGGCGACGTGAAGGACATCCTGCTCCTCGACGTCACGCCCCTGTCGCTCGGCATTGAGACCAAGGGTGGCGTCATGACCAAGATCATTGAGCGCAACACGACCATCCCCACGAAGAAGTCCCAGACCTTCACGACCGCTGACGACAATCAGCCGTCGGTTGAAGTGCACGTCCTCCAGGGCGAGCGCGAGATGGCTTCGTACAACCAGACGTTGGGTAAGTTCCAACTGGTCGGCATCCCACCGGCGCCGCGCGGCATGCCCCAGATCGAGGTCACCTTTGACATCGACGCCAACGGCATCGTGCACGTATCGGCGAAGGACCAAGCGACGGGCGCAACCCAGTCGATGACCATCTCCGGCGGCTCCTCGCTCTCCAAGGAGGAGATCGACCGCATGGTCCGCGACGCCGAAGCGCACGCCGAGGACGACCGTCAACGTCGGGCCGAGGCGGAGGTTCGTAACAACGCGGACGGACTGGTGTACCAGACCGAGAAGCTGTTGAAGGACCAGGCCGAGAAGTTCCAGGGGACTGAGCGTGACGATGTCGAGGCCGCGCTGACTTCGTTGAAGGGAGCTCTTGAGGGCACCGACATCGAGGCCATCAAGGACGCGACGGAGAAGTTGCTCACCGCGAGCCAGGGCTTCAGTCAGCGCCTCTACGAAGAGGCGTCGAAGGCGAACTCGTCCGAGCCGTCAGCTCCGCAGGGCAATGATGACGACATCGTTGATGCAGAGATCGTTGACTAATCGTGAGTGACGAAGTTGTAGAGAACGACACCGTGGCGGCGTCCAGTGACGCCGCCACGCCGGTCGTCGATCCACGAAGCGATGCGGAACGCGAACGCGACGAGTACCTCGACGCGCTGCAGCGTCTTCAGGCCGACTTCGAGAACTACCGCAAGCGTGTGGCGAGGTCCTCCTCGGACGCCGCCGATCGTGCGGCCGGGGAAGTGGTAGCCAAGATGCTGCCGGTCCTCGACGCCTTCGACTTGGCGGCCGCACACTTCTTGAACGCGCCATCGGAAGAGGCGGAGGCTCTCGCGCAGGCGCGCGGACTGCTGCTGGACGCCCTCTCGAAAGAGGGACTCGAGCGAATTGAAGAGGTCGGCATTGCCTTCGACCCTCAGGTGCACGACGCCGTTGCCCACATTGAAGGCGACGACGGTCCCACCGTCGACCAAGTGCTGCGTGCCGGATACCTCTGGAAGGGTTCGGTCCTTCGTCCCGCGATGGTGAGAGTGCAAGGCTAAGCAATGGCCGAACGAGAGTGGTTCGATAAGGACTACTACAAGGTGCTTGGCCTCACGTCGAGTGCCACTGAGAAAGAGATCACGCGGGCCTATCGAAAGCTCGCCAAAACGTCGCACCCCGACACGAATCCCGGCTCGGAAGAAAAGTTCAAAGAGGTCTCGGTCGCCTACGACGTACTCGGTGACAAAGAGAAGCGTAAGGAGTACGACGAGGTCCGCCGCCTCGGTCCCGCGGCCGCCGGCTTCGGTGGACAGGGCGGACCGGGCGCCGGTGGCTTCAACTTCCAAACCGGTGACTTCGGTGACCTCGGTGATCTCTTCGGGGGACTGTTCGGCGGACGACGGCAACGCGCGCAGCGCGGAGCGGACCTAGAGACCGCCCTGCACCTCAGCTTTCGTGACGCCGTGGTCGGCGTCACCACGTCAGTGAGTCTTCCCAGCAACGACGCCTGTCATACGTGCGGCGGTCGTGGTGCGGCACCCGGTACCGGCTTCGTTACGTGCGAACGGTGCCAGGGACGCGGCGTACTCAACGACGATCAGGGGCCGTTCGCGATGTCGAGTGTCTGCCCGGTCTGTCAAGGACGCGGTGGACGAATCGTGACGCCGTGCCCCACCTGTCAGGGAACTGGACGTGAGCCTTCTTCGCGGAAGGTCAATGTGAGAATTCCGGCCGGTGTCAACGACGGGCAACGAATCAAGTTGAAGGGTAAGGGCAACCAAGGTACCCACGGTGGACCGGCGGGTGACCTGTTCGTCGACGTGCACGTGTCGCCCGACGCTCGATTTGATCGTCGCGGTCGCAACGTCACCACGAATGTCAGCGTGCCCTTGACGGCGGCGATACTGGGCACCACCGTTGAAGTGCCGACGCTCGACGAACCGGTCACACTGAAAATCCCCGCCGGCACGCAACCGGGAACGACCATGCGCGTCCGCGGACGAGGCGTCCCCGCGAGCGGCAAGAACCCCGGTGGCGATCTCCTGGTCACGGTCAATGTCGCGATTCCCAAGAAACTGAACAAGGAACAGAAACTTGCGGTCGAGGAGTTGGCAACCGCGTTGAAAGAAGAGGTGACCCATGACTGAACGACGCACGACGCACGCGGTGTACGTGATCTCGGTCTTCGCCGAGCTCGCCGGTGTGCACCCCCAGACGCTGCGCAACTACGAACGGAGCGGTCTGCTCAGTCCCCAACGAACCAGTGGTGGATCGCGACGGTTCTCCGATGACGACCTCGCGGCCCTTCGTCGAATCCAGGAGCTCACCAACGAAGGCGTCAACCTCGAAGGCGTGAAGAAGATCCTTCTCCTCGAGGCGGATCTGCAGGCTGCACGCGACGAACTGGTCTCTTCCAAAAGTCAAGCGAGATCGAACGTCGAAGAGACGCACCGTCAGTACCGTCGCGACCTCGTCCCGGTACAGAACACGGTCGCCCTCTTCATCGAGACGCAACGGCGCAGTCGCGGCGCGCTCTAAGGAGCGAGTCGACACTGTCACATCGTGGCGGACAGTGTCATCGCGTCTCGATTGCTTTTGAATGACCGGTTCAAGGCAATCCTTCGATCATCGCGACGACCTCTTGTCGGTGGTAACCGTGTGCCCTCGCGAAGTCCACCAACTCTGCGACGCGTGTCAAGACGACCGCCTTGTCGAGGGAACCACTTACGCGAATCCCGCGCCCTCTCGTCAATTCGAGCAGACCCTCGTCACGCAGAATATGGAGAGCACGGATGACCGTGTTCTTGTTGACGTCCAAGATCTTTGCGAGATAGATCGCAGGGGGAAGCCGCTCGCCGGGGCCAATCTCGCCTTCGGCGATCGATCGACGAATCTCCGCGACCACCTGATCGTGGAGCAACATTGATTCGGATCGATTGACATTGACGGAGAGCATTGTACTAGTTAGAATAGTACAATGACACTCCTCGATCAGTCGTCTCGAAAGACTCTTCCCGCACCCTTGTCTTCGGATTCGCTGCGCCAGAGGATGCTGATTGAGGAGGCCCGCCGCCTTCGTCGACGGCGCTGGGTGACGATGACTATCGCCGCTGGAGTCATTGCCGGCGCCGCCATCGTGGTCTCGACCATGCGATCGGGTCCGCCTCGTCCTGTCCTTCCGACGCTTCGTGCGGAAGGATCGACATTTCACCAGGCTCCACTGTCAAGGTCGGCGACGACGAATGGTCTCCTGGACTATTTGATGCCGACCGACGGCACCGATTTTGCGAAAGGACTGCAGTTCGTCGACCGAATGGGTCTCGCGGCCGTCGCACGGCAGCTGACCTGCATGGCTCGAGTGGGGGAACCGGGATTTGGTCGAGTGGCGCAAGTGGCGACGAACGGAAACAATCTCGACTACCCCGACTTATCGGTCCTCAGCCGCGGAACATTTCAGAGCGTGTCGAGCGGAAAGCTTGATCAATTTCATGGACCGTTTCCCCTAAGAGGTGCGAAGACGCTGGCGTTCGCCCTTGCCCGTCAGCACTGCGGGACTTCAGCGTACGCAGGGGAGCAACGACTACTTGAAACGGGCGGAATCGTGAATGAATGGGAGGGCACCATGCAGCCGGCGATCAACCAATCGGCCGGTTTCAAAGCGCACGACGCCGGCTACGAATCGTGCCTGCGGGCCGCGGGGCTTACGCCCAATGCACTGTGGACCGACAGCAACGCGCTCGAACTGAAGATCGGTCCCACACTGTTCGCGGCGACTCTGCACTACCGATCGTTGACGTACGCACGTTGCATCGGACCGGTCGAGCATTGGCGCGTGCACGTGCGGTCACGACAACGCGTCCAGATGATCAACGCGCATCGGTCCGAACTCGTCCAGCTCGAGCACCAGGTGTACGCCTATCTGCGGGCGTAGTCCAGAGCCGCAAGGGCTGGAGCCATGGATTCTGTGAAGTAAGATTGCGTTGCAACGAGGCCTACTCGGAGGAGCCAAGTGCCCGCAACGGTGGTCGTCGGAACCCAATGGGGTGACGAAGGTAAAGGGAAACTGACCGACCTCCTGGCCCGTGACATGGATATGGTCGTGCGCTACCAGGGTGGCCACAACGCCGGTCACCGAATAGTGGTCGATGGCGAAGCCTTCGCGTTGCAACTCGTTCCCTCGGGTGTTCTCTATTCGCACATCACGCCGGTGATTGGCAACGGTGTGGTCGTTGACCCGGCGGTCCTGTTGGCCGAGCTCGACACGTTGAGCGCCAAGGGAGTTGACGTGTCGCGCCTGGTGGTGTCCGGGAACGCGCACCTGATTATGCCCTACCATCAGGAGTTAGACCGCTTGACGGAGCGCTTTCTTGGAAAAAACGCGCTCGGAACGACCAAGCGTGGCATCGGTCCGGCGTACGCCGACAAGTCGTCGCGGGTCGGCCTGCGAATTCAAGACCTCCTCGACGCGAAGATCTTCCGGGAGAAGCTCGACGTTGTCCTCCAAGAGAAGAACCTTGTCCTCACCAAGATCTACAACCGACCCGCGATCCCCGCTCAAACGATTGCCGAGAAGTATCTCGACGAGTACGCGCCGCGCCTCAAGTCAATGATCGGCGACACGGTCGCGCTGGTCCATGACGCACTTGAACGGGGCGAACGGATTCTGTTGGAGGGCGCTCAGGCGACGTTCCTTGACCTTGATCACGGCACGTATCCCTTCGTCACGTCGTCCAACCCCGTCGCCGGTGGTGCGTGCACCGGTTCGGGTCTCGGACCGCGCGACCTCACGGGCATCGTGGGTATCGCCAAGGCGTACGTCACGCGCGTCGGCGCCGGTCCGTTCCCGACGGAGGTGGACGGCGACATGGCCGAGATGTTGGTGGAGCGCGGGCACGAGTTTGGCACGAACACCGGGCGCCGTCGTCGCGTCGGGTGGTTCGATGCTGTCATGGCGCGTCAAGCGGCGCGACTGAATTCACTCTCCGAAATTGCGCTCACCAAACTCGACGTCCTCGACACGCTTGACGAGATCAAGGTCTGCGTTGCGTACGAGGCCGACGGCGTGCGTTATGACTACCCGCCGTATCACCAGTCCGTACTGCACGAAGTGAAACCGATCTACGAGGTCTTGCCGGGCTGGAATCAAGACATCACCGCGTCTACGCAGTACGACCAGCTGCCAGGCAAGGCCAAGGCGTACGTGAAATTCCTGGAAGTGACCACGGGCGTCACCATTTCGGTGGTGGGCGTGGGCCCGGGCCGAGAGCAATTTGTTCGACCCTCGTGAGCCGCTGCGTCGTCATTGGCTCTGGTGCGCGTGAACACGCGTTGGCGTGGGCCCTCGCGAAGAGCGCCAACGTTGTCGTGACGCCGGGGAACGCCGGCATTGCGGCGCACGGCATTACGTGCGTCACGACGCCCGCGACGGAGCTCGAGGCCGACCTCTTTGTCATTGGGCCCGATCAACAGGTCGTGGACGGGCTCGCGGATGATCTGCGCTCGCAGGGAAAGACTGTCTTTGGCCCCGGCGCCGATGGCGCCCAACTCGAAGGTTCCAAAGCATTCATGAAGGAGTTCCTCGCGAGTGCGGGTATTCCAACGGCTCAGTTCGGCGTGTTCGACAACGAGCACGATGCTCTCGCCTATCTCGCCACGATGTCCCCGCCCTACGTCATCAAAACCGACGGTCTCGCTGCTGGCAAGGGCGTCCTGGTAACCAATGACCTCGATGATGCAGCGGCGGACGTCCGCGAGAAGTTGAGCGGTGTGTCCTTCGCCGGCGCGGGCCGCACCATCGTGATCGAGGAAGGACTCGATGGGCCCGAGTGCTCATTGATGGTGCTGTGTGACGGAAAGAAGGTCACAGCGCTCGTCGCGTCACAGGACTTCAAGCGCGTCGGTGACGGTGACGTCGGTTCGAACACGGGTGGCATGGGCGCGTACGCACCGTTTCCGATCATGACGCCAGAGCTTTTCGCGGACGTTATGGAGAACGTCGTCGCGCCGACGGTTGGCGAACTCGCTCGGCGTGACATTGACTACCGGGGTGTCCTCTACGCCGGGGTGATGCTCACGTCCAAAGGGCCAAAACTTCTCGAGTACAACGCCCGATTCGGCGATCCAGAAACGCAGGTCCTCGTGCCGCTCTACGGCGATGGGCTCTTCGATCTGCTCTTAGGTGTCGCCAACGGAGACCTCGACGGCGCCGCGCCTGAAGCCAAGGGTGCTGCGGTCACCGTGGTGTTGGCGGCATACGGCTACCCCGGCGCTCCGCGCGCGGGTGATGTCATCTCGGGGCTCGCCGCGGACGGCCAACTCGCCGAGCCGGTCGAAGGCGTCACGATCTTTCACGCCGGTTCAGCGCGCAACGACGCGGGCCAGTTCGTCACCGCAGGCGGTCGCGTTGTTGCGGTGACCGGCGTCGGCGATACGCTCGAGCAGGCGCGCAGTCGCGCCTATCGAGGCGCGTCGCTCGTAACCTTTGAGGGGAGGGTGATGCGCAGTGACATTGCTCTCTCTATTGCTGGAGGAGCGACATGATTCCGAGGTATTCACCCAAGGACGTGGCCGAACTCTTCAGCGACGAACATCGCTTCGACACGATGCTCGAGGTCGAGCTCCTGGCCGCGGAAGGACTCGCCGACCAGGGTGTTCTACCGCACATGGAGGTCGCCAGGCTTCGCCAGCGACGTCCCGTCGTGGACGCCGCGTTCGTCGACGCCGTCGACGAACGAGAGTTGGTCACGAATCATGACACGGCGGCATTCGTTGATGTGGTCCAGTCGCGAATTGGAATGCCTGAAGGTGCGTGGATTCACTATGGCCTCACGTCCTCCGACGTTGTTGACACCGCCCTTTGTTACACATTGACTCAGGCGATGGACATCGTGATTGCTGACGCGACGGCGTTTCGTGACGCGTTGACGACTCGCGCGTTCGAGTCGATCGATCTGGCGATTACCGGTCGCACGCACGGTGTGCACGCCGAGCCAACGACGTACGGCGCGAAGTTCTCACTGTTCGCCCTGCAAGTGCAACGCGACATCGAACGCGCGCAACGAGCGCGCACCGCCATCGCGGTCGGCAAGCTCTCGGGTGCGGTCGGCACATACTCCAATATCGATCCCGCCGTCGAAGAGTACGTCTGCTCGCACCTTGGTCTTGTGGCAGTCCCGGCGACGCAAGTCATCGCCCGTGACCGCCATGCGGAGCTTCTCTACGCCTGCGCATCACTGGGCACCGCGATCGAGCAGTTCGCGCTCGAAGTGCGCCTGCTCGCGCGCAGCGAAGTCGGCGAAGCAGAGGAGCCGTTCGCCGTCGGACAAAAAGGCTCATCGGCCATGCCGCACAAGCGCAATCCGGTCTTGTCGGAGCGGCTCTGTGGCCTCAGCCGCGTCTTGCGTGGCTACCTGCAAGCCGGGCTTGAGGACGTGGCTCTTTGGCACGAGCGTGACATCTCGCATTCGAGTGTGGAGCGGGTCGTGCTTCCTGATGCATTGCAATTGACCGTGTACATGTTGCGCAAGGCGACTGGTCTCGCGAGCGGACTGGTCCTACATCCCGAGCGCGCCCTCGAGAACCTGACGACCGGCTCGCTCGGACTGGTGTTTTCACAGTCGGTGCTCCTCGCTCTCATCGAGTCGGGAATGTCGCGCGATGACGCGTATCGAATCGTGCAGTCAGCGTCGCGTCGCGCGGTGGAGGAGCGCCGCAACTTTCGCGAGATCGTCGAAAGTGACGACGCAGTGACGCTCAGCAATGAAGCACTCGCCACCGCTTTTGACACTGATCGTCTCT
>Ga0208586_1000119_pt1 | contig 31837 bp, 45 predicted proteins | sample NGESurshal072012_6_FD_184471 | JGI IMG/M metagenome (GOLD analysis project Ga0208586, IMG submission 184471) | Arctic peat soil microbial communities from Barrow, Alaska - NGEE Surface sample 53-3 shallow-072012 (SPAdes) | ecosystem: Environmental > Terrestrial > Soil > Wetlands > Peat ... | reverse complement strand
GAAGGTCATCAAGACGTGGAGCCGTCGTTCGACGGTCATCCCCGACATGGTCGGCCACACCTTCGCCGTGCACGACGGGCGTCGCCACGTCCCCGTCTTCGTCAACGAATCAATGGTCGGCCACAAACTGGGCGAGTTCGCGCCGACGCGCACGTTCCGCTTCCACGCGGGCCAGGAAAAGACGGGGAAGCGATAATGACCGGTCCCAAGTTGAACGAGCGTCCCGGCACACGCGCCACCTTGCGCGGGTACCACATGTCCGCGAGCAAGGCCCGCGTCGTGTTGAACCTCATCCGCAATGAGGACGTCACCACGGCCCAGGAGATTCTCGCCGGCACGACCCGCGAGGCCGCCGCCGTCATCTCCAAGGTCCTGGCCTCAGCTATTGCCAACGCCGTCACCAACGACGCGATGCTCGCCGAAGAGCTCTTCGTCTCGGCCGCCTACGCCGACGAGGGCATCACGATGAAGCGCTTCACGCCTCGTGCGCGCGGTCGCGCCAGCAAGATCTTCAAGCGCGCGTGCCACATCACGGTGATTGTGTCGCGTCTGGACGACGAGCGCCTCGAAGTGTTGCGCAACGCGCGCAGCGCGCAGGCCGCCGTCAGTCGAACCCGTCGTGTGGCGTCGTCACGTCGTCGTGCCGACCAGCAGGCCAGCGTCAACAAGCGCGAGACCGCCGCCGCCGAGGCCGCCGAGAACGAGGCGTTGGAGAACGAAGCGATCGAGACCGACATATTCGCGAACGAAGCGCTGGAGACCGACGTCATGGAGTTCGACACGGTCGACACGCCGCTCGAGGACTTGGCTTCGACCGATGAGCAAACCAGTGACGTCGAGCCCGACGTTGAGGCACCGCTTGAGGACGAGCCCGAGGTTGCAGTAGACGCCGAAGAGACTGCGGCGCACGAAGAGACGGCGTCAGACGACGGCGATGAGGAGACGAAGTAATGGGTCAGAAGGTAAACCCCTACGGTTTCCGTCTCGGAATCACGACGGACTGGAAGTCGCGCTGGTTCAAGGAGCGCGGCTACAAGGACCTCGTCATCGAGGACTGGAAGATTCGCGACTACCTGACCAAGCAGCTCGAAAGCGCGGCGGTCAGTCGCATTGAGATCGAGCGTAACTCGGACCGCATCCGCGTCGACATTCACACCGCGCGCCCGGGCATCGTCATTGGACGTCGCGGCGCCGAGGCCGAGCGTCTGAAGAAAGACCTCGAGAAGATCACCGGTCAGAAGAACAAGATTTCGTTGAACATCCAAGAGATCAAGCAGCCCGAACTGGACGCCGCGTTGATTGCCCAGGGCATCTGCGACCAGTTGCTTCGTCGCGTGGCCTTCCGCCGGGCCATGAAGCGCGGTATCCAGACCGTGCAGAAGGCCGGCGCCATGGGCGTCAAGATTCAGGCGTCGGGACGACTGGGTGGCGCAGAAATGTCACGCCGCGAGTCCTACCGCGAAGGTCGCGTGCCGCTGCACACACTGCGCGCCGACATTGACTACGGATTCCGTGAGGCTCGAACCTCGACGGGCCGCGTCGGTGTGAAGGTCTGGATCTACAAGGGCGACATCCTGCCCTACCAGTTGACCAACGACGAGAAGATCGTTCGCGAGGCCGCCATGGCCGCCGGCGACGCGCTACCTGTCGCGTCATCGGCCGCGGCGTCCTCAGCACCGAAGGGTGTGGTGCGCGCCGGTGGTGGTCGCCGCCGCGTCGAGGCCGAGCCAGTCAGTGATGACGTCGCGGTTGACGAGGTCGTAGTGGACGACGCCGACACGCTCGACCTGTTGGCGGTCACGCCCGAGGTTGAAGCGCAGTTGAGCGTCGAAGAAGAGATCGAGCGTCGCACGGCCCAAGAGCACACCGACACGCCGCACTTCAGGAAGGACGCCGAGTAATCATGTTGATGCCCCGCAAGGTCAAGTACCGCAAGCAGCAGCGCGGACGTCGTGGCGGCAACGCCAAGGGCGGCGTTGAGCTCAGCTTCGGCGACTTCGGCATCCAGGCACTCGAGCGTGGCTGGATTACCGCACGCCAGATCGAAGCCGCACGTATTGCGATGACCCGTCACGTCAAGCGTGGAGGCAAGGTCTGGATCCGCGTCTTCCCTGACAAGCCCGTCACACAGAAGCCAGCCGAAACCCGCATGGGTTCGGGTAAGGGCAATCCCGAGTTCTGGGTCGCTGTGGTCAAGCCCGGCCGCATCATGTTCGAACTCGGTGGTGTCGATGAGACATTGGCGCGCGCCGCCATGGAGCGCGCCATCCAGAAACTGCCGATCAAGGCGAAATTCGTGGTGCGTCCCGGTACGCACGGCACACCGGAGGTAACGATCTAATGCCAAAGACCAGAGAGCATGTTGCCGAACTGCGCCTCCTGGGCGATCGAGAACTACTCGAGCGCCTCGGTGAGTCACGTCGCGAACTCTTCAACCTTCGTTTCCAGTTGGCCACCGGCCAGCTCGACAACTCCGCGCGGCTCAGCCTCGTGCGCAAGGACATCGCGCGCCTGTCGACCTTCGCGCGTGAGCGCGAAATCGCACGGGCCGAAGCTGGCCAAGAAAGTGAGCAGTCATGAGTGACGCCAACGACACCACCAGAGTGAACCCGCGCAAGGTCCGTGAGGGCATCGTCATCTCGGACAAGATGGACTCGACGTTGGTCGTGGCCGTCAACGAGCGCGTGCGCCACCCCCGCTACGGCAAGACCGTCCAGCGCACGAAGAAGCTCTACGTCCACGACGAGAAGAACGAAGCCAAGATTGGCGACAAGGTTCGCGTCCAAGAGACCCGTCCGTTGTCCAAGCTCAAGCGCTGGCGCCTCACTGAAGTTGTGGAGCGTGCTCGATGATTCAACAGGAGAGCCGCCTCAAGGTGGCCGACAACAGTGGAGCCAAAGAAGTGCTCTGTATTCGCGTGCTCGGCGGTTCACGTCGACGCTACGCCTCGATTGGCGACGTGTTCATCGCGACCGTGAAGGAGGCAATTCCCGGCGCCGCCGTAAAGAAGGGTGACGTGGTCCGCTGCGTCGTCGTTCGCACGTCCAAGGAGAAGCGTCGTCCCGACGGCTCCTACATCAAATTCGACGAGAACGCCGCCGTGTTGATCAACGACCAGTTGCAGCCGCGCGGTACCCGAATCTTCGGGCCCGTCGGCCGTGAGCTTCGCGACAAGAAGTTCATGCGCATTATCTCTCTCGCACCGGAGGTGCTGTGATGAAAATCCACAAAGGTGACGAAGTGTACGTGCTCGCTGGCAAGTTCCGCGGGGAGCGTGCGAACGTCGAAGAGGCGCTGCCGAGCGCGAACAAAGTGATCTTGGACGGTCTCAACATCGCCAAGCGTCACACCAAGCAGGCCGGCTCCACCATGCAGGCCGGCATCATCGACAAGCTCATGCCCCTTGACGCGAGCAACGTCGCGATTTGGTGCGACGGTCACAAGGGCCCGGCGAAGGTCGGCTACAAGACCGACGACGACGGTGTGAAGCACCGCGTCTGTCGCAAGTGTGGAGAGACACTATGACGACCGCAACACGACCACGTCTGAAGGTCCGCTTCGACGAAGAGATTCGTCCGGCCTTGAAAGAGGAGCTCGGACTCGACAACATCATGCAGGTGCCACGACTCGAGAAGATCGTGCTCAACAGCGGTGTCGGTCGCGCCACGCAGCAGGCCTCACTCCTCGAGGGCGCCCAGCGCGACCTCGAACTGATCACCGGTCAAAAGCCGGTGGTGACACGGGCCAAGAAGTCGATCGCGAGCTTCAAGCTTCGTGAAGAACAGCCCATTGGCGTGAAGGTGACACTTCGCGGTGACCGCGCCTGGGAGTTCTTCGACCGACTGCTCAGCCTCGCTATCCCGCGTATCCGTGACTTTCGAGGACTGTCACCCAAGTCCTTCGACGGACGAGGGAACTACACGTTCGGCATTAATGACCAGTTGATCTTCCCCGAGGTTGACTACGACAAGATCGACGCGCCGCGTGGTTTCGACATCACGATCGTTACCAGCGCCGTGAACGACGAGCAGGGACGCGCATTCTTGCGCGCTTACGGCTTCCCCTTCAAGCAGGAGAATCGATAGATATGGCGAAGAAAGCTCTTCGAATTAAGCAGAAGAAGACCCCGAAGTTCTCAACGCGTGCCTACACGCGCTGTGAGCGATGTGGTCGTCCGCGCTCGGTGTACCGCAAGTTCGGCCTGTGCCGTATCTGCTTGCGTCAGATGGTGCACGCCGGTGAGATTCCCGGCGTGACTAAGGCGAGTTGGTAGGAGGACAGACATGACAATGACTGACCCCATTGCTGACATGCTCACGCGGATCCGCAACGCCAACTCTGCGATGTTCGACACCGTGAAGATGCCTAGTTCGAAACTGAAAGAGAACCTCGCGAAGGTCCTCGAGCGCGAAGGCTTCATCGCGGGCTTCACCGTCACCAAGCTTGACGGCAAGCCCTACAGCCAACTCGAGATCACCCTCAAGTACTCCGAAGACCGCAAGAAGACGATCATTGGCATCAAGCGCGTCTCCAAGCCGGGACTTCGCATCTACAAGAAGTCTGACCAAATGCCCAAGGTGCTCGGCGGCGTCGGCGTCGCCGTCGTCTCGACGAGCCACGGCCTGATGACCGACCGCGAAGCCCGTAAGGCGAAGCTCGGCGGCGAGGTGCTCTGTTATGTCTGGTAGTCGTATCCTCAACCGGGAGGTTCACTGATGTCACGAATCGGCACTAACCCGATCACCGTACCCGCCGCGGTCACGATCAGCGTTGCTGACAGTGTTGCGACGGTCAAGGGTCCCAACGGCACCATGAGCCGCGTCATCCCCGACGGCATCACACTCAACCAGGACGGCGACGTCCTCACGGTCGCACGCGTCAACGACGAGACGATGTACCGCTCGCTGCACGGACTTACGCGCACGCTCATTGCGAACATGGTCGTGGGCGTCACCGATGGTTGGAGCAAGGAACTCGAGATCATTGGCGTTGGTTACCGCGCGGCGAACGGCGGTCCCGGCGTGCTTGACCTGGCGCTCGGTTTCAGCCACCCCGTGAAGTTCACCGCACCCGACGGCATCACGTTCGAAGTGCCGACACAGACACGCGTGATTGTGAAGGGTGCCGACAAGGAGGTCGTGGGTCAAGTGGCCGCGTCCATCCGCAAAATCCGCAAACCCGAGCCCTACAAGGGCAAGGGAGTGCGCTACCTCGGCGAACGAGTGGTGCGCAAAGCTGGAAAGGCTGCAAAGTAATGGCACGTACAACCCTGGAACTACGTAAGCGTCGTCACAAGCGCATTCGCCGTCGCCTCTCGGGCACGGCCGAGCGTCCTCGCGTCGCGGTCTCGCGTACCAACAAGCACATCTCGGCACAGATCATCGACGACGTCGCGGGCCGCACGTTGGCGGCCGCATCGTCAGTCGAGGCTGGACTCAAGAAGAAGAGCGGTGGCAACATCGACGGTGCCAAGGCCGTCGCGGACTTGCTCGCGACGCGCGCCAAGGAAGCCAAGATCACGACCGTCGTCTTTGACCGCGGTGGATTCGATTATCACGGCCGGGTCGCGGCATTCGCCGACACCCTTCGCGCCGCCGGACTGGAGTTCTAATGGCAGATCTAGAGCAGTTCGAGGAGCGCACCATCAAGGTGAACCGCGTCTCGAAGGTCGTGAAGGGTGGACGTCGGTTCTCCTTCACGGCGTTAATGGTCATCGGTGACGGCAATGGCCGCGTCGGTCTCGGCTACGGCAAGGCCAAGGAAGCGGGACTCGCCGTGCAGAAGGGAATCGAAGAGGCTCGAAAGAACATGTTCGACGTGCCCCTCGCCGGAACGACGATCGTCTACCCGGTCCTCGGTGCTTCTGGGGCAGGACGAGTACTGATGAAGCCGGCCGCGCCCGGTACCGGGGTTATCGCCGGTGGCGCCGCGCGCGCGATCTTGGAGATGGCTGGGGTCAAGGACATCATTGCCAAGTCGCTCGGGTCGAGCAATGGCATCAATGTCGCGCACGCGACCATCGAAGGGCTGAAGCAGTTGCGTCGTCCCGAAGAGATCGCCGCGTCACGCGACAAGCCGGCCGATCACGTCATTCCCAATGGCACGCTTCGCGCCTACCGTGAGCGTCAGCGCGAGGGTGACCTGTTCAAGGTCACGGAGGGCTGATCATGGGTCAACTGAAAGTAACGCAGATTCGCTCTGGCATCGCGACCAAGCCCAAGCACCGCGGGACTCTGCGCGCGCTCGGGCTTCGTGGCATTGGCCAGTCCAACGTGCTGCCCGACCGTCCTGAGATTCACGGGATGATCGCTCGGGTGCCGCACCTAGTCAAAGTAGAAGAGGTCAACGAATGAAGTTGCACGATCTCAAATCACCCGAAGGTTCGATCAAGCGTAAGAAGATCGTCGGTCGTGGTATTGGTGGTCGCGGTGGCAAGACAGCCGGACGAGGCACGAAGGGCCAGAAGGCCCGTCGCCAAATTCCAGCTGGCTTCGAGGGTGGCCAGTTGCCGCTCCTCCAGCGCATTCCCAAGCGGAAGGGTTTTACGAACCCCTTCCGCGTGGAGTACACGCCCGTCAATCTCGACGCGCTCGCGGCGCTCGGTGTCAGTGACATCACCCTTGACGTCTTGGTCGAGCGCGGTCTCGCGCGAAAGAAGGACTTCGTCAAAGTCCTCGGTCGCGGTGAACTGACCGCGAAGTTGAACGTATCTGCGCACCGTTTCTCGGCGTCGGCGAAAGCCGCCATCGAGGCCGCGGGTGGCACGACGACGCAGCTGGCTTTGCCCTTCGCCGTTCGTCCTCCGGCGGCGGGCAACCAACACCAGAACCGCTAAGGTCCGACAGTGCTGCGGCGACTCGGGAATATCTTTCGCGTACCGGACCTCCGTAACAAGGTCTTGTTCACGATTGGCGTCATCTGCCTCTACCAGGCCGGTGCCAACATTCCGATTCCCGGGGTCAGCTGGAGCCAGGTGCTCATCCTTCAGGGCAAGGCCGGCGCGAGTGGCGTCCTCGGCTTCTTGAACCTGTTCTCGGGCGGCGCACTGACCCGGCTCGCCGTCTTTGGCCTCGGTGTCATGCCCTACATCACGAGTTCCATTGTCATCCAGCTCCTCACGACCGTCATCCCCAAGTTGACCCAGTGGCGCGACCAGGGCGCGGTGGGGCAGAAGAAGATCACCCAGACCACGCGGTACCTGACGATTGGTCTCGCGCTGTTGCAGTCAACCGGTCTCATCTACGCCTTCCACGGCCACGACCAGGCACTGCTCGGTTTCAACATTGACCTCATTCCCAAGTTCACCCTTTCGCTCGGTCTCTTCATGGTCGCGATCATGACCGCTGGTACGGCCTTCGTCATGTGGCTCGCTGAGCTCATCACCCAGCGCGGTATTGGCCAGGGCATGAGCCTCTTGATCTTCGCGAACGTTGTCGCCGGACTTCCTTCGGGTGGCCGCGCCGTGTGGACCCAGGGTGGCCCCTACAAGTTCTTCATTATCTTCGCCGTGTCGATCGGTCTTCTCGTGCTGATTGTCTTCATGGACAATGGCCAGCGCCGAATACCGGTCACGTTCGCTCGACGGGTCGTGGGGCGTAAAGAGATGGGCGGCAACTCGACGTACATCCCGTTGAAGGTGAACCAGTCCGGGGTTATCCCGATCATCTTCGCGTCGTCGGTGCTCTACATCCCGATCTTGATGTCCAACATCGTGCCGTGGGCTTCGTTCACGAACTTCGTGAACTCCTCACTGCATCCGACGAGTTTCTTCTACATCATCTCGGACTTCGTGCTCATCGTCGCCTTCACCTTCTTCTACGTGTACATCGCCTTCGAGCCGCACCAGCAGGCCGAGATGTTGCGTCAGCAAGGTGGCTTCGTGCCGGGCATCCGACCGGGCATGCCGACCGAGAAGTACTTTGCCAAGATGCTGTCTCGCATCACCGTCGTCGGCGCCTTCTTCCTCGCCTCGGTCGCCGTGGTGCCGAGCATCTTCATGGCGCTCTGGAGCATCACCACCTTCCCGTACTACGGAACGACGTTGCTGATCGCGGTAGGTGTCGCGCTTGAGACCATGCGCCAGATCGACAGTCAGCTCATGATGCGTAACTACGAAGGCTTCCTGAAGCGGTAGTCATGTCACAACGTCTGAATCTCATCGTCCTGGGCAAGCAGGGCGCGGGCAAGGGAACCCAGAGCACCATCCTGGCCGTTAAGTACGGTATTCCGCACGTCTCGACCGGTGACATCCTGCGCAACGCGGTCGCCGCGCGAAGCGAACTCGGCATGCAGGTCGAATCGATCCTGCACGCCGGCGAACTCGTGAATGACGACCTGGTCAACCAACTCGTTCGCGAACGTTTCAAAGAGGCCGACGCGCAAAAGGGTGTCGTGCTCGACGGCTTCCCGCGCACCATTGGCCAGGCCGAGGCGCTCGAAGAGATGTTGGGTGACGACGGCATCAAACTCTGCATCAACCTTGACGTGCCGACCGAACTGGTGACCCAGCGACTCTCGTCACGTCGCGTCTGCCAAGAGTGCGGCACGACGTACAAGGACAGCGACGTGGAAGCGATCTCGGGCACGTGCTCGGTCTGCGGTGGCGACGTCATCCAGCGAACCGACGACTACCCCGACGCGATTCGCAAACGCCTCGAAACCTACGAGCGCGACACCGAGCCACTGCTCGCGTTTTACGGAGCTCGCGGTCTTCTGGTCACCGTCGACGGCGACCAGAGCCCCGACGACGTCACCGCCGCACTCATGAGCGTTGTTCACGAGCGAGGCTTGGCGTGAGGCGCTCGGCCGACGAGTTGAACAAGATGCGTAAGGCCGGCAAGGTCGTGGCCGAAATGCACGAAGCGACGCGCGCGGCAATTCGACCGGGCGTGACGACCATGCAACTGAACGAAGTCGCCGCCGACGTCCTCGCGAAGCGCGGGGCGCGCTCGAACTTCCTCAACTACCACGGCTTCCCGGCCGTCATCTGCACGAGCCCCAACGACATGATCGTGCACGGCATCCCCGGCGACTACACACTCAAAGAGGGCGACATCATCTCCATCGACGCCGGCGCGATCATCGAGGGCTACCACGGTGACGCCGCGTACACGGCCGGCGTGGGCGAGATCAGCGATCAGGCGAAGAAGCTCATTGAAGTGACGGAGCGTTCACTGTGGGCGGGCATCGATCAACTGGTCAAGGGCAACCGCCTCAACGAAATTGGTCGCGCGGTACAGAACGTTGCCGAAGGGGCCGGCTACTCCGTTGTTCGCGAATACGTCGGTCACGCCATTGGTACCGCGATGCACGAAGATCCCCAGGTGCCCAACTACTGGCCCGGCACACCGGGACCGACGTTGAAAGAAGGCATGGTCTTCGCGATCGAGCCCATGGTCAACATTGGAAGCTACGAGACCTACGTGCTCGACGACGGCTGGAGTGTCATGACCGAGGACGGCGAACTGTCTGCTCACTTCGAGCACACCATTGCGGTCACCGAAAACGGACCTGAGGTCTTTACGGTCGCCTAGTCGGCCTTGGGATGCGCGCGGTCCTGCTGGCGCTGCGCGAAGAGTGCGGCCTCCGTGCGGCGCTGGAATCCCAGTTTCGCGAGCAGGTTCGAGACGTAGTTCTTCACCGTCTTCTCCGCGAGGAACATCGCGTCAGCAATCTCGCGATTGCTCAACCCCTCGCTGAGAAGGTCCAGTATCCGGTGTTCTTGAGGGCTCAGACTCTCGATTCGGATGTCCTCGGTGATTTGGCGACGTAGTCGTTCGCGGCCCCGTTCGACCTGGTCGGTCGTGAGCAGCGTCTCGCCGTTGGCGACACGCCGGATTGAGGTAATCAGCTCGTCGCCGCGGACGTTCTTCAAGACGTAGCCCCGCGCCCCGGCGAGGACTGAGGCGTTGAGTGCTTCATTGTCGGCAAACGACGTCAGCATCAGACATCCCAGTTCGGGACGGTCGGCGCGCAGTTGGCGACAGAGGTCCACACCACTGCCGTCGGGCAGGCGAACGTCCAAGACCGCAACGTCGACGTGGGAGATGTCGAGGGCCAACGCCTCGTCGAGAGATCCGGCCTGGGCGACAACTTCGAGGTCCCCTTCGGCCTCGAGGAGTTCGCGAAGGCCCCGACGCACAATCTCGTGGTCGTCAACGAGGAGTAGTCGAATCATCTCAGTCCATCCGATTGGCGGTCCATCGAACCATAGTGCCACTGCCAATTTCCGTCTTTATCGTGCAGTCACCACCCAGTTCCCTCGCCCGCGACGAGAGATTCCTCAGTCCCCGGCCCGGACCAATGTTGGGCGTGAAGCCAATGCCGTTGTCGCGCACGATGACCTCGATGAGATTCTGCATCGTGTCGACCTGAATCTGTACCACGGTCGCTTCGCTGTGTCGAACAATGTTCGAAAGGATCTCGCGCAGCGCCTGGATGACGTGGCGCGCGCAGTTCGGTCCAATCTCCTGATCAATGCCGGACGCGACTTTGAGTTCAGCGAGTACGCCGAGGCGCGCTTCGACCTCGCCCGTGAGTTGCGCCACGCTTTGCTCAAGCGACTGGCCGAGTGGCTGTTCCTGATCGATCTCGAAGATTGTGGTACGAATTTCGTGAATCGTGGCGTCGAGTTCGTCGAGCACGTTGTTGATACGGCCGCGCACACCGTCGTCGAGTACTGATGAGAGGGAGATCTGTAAGGCGAGGCCGACGCCGAAGAGGCGTTGGATGACCGTATCGTGCAAATCGCGCGCGAGACGCTCGCGCTCTTCACTGAGCGTCAATTCGCGCACGCTGGTTCGCAGCATCTCTTGGTCGATGACGAGGCCGGCGGCGCGACCGAATGCTTCGACGAGTTGCTCGGACTCTGCGCTGAATGGCTCGCCGTCGAGCGGCTCGGTGAGGTAGAGGTTGCCGTAGACGTGACCATCACCGGTCACGACCGGCACGCCAAGGAATCGGTGCATGGGAGGGTGGTTCGCAGGGAAGCCCAGCGACCTTGGGTCTGCCCCCAGGTCATCAATCCGCAGGGGAGAGGGGTGAAGAATGATCTCGCCAAGGATGCCCTTGCCCACCGGCTCGGGTCCAATGGCGGCACGTTGTTCGGCGTCGAGCCCGTAGGTGACGAAACGCGACAGGGTGACGCCGTCGCCCGCGATGACGCCGAGCGCGCCATAACGCGCTCCGACGAGATTGCTCGCCGTGGCGATGATCCGCCCGAGCAGGCCGTCGATGTCCGCGTCGGCCTCTATAAGCAGGATTGCATCAATGAGGGCATGTAGTCGCTCTGGATCGTTGATCTTGTGAAAGGCCACTCTTTGAAGCCTCTCACATTCACCGGATTATACGAAAGCCCTAGTGCCCGCGTTGGCCAATCAACACCGAAAGGGGCAGCGCCAGCAAGGTTGCACCGCGGTCCACTGAGTCCTGGATTCTCTGGGTGTGGACTTCATCGCTCGAGACGGTTGACGCAATCCCCGAGACCATCACCGACCACGTCGTGTCGTCGGCTTCGAGTCCGTCGATTTGTACTGAGATGACGTCGCCGCGTCGCGCCGCAAGTATCACTGCACGTTCTCGACTCGTGAGGATGAGATGATCCTGTTCGACGAGGGCAATTCGGGCCGGCAGTGCGGCCGGAAGACAACGCACGGAAAGTACGACGCGAGCTAAATCAGCCCGATCGAGAAGGCGTAAGCAGTCCTTGCGGGTGAGGGGTTCGCTAGAGAGAGATTGACCTATTACTGCCATGAACCCAGCATGGGGCCATTTCGTTATGAGCAACTAGGGTCAGCAGTCACTTTCTTGGTCAATCGACCGACAAGTGCTGCACACGCCACTACGGATTCGGCAAGTTGCAGCCGCGCGTCATTAACGGCAAGAGTGGCATTTTCGTCATTACCCCCTGGGTCAGCTCCCCGTGAGGCATCACTTCGTGCATATTCTTGCGCTCGCCGCGTTGTTACTGCCCGCTCAGCGTGGGGTGCGTAGGCAGGCATTTCCTGATGAAAAGCCATATTTTTCTCTTCAAAAGAGGCCCCGTTCATGGGGTTTTGTGACCCGCTATTGTCATGCGAGAGCCGCTTCAAGTCGGAAGTAGTCGGTTTGCGATGTTCGTTTTCTGCGTGCGGTGAATTTATCTGAAATCCAATTCTTTTAAATCCACTTTGCGTATTGCTGTACTCGTTTGACATTTTGTTAAGGGCAGAACACAACGTGAAACTGAGGTTCCGACAGTGAAGTGGTCTCTTCATCGCATAGGCGATTCCAATACCCGACGACGAGCGAAAGTGGCGTCGCCTTTTGCGGCGATCGCGGTCGTCGCATCATTCGTTGTACCGTGCGCGGGCGTCACGGTTGCTGCCACCGTGTTGCAAGGCGGACGTAGTGTGACGGCGAGCGCCGCGACGACGACGCCCTATCCCTATGGGACGCCCAACTCTGCCGAGCCTTCGGGCATGGGGCCACCCAGCGCCTCGGCCCTCAGTGGTTACGGCCAAACGTACGTACAAGACTTCACGGGGTCGAGCGTGCCTTCCGATTGGGACGTGTTCTCGGGTCAGCCGTCGGGAAACGGGAACGGTCAATGGGCCCTTTCGCAGGTTCAAGTCGCCAACGGCATCATGTCGTTGAACACCGCACAAGTTGGCGGGATATGGCTCACGGGCGGGCTCTGTCAATGCGGCGTCCAAAAGACGTTTGGCGCATACTTTGTTCGTTCTCGCCAGACCGCACCGGGCCCGACGCAAGTCGAGTTGTTGTGGCCAGTCAACGGGTGGCCGCCCGAGATCGACTTCAGCGAGACCGATGGCAATACGACGGCCCAATCGACGACGGCGATTTGGGCAGTGAATCCCGATGGCAGTCCGGCCCAGACACAGTCCTTCACCAGCCAGGACTTGACGCAATGGCACACGTGGGGCGTCATCTGGAGCTCCACTTCGATCATCTACACGATCGATGGCCAAGAGTGGGGGTCGGTGACTAATCCCTCCGAGATTTCTCAAGTGCCGATGACCCTCAATCTTCAACAGCAAACCTGGTGTGCCGCTGGTTGGGCGTGCCCGACATCGGGATCGTCAGAGTCACTGCAGGTTGACTGGGTAGCGGAGTACGGCGCCGGCGCTTCGAGCCCCGTGACGACGACCACGTCGCCACCGCCCTCGACGACGACGACGAAGCCACCCACGACCACGACCACGACCAAAGCGCCCACGACAACGACCACGGCCAAAGCGCCCACGACAACGACAACGACCACGACTACCACCACCGTGAAGCCGACGACCTCGACCACGACGACGGCGCCCACGACTACCACGACGCATCCGATTACCACGGAGACGACCACGCCGTCGTTGCCCCCCACGTCGAGCATCTCGCAATCAGTTGCGGTCAGTCCCTTCGCGGTGAACTCGTCGACGTTGTCGGCCTCATTGAAGAGCCAAGTGGTGGTGTTGGCCCACACGATCGAGACCCGTCACAGCCACACGGTGCTTCTCGTGGGCATGGCGGGTCACGTGACGGCGAAGAAGCGACTGGCCGTGAGCCGGGCGAGGGCTGAGGCTGTGGCCCGGCTCCTACGATCTGAGCTAAAGGCACTTGATGCCAAGGGTGTGACGATCAGTGCCTTTGCTCAATACAGTTTCAATGGAGCCACCCTAGGGAAGGTTCTGACCAGCAAGCTGAAGACGCCGAGCGTTGTCGCACTGATTCACTAGAGGAAAATCCAGTCGTTCCAGTGCTTGAGCGACCGGCCCTGTCCGAGAAGGAGATGTTCGGACACGGCTGAGGAGGATTCGCGTCTCTGGGTACCGCTGTTCTGACCCCATCGCCACGTACTTCGGACCCACGAATGAGACGTCGGTTGCCAGCATTGAGCGTTTCAATCGAGGTCCACTCGCCCTAGAATTGAACGGTACGAAGTTGACCCGTCACCGACTTTTGCGTTTTGTGTGAAATTTGGTAGAATTGTCAGCCGACCTCGTGGTACGCCTCGAGGTCCATCCGTAAGGGAGTATTTGCTCCTTCACGTCCCGCTGTGCCGTTACAAGGAGAAGGAACCTGAGCAAGCCAAAGGAAGACGCGTTTACCGTTGAGGGGACCGTCGTTGAGCCTCTACCGAACGCCATGTTTCGCGTCGAATTGGAGAATGGGTATACCGTTCTCGCGCACAGTTCAGGGAAAATGCGCATGCACCGCATCCGCATCCTTCCCGGCGACAAGGTCCAGGTGGAGATAACTCCTTACGACATGACCCGTGGTCGCATCACCTACCGCTACAAATAGCTCAAGTCCCAGAAGATCGAGAAAGAGAATTATGAAGGTTCGCGCAAGCGTCAAGCCAATGTGTGAGAAGTGCAAGGTCATTCGCAGGTCCGGCGTCGTCTGGGTCATCTGCGAGCAGCCTCGCCACAAGCAGCGTCAGGGCTAGGAGAAGACCATGGCCCGTATTGCAGGAGTCGACATCCCGCGCGAGAAGCGCACCGTCATCTCACTCACCTATATCTTCGGGATTGGTCCGACGATCGCCCAACAGGTCTGCGCCGCCACCGGCGTCGACGAATCAACGCGCGTGAAGGACCTCAGTGAAGCTGACGTCAACAAGCTTCGCGCCTACATCGACCAGAACGTCACCGTTGAGGGTGACCTTCGTCGTGACGTTCAACAGGACATCAAGCGCAAGATGGAGATCAACTGCTTGCAGGGAATCCGTCACCGCAAGGGTCTGCCCGTCCGCGGCCAACGCACCCGTACCAACGCACGCACCCGCAAGGGTCCCAAGCGTACTGTCGCCGGCAAGAAGAAGGTAACGAAGTAATGGCAAAGCCGAACACGGTTCGCAAGGGTCGCAAGAAGGAGCGCAAGAACGTCGCCTTTGGCGTCGCGCACATCAAGAGCTCCTTCAACAACACCATCGTCTCGATCTCTGATCCCGAGGGCAACGTCCTGTCGTGGGCCAGTTCGGGTCAGGTTGGCTTCAAGGGATCACGTAAGTCCACGCCGTACGCCGCGCAGCTCGCCGCTGAGAAGTGCGCGCGCGCCGCAATGGAGCACGGAGTGAAGAAGGTCGACGTGCTCGTGCGCGGACCGGGGTCCGGTCGCGAGACCGCGATCCGTTCCATCGCCGCGGCCGGAATTGAAGTCGTTGCCATCAAGGACGTCACGCCTTTGCCGCACAACGGGTGTCGTCCCAAGAAGCGTCGTAGGGGTTAGTCATGGCTCGTTACACCGGACCCGTCTGTCGCCTCTGTCGTCGTGAGCGCACCAAGCTCTACCTGAAGGGTGAGCGCTGCTTCACGATGAAATGCCCCGTCTCTGAGAACTCGGACCGTCAGACGCGCGCCTTCCCGCCGGGCATGCACGGTCGTGACCGCCAGCGACAGGGTTCTGAGTACCTGACCCAGTTGCGCGAAAAGCAGAAGGCCCGCCGTATTTATGGCCTCTTGGAGAAGCAGTTCCGCAACCTCTACGAAGAGGCCAGTCGTCGTCCCGGCATGACCGGTACGAACCTGCTGCAGTTTCTCGAACTTCGCCTCGACAACATTGCGTACCGCGCCGGCTGGGGAGCGTCACGCGCCCAGGCCCGCCAGTTCGTGCGCCACGGTCACGTGACCATTGACGGCAAGCGCGTCAACATCCCGTCGTACCGTGTCCGTCCCGGCGAAGTAATTGCCCTAAAGAACGTCACGCGTGAGAACTTCAACGTCAAGCGCAACCTCGACGTCCTGGACCGCACCGTGCCCGGCTGGCTCGAGACCGGTGACGGTGCCTTCAGCGTCACCGTGCGCATCGTTCCCCAGCGCGAACAAATCGACGAATCGATCAAGGAGCAGCTCATCGTTGAGCTGTACTCCAAGTAAACCCACCTCTTAAAGACCTCAAGGAGTCCCCATGTTGATCATCCAGCGCCCAATCATCGAAGCCCTCGGCGACGAAGTAAACAATCGTCAGTCGTTCGGCATCGGACCACTCGACCCCGGCTTCGGCCACACGCTCGGCAACTCGCTACGGCGCACATTGCTGTCGTCGATTCCCGGCGCTGCCGCGACTCGCGTGAAGTTCGACGCGGTCCTGCACGAGTTCGGTGTCATTGAAGGCGTGAAGGAAGACGTCCAGGACATCTGCCTCAACTTGAAGGACCTCCTGCTCCAGGTGCACAGCGACGAGCCCGTCATGCTCCGTCTCGACAAGCGCGGCGAGGGCCAGGTCACCGCATCGGATCTCTCGACCACGGCCGACGTTGAAATCTTGAACGGCGACTTGCAGTTGGCCTACTTGACCAACGCCAAGAGCGTGCTCACCTTCGAGCTCACCGTCGAGCGCGGCAAGGGCTACGTCGGTGCCGAGGGCAACAAGGGTTCCTCGACGATTGGTGTCATCCCGCTGGACGCGATCTTCACGCCCGTTCGTCGCGTCAGCTTTGAGATTGAGCCGGTCCGCGTCGAGCAGAGCAAGGACTTCGACCGTCTCGTCATCGAGATCGAGACCGATGGTTCGATCACGCCTCGTGAGGCACTCGCTTCGGCCGGCAAGACGCTCGGCTCACTCGTTGAGTTGATTGGTAACTTCGACGAAGAGGCTCCGGCGTTGGAGTTGGGTGACGTCGGCACGGCCCAGGCCGCTGCCAGCGAGCTCGACATTCGCATCGAAGAGTTGGGTCTCACCGAGCGCTCGCGCAACTGCCTGAAGCGTGCGGGCATCAACACGATTGCCCAGCTCGTCAACGCCACTGAGCGCGACCTCACCTCGATCACGAACTTCGGTGCCACGTCACTGAAGGACGTCAACGACCGCCTCGAAGAGCGCGGACTTTCCCTGCGAGTAGAGGACTAAGCATGCGCGGTACTCCTACGAAGGGCAAGCGATTCGGTGGCAACAGCGCCCACCAGAAGGCGATGATGGGCAACCTCGTCGCGTCGATGATCGCGGCCGAGTCAATCGTGACCACCGAGGCGAAGGCCAAGGCGCTTCGCCCCATCGTGGAGAAGGTCGTCACCGCCGCCAAGAATTCGCCCGAGGGTTCGGTGCACGCCCAGCGTCGTGTCGTTGCGTTCATTCGCGACAAGGACATGACGCACAAGCTGTTCGCCGAGATCGCTCCTCGTTACACCGAGCGTCCCGGTGGCTACACCCGGATCTTGAAGCTCGGGCCGCGCCAAGGTGACAACGCCCCGATGGCGCGCATTGAGTTCGTCTGATCAACCCCAAGATGTCCAGCGTTGGCGTCTGGATATTGCCTACGACGGCAACGCATTCTCCGGCTTCGCCTACCAACCTGAATTCACGACGGTGGTCGGCGTGCTTCGAGCGACGCTCGCGAGCACACTCGCCATCGAAGAGCCGATCATTATCGGGGCGGGACGTACCGATAGCGGGGTGCACGCCTTCGCCCAAGTCGTGCACGTTGACCTACCGACCACTCTTTTCAAGAAGGATCGCGGTCCGGACCCCGAACGACTCGCCCGTTCGCTGAACAAGCAACTGCGTGGACGGATTCAGATACTCAATGCCCAAATCGTGGACGATGAGTTCCACGCCCGCTTCAACGCCAGATGGCGGGAGTATCGCTACCTCGTGTTGGAGGCGACGCCCCCCGGTCTGGAACTGACGAACACGTGGTCGTGGACGGTGCAAGGTCCACTCGACCTTGACCTCATGAATCTCGTGAGCCGCCAACTACTCGGTACTCATGACTTTCGTGCCTTTTGTCGCCGTCCCACGAATTCGCTCAGCGACGAGCCGCTCCCTCGCCGGGTGCTGGAGGCCCATTGGGAGCGACTCGACGACACGTGGGCCCTCACGCCGGGACAGGTGCCGGCGCTGAAATTCACCATTCGCGCCCAGTCGTTCTGCCACAACATGGTGCGCTGCTTGACCTCTTTGATCGTGGAGATCGGTCAGGGGCGTTGGCCGCCCGAGACGTTGAGCGAGCGTCTCGAGAGTTGGAGCCGCGAACACCTGCCCTCACCGGCGCCGTCGCAAGGTCTGACGTTGGTCGGTGTTGGCTACGACGAAGAAGTCGGCGGCCCATCGGGCGCACGTTCCTGAAGTTGTCACTCGAGCGCGGCTCGGTAGGCTCGCGTTCATGACAGAACAACTCTCTTCAGGGTTCGCACAAAGTGAACTCCACAACAACATCCGTCCCCAAGACGACCTCTATCGCTACGTCAACGGCACGTGGATTGAGAACACGGAGATCCCCGCTGATAAGGCGCGCTACGGCACGTTCGACATCCTCGCGGACGGTTCCGAAGCCGCGATCCACGAGATTCTCGAGGAGGCGCGCACGGCCGCAGCGGGCGGCGAGGATCGCAAGGTCGGCGACCTCTACGCGAGTTTCCTCGACGAGGCACGAGTAAACGAACTGGGCGCGACGCCACTGAGGGAGCGCCTGGCACAGGTCGAGCGAGTGAACTCGATTCCCGATCTGTTGGAACTGATCGGGTCGCTCCAGCGACTCGGTGGCCCGAGTTTCTACAGTTTGTTCGTCGACAATGACCCGGGGGACCCCACTCGCTACGTCGTCCTGCTCGAGCAGAGCGGTCTGTCACTGCCCGACGAGAGCTACTACCGCGAAGAGCATTTCGCCAGCGTGTGCGAAGCATTCGTCGGGCACGTCGCACGGATGTTTGATCTCGCCGGGGTAGATGATGGCGCCGCGCGCGCGTCGCGCGTCTTCGACCTCGAGACGTCGATCGCCAGTCATCACTGGGACGCGGTCGAGTCGAGGGACAGTGAGAAGACCTACAACCTGGTCTCGTGGACCGGCGTCCAAGAACGCTTCGGCGACGTCGCACTCAACAAATGGCGCGATGGTATCGACGGACCCCACGCAGCGTTCGACGAGATCGTGCTGCGCCAACCGAGCTTCGCGACGGGTCTCGCTGGACTCTTCGGCGCCGACAACCTCGAGTCGTGGAAGGACTGGCTCACCTGGCAACTCGTCGCGGGGTACGCGCCGTACCTGTCGTCGGCCATCGTGGACGAGCACTTCGACTTCTATGGACGTACCCTCACCGGCGCGACGACGCTCCGCGAGCGTTGGAAGCGTGCGGTCGCGCTTGTTGAGGGAGGCATGGGCGAGGCCGTGGGCAAGATCTACGTTGAACGGCACTATCCGCGCGAAGTGAAGGCCCGTATGGACGTACTCGTCACCAACCTCGTCGAGGCCTACCGACAGAGCATCTCGAACCTGGAATGGATGAGCGAGGCGACGCGTCAGCGCGCCCTCGAAAAGCTCGCCGCCTTCACCCCGAAGATCGGCTATCCGGTTCGGTGGCGCGACTATTCAGCGCTGGACGTTGATCGAGACGATCTGATCGCGAACGTGCAGAAGGCGAGCGCGTTCGAGTTCGACCGCAACCTCGCCAAAATCGGCCAAGCCGTCGACCGCGATGAGTGGTTCATGACTCCTCAGACGGTCAACGCGTACTACAACCCCGGGTTCAACGAGGTCGTCTTTCCGGCGTCGATCCTTCAGCCGCCGTTCTTCGACGCCGCTCGAGACGAGGCCGCGAACTATGGAGCGATTGGCTCGGTGATTGGTCACGAGATTGGTCATGGCTTCGATGACCAGGGTTCGAAGTTCGACGGCACGGGCAAGCTCCACGACTGGTGGGAAGCGTCGGACCGCGTCGCGTTCGAGGAGCGCACCAAGGCATTGATCGAGCAGTACGACGGCCTGTCACCGGCGCTGACGCCGGACCTCCACGTAAACGGTGGGCTCACGGTCGGCGAGAACATCGGAGACCTCGGGGGACTGGCCATTGCCTGGAAGGCCTACCTGATTTCACTCGACGGTGCGGAGCCCGCGGTCATCGATGGCCTCACCGGCGCGCAGCGGTTCTTCTTTGCGTGGGCCGAGACTTGGCGGGACAAGGAGCACAAAGAGGAAGTGGAGCGACTCTTGGCGATCGACCCGCACTCGCCACCGGAGTTCCGGTGCAATCAGATCGTTCGCAACATCGATGAGTACTACGACGCCTTTTCTGTCGCGGAGGGAGACTCGATGTGGCTCGCTCCAAAGGATCGCGTCTCCATCTGGTAGCCCCGTGAGATTTTGCTGCGACAAGTTAACTATCATAGTTATACGAATAGTCCTATAATCTCCAAAACTCTGTATACTTGGGTCATGGACGCCGTGCGTAACCCCTACAGCCCCGGCGCCGGAACACGCCCGCCCGCCCTCGTCGGGCGTGAGGTGCAGATTGACGCCATGGACGTGTCCCTTCAGCGACTGCTGAAAGGCCGAGACGGTCGAAGCCAAATGCTCACAGGACTTCGCGGCGTTGGCAAGACCGTGATGCTCAACGAATTTGAAATCGTTGCGGAGTCGCGCGGATTCTTCCATGAGCACATCGAGGTGAGCGAGGACGGTGACCTCGCGCCGCGTCTAGCCGCAGCCTTTCGCCGAGTACTCCTGGCAATGGACGCCCGCAAGAGAATTGGCGAACGCGTAAAACGCGCGCTGGGAGTGCTTAAGGCCTTCAGCCTTCGCCTACCTAATGGCCCGGAGATTTACATCGACGTGGATGCGGTATTCGGGCCGGCCGACTCAGGAGATCTCGCCACCGACTTGTCGGGTCTCTTCGTGGAACTCGGCGAGGTCGCACGTGACCACGGCACCGGCGTACTGATCACCATTGACGAACTCCATTACGTGAGCCTTCCCGTCCTCGAAGCACTCGTCATGGGTCTGCATCGCGCGGCCCAACTTCAACTCCCCATCACTGTCGCGGGCGCCGGTCTGCCGTCCCTGGCGACGCTCACGGGCGAAGCCAAGTCCTACGCCGAGCGCATGTTCACATTTCCAATTGTCGGCTCACTGCCCCCAGACGAGGCCCGCGAAGCCTTGACGGTTCCGGCTGCCGACGAGGACGTGCACTGGGACGAGAACGCACTGGAAGAGGTGCTGCGCGTCACCGGTGGCTATCCCTATTTCTTGCAAGAGTTCGGCAAGCAAGCGTGGAACATCGCTGCCGAACACGAACGAATCACCATAGAGGATGTCCGATCGAGCATTCCTGTCGCAACTGCCGAGCTGGATGACGGCTTCTTCCGAGTCCGAACGGGTCGCACGACCGACGCCGAGCGCATGTACCTTCGCGCCATCGCTGAACTTGGCCCCGGGCCGGCTCGTTCAGGTGAGGTAGCAAAGTTGTTGGGGAAGACATCTACTGCCTTCGGGCCGACACGGGATGGCCTTATCAAGAAGGCACTGTGTTACTCCCCGCGGTACGGTGAGGTCGACTTCACCGTACCGATGTTCGACGCCTTCATGAGGCGCTGGATACCAGACTTTGACGCTCGTCAGTGAGTTATATGTTCGTTAGGCGGTTATAGTGAATTCCTTATAACTAGCTAACGAAGGTAGAAGTTACGTCAAATTTTCTTCGTATGTGATGGGGCGATGACTTGAGAAAAAAAGGCGGCATGCTTGACTGCCAGTTCACGTTCGTAACCCACGCGAGGAGCACGGTTAGTGGTCTTGACATGGTAACTCCACATACTCTTTGACAGTGCTACTCAGTGAGCTGCAGCCGTCGATAAGCGTCGCCTATCACAGCGACCGCGCCGCATCAGATCTTTGGAAGGTTGTCTGCGATCCACTCGTGCAACCACAGTTCTCCAGTGAGCTCCAAGCGGTCCGCCTTCTCGACGATGGGCCACTTCAACTGGGCTCGCGCTTCGAAGGCGATCAACGAAGGGGTGACCGCGAATGGACAACGATATCGACGGTGACCACATTCGACGTTGAACGTGCGTTTGCGTGGACCGTGCCGTCCCAAGAAGATGGAGTGACACCGGTCTCAATGTGGTCCATTGCACTACAGCCAGTAGGCGACGGGACTCGTATCGGTCAGTCCGTCGTGTTGCTCGGCGGTCCCTCACACATGTCTACCCGCGTGACCGAGCACCCAGGAGCGATGTTCGAGGTGATCAATGAGCGACTGCTTCTGCTCGCGAGCAGCATGATGCAGAGTTTGCGCGGCATCGAGCAACTCGCTGCGTCCGCGCACTGACCGCAACTACTCGTTTTCGATTGCGTTTTCGCCATTGAGTGCAGGGATGCCGCTCTCGAGCAGTGCACCGAGCCCGCGCCGAGGCGCAATCACGCCGTCAATGAGACCGTACGCGACCGCCTCGTCGGGCGTCATGAAGTAGTCGCGGTCGATGTCGCGCATCACTTGCTTGATCGACTTTCCGCTGTGGTGCGCGATGATCTCGCCCATCCGTCTCGTGAGTGAGAGCACTTCACGCAGTTGGATCTCCATGTCGCTCGGCGCACCGCGCGTGCCCGCGGCTCCTTGATGGATCATGATGCGAGCGCTCGGCAGTGCGAGTCGCTTGCCGGGAGCGCCACCACACAGCACCATGGCCGCGGCGGACATACCCATGCCCACGCAGATCGTCGAAACGTCGGGCCTCACGTGCTGGATGACGTCATAGATCGCCATACCGCCGTAGGCGAGTCCGCCGGGGGAGTTGATGTACAAACAGATATCACGGTCGGGGTCGACTGCCTCGAGGTAGAGCATCTGGGAGATGATGAGGTTCGCCACCTGATCGTCGACTTCTTGACCGAGGAAGACAATACGTTGGCGCAACAACATGGAATAGATGTCGAAGGCCCGTTCGCCCTTGTTTGACTCCTCGAGCACCATCGGCACCAGCGAGTGGCGGACCTCTCGTTGCAGTACGTCGTTCATAGTCCCTCCTGGTCGGCCGCTCCGTATGTGCAACCGGATAATTGCAGGATAGCAAGGGTGGCCAACTTGTGCAATAGTCTGGTTGCGTGACCGACATCATTCACCGAGAACTGGAACTTTCCTGTTCGCCGAGCGAGGCGTGGGAGCACGTACTCAACCCCACCTGGTTGGGCGACGACGGTGAACTGCCTATGACGCCCGGAGCCGAAGGGTGGGTGCGTGACGAGGACGGTGTCCACTATTTGATCGTCGAAGAAGTGGACGAGAACGAGCGCTACGTCTATCGGTGGGCGACGTTCGATGATGCACCCTCTCGCGTTGAGATTGAGTTGCTTCCGATGGGCGACCGGACCCGAATTTCCATCTCGGAGTCGCCACTTGACGTGAGAGCCCAGGCGAGTCTCGGCTTTCAATGAGCGACACCGTCTCACACGTCTTCGCCGCGCTCTCGGACCCGACGCGTCGGGGCCTCTACGAACAACTCCTCGAAAGTCCAAATGGATATACGGCGACGGAGTTGGCCCTCAATGCCAGTGTCTCTCGTCAAGCAATCGTCAAGCACCTTCAGGTCCTCTCGCTCGCGATGCTCGCAACGTCGCACCGCGAGGGTCGTGAGGTTCGCTTCTTCGCCACCTCGAAGGCGGCAGCGACGGCGTCGACCTGGTTGGCCGACCGCGCCGTGGCGTGGGATCGTCGCGTTGCGGCACTGGAGAGGGGAGTGCGCTTGAGCACCTCTCGACGCGGTGCTCGCCGGTAGGAATGGTGGTTGTCGGGTGGGCAATGATCATCCGCCCGGGGTCGTTCGTCGCTTGCCTGGCGAGGGGCCAAGTGACTCGAAGGCCGTCGCGGTGGCGAGTTGGCCCTCGACAGCGGTGATCGCCAGACGCTGAGGCGGAATCGGAACCGAAAACGGTAGACTTTCTCCGTATCGATTTGCCCTCGAGTCAGGTTTTTCCTAGACTTGGGAGTCCTCCGGCGCCAGTTTGGGCCGTCAACAAACGTCTATGGGAAGTTCTGTGCGCACATTTTCGCCAAAAACAAGTGAGATCACCCGCGAGTGGCTCGTGATTGATGCCGAGGGCCTCGTCCTTGGTCGCGTCGCCACGGCCGCCGCCTCGCTGCTTCGCGGCAAGCACCGCGTCTACTTCGCCCCGCACGTCGACTGCGGTGACAACGTCATCATCGTCAATGCCGACAAAGTCGTCTTGACCGCCAATAAGGCGGCCCAGAAGTTCGCGTACCATCACTCGGGTTACCCGGGCGGTTTGAAGGCAACGTCCTGGCAGACCCTCCTCGACGAGGACCCGGTCAAATTGGTCTTCGACGCCGTCAAGGGCATGGTTCCAAAGAACCGTCTCGGTCGCGCCCAGATGAGCAAGCTCTTCGTCTACGCCGGCGCCGAGCACCCGCACATCGCACAAATGCCCACGAAGTACGACACCTCGGCCATCCGCCGCGGTTAAGGAGTCCTCAGTGCCGTTACCTCTCACCCAGACCACCGGTCGCCGCAAGGAAGCAGTGGCGCGCGTGCGCCTTCGACCCGGCACTGGCACGATCACGATCAACAAGCGTGCCTTCGACAACTACTTCACGTCAGCGACGCATCGCCAAATGGTGATGGAGCCCCTGCGCCTCATCGACGCGCAGCAGACCTACGACATTGACGCGACGATTGAAGGCGGCGGCGTTGCCGGTCAGGCCGGCGCGCTGCGACTCGGCATTTCGCGTTCGCTGCTTGAGATCGACGAGGCCGTTCGCCCGGCGTTGAAGAAGGCGGGACTTCTCACCCGTGACTCGCGCAAGAAGGAGACCAAGAAGTACGGCCTCAAAAAAGCGCGTAAGGCTCCTCAGTACTCGAAGCGATAGTGGCGCCCGTGCAATTTGGCACGGATGGCATTCGCGGTCGAGCCTCCGTAGACATCACCAACGACCTCGCCTACCGGCTCGGTAGTGCGGTCGCGAGCGTCTTCACGGGCTACGTCTTCGTGGGCTACGACACCCGCGAGAGTTCACCGCAACTCGCCGCCGCGGTCTTGGCCGGTCTACGCAACGGTGGCGCCATCGGCGTGAACCTTGGGTACTTCACCACACCCGGTGTCGCGGTCATTGCCCAACAGCGCGGCGGTGTCGGCATCGTGGTCTCGGCGTCGCACAACCCCTACTACGACAACGGACTGAAGGTCCTCGGTTTCGGCGGTGGCAAACTTGACTACGCGACGGAACACGCGGTCTCGTTGGCGCTCAACGCCGCGTCGCCTGCACCGTATGACGTCTTCGACGAAGTTCCTATCGACGAGCAGGCCGAGCACGACTACGCCCAGCATCTACGCTCGCTCGTGCCCACTGATCTTTCGTCACTGCACATCGTGCTCGACTGCGCCAATGGCGCCGCGAGTCACGTCGCCCACGAACTCTATGAATCGACGGGGGCTCGGATCACCACGATCCACGACCAGCCCAACGGTCGCAATATCAACGAGAACTGCGGCTCCACTCACGTGGGCGACCTCGTCGCATCCGTGAAGAAACTTGGCGCCGACTTGGGACTCGCCTTCGACGGTGACGCCGATCGACTCATCGCGGTGGACGCCATGGGCAACGTTCGTGACGGCGATGACATGATGATCCTTTTCGCATTGGACTTCTTAGAACGCGATGCGCTCGGCGGGGGACTCGTCGTTACCTCGATGAGCAATCTCGGTCTGCACCGGACAATCTCTGACGCGGGCATTGCCATCGTCGAGACGGACGTGGGTGACCGCAATGTGTTGATCGCACTCGAAGAGAAGGGCTGGCCATTCGGCGGCGAGCAGTCCGGTCACCTCATCTTTCGCGGGCTCGCCCCCACGGGTGATGGCCAACTCACCGGCCTGCTACTCGCCGACCTCATTGTTCGGCGCGGGCCACTCGCCGAACAGGCCGACGCGGTGTGGCACCGCGTACCCCAAGAGCTCATCAACGTCGCGCGCGACGACTACGACGAGAGCGCCGTCCAGGACCTCTTTGAAGAGTTGCAGACGACCTATGGCGTCGCCAGTGACGATGTACGGCTGCTCATTCGTCCCTCGGGGACCGAGCCGGTCGTGCGCGTGATGATTGAAGCGCTCAACGCGGACTTCGTGCACGACTTCTCCCAGCGCCTCGCGAACATCTTCGTCGCGTAACAAATGGCCCGAAAGACCGTAAAACGGCCCGAGTAGGATGGTGTCATGTGCGGCATCATCGGAGTCGTGGGATCCGACGACACGCTGGCGACGCTTCTTGAAGGCCTGACGCGCCTGGAGTATCGCGGCTACGACTCGGCCGGCATTGCGCTCGTGCGCGCCGGCCAAACTTGGCGGGCCCGCACGGCGTCCGGCACTGAATCGGTCGCGGCGCTCAAGATTGAGTGTGAGCAGGCGCCCACCGGCTTCACCTCGGGCATTGGCCACACCCGTTGGGCGACCCACGGGGCGCCCGAAGCGGTGAACGCCCACCCGCACCTCGACTGTTCGGGCAACATCGCCATCATTCACAACGGCATCATCGAGAACCACACCGAGATCCAAGAGGACCTTCAGACGCGCGGTCACGTCTTCACGTCGGTGACCGACTCTGAGGTGTTGGCGCACCTGATCGAAGAGTCGCGTTCGAGCGGGCTCGAACTCATGGAAGCAGTTCGCCAGAGCCTGCTCGTCGTACGTGGCGCCTTTGCCGTGGCGGCCATGGACGCGACGGAACCGAACGTCATCGTCGCGGCGAGACGTATCTCGCCCTTGGTGGTCGGCACGGCGCCGGGCGAGACGTATCTCGCGAGTGACGTGCCCGCGATCCTCGACAAGGCCAAGGCGTTCTACGCCGTCAACGACGACGAGATCGTGCGACTCGGACCGGAGGGATTCCGGGCGATTGACCTCGAGGGCGCGCCGGTACGGCTGCACCAACTGTCCATTGACTGGGACTTAGAGACCGCGGAAAAGGGCGGTCACGACGACTTCATCTCCAAGGAGATCAATGAGCAGCCCGACGCCATCCGTTTGACGTTGCTCGATCGTCGTCGCGCCGATGGCACCATTACCTTCGACGAGATGCGCATCAGCGACGAGGAACTGCGCGAAGTGAAGCGAGTCACGATTGTCGCGACGGGTACCTCGTATCACTCGGCGTTGATCGCGAAGTACGCCATTGAACGCTGGGCTCGGATCGGTGTCGACGTCGACATTGCGAGCGAGTACCGCTACCGCGACCCGATCATTGAGATTGGCACGTTGGTGATTGGCGTCAGCCAGAGCGGCGAGACCATCGACACAATCCAAGCAACGCGCGAAGCCCAACGCCGTGGCGCGCACGTGGTCGCAATCTCGAACATTGTCGACTCGTCACTGGCTCGCGAAGCCGACGCGGTCATCTACACGCGCGCCGGACTCGAAGTCTCGGTCGCGTCGACGAAGGCGTTCGTCGCCCAGGTCTGCGCTCTCGAACTCTTCGCCCTTCGCCTCGCCCAGCTGCGCGGCACGCTGCCGGCCCACGAGATCGATGGACTGTTCCAGGGACTCAACGCGGTGAGTGGCCAAGTGGCGACGGTGCTCGATCGACGAGAAAACGTGCAGTTGGTGGCGAAGGAACTCATGGGTAGCCACGACTTCTTTTTCCTCGGCCGCCACGTCGGATTCCCGACGGCGCTCGAAGGGGCACTCAAGTTGAAGGAGCTGTCGTATCTGCACGCCGAGGGTTACCCGGGCGGCGAGCTCAAGCATGGACCGCTCGCGTTGATCGAACCGGGCGTGGTCGTCGTCGCCATCGCGACTGACCCGGCCATGCACGACAAGATGCTCTCCAACCTGGCCGAAGTAAAGGCCCGCGGCGCGAGTGTCGTCGCCGTCGCGACCGACGACGACGACAAGATCGAGGCCGTCGCCGACTATGTCTTGCGCGTGCCCGCGACGGAACCGATGTTCACGCCAATGGTGGACGTGATCTCACTCCAACTCTTCGCGTACGCCATGGCTCGGGGACTTGGTCGCAATGTGGACCGCCCTCGTAACCTCGCCAAGACCGTGACGGTCGAGTAGTGGCCGTCATTGGTGTCGGCATTGACGTCGTGGACGTACCGAGGTTCGAAATTGTTATGAATCGACGCCCACGAATTCTCGATCGGCTCTTCACCGAAGGGGAGCAGCGAGATGCCCGCGGCAGGGCGGAACGACTGGCCGCCCGCTTCGCCGCCAAAGAGGCCGTGATGAAATCGATGAGTGTCGGTGCCGGCTCGGTGCCGTGGAAGTCAATTGAAGTGAAGCGAGCACCGAGCGGTGCTCCGTCGGTGCTCTTGCACGGCGCGGCCGCTGAGTTGGCCGCCACGCGAGGAATTGACGAGATGGCCATCTCGTTGACGCACACGGCGATGACCGCCGCCGCGTTCGTGGTCGCCAGCTCCAACGCGCGCTGATGCAAGTCGAAGGAGTCCACCGTCCGGCGTGGGCTGAGATCTCGGCGTCGGCGATTGCGCAGAACGTCCGTGCGATCAAGGCCGTGGTGGGGGACTCGCTGATCTGCGCCGTGGTCAAGGCCAACGCGTATGGTCACGGGGCCGAGTTGGCGGCCAAAGCAGCCCTCATTGGTGGCGCTGATCTCCTCGCGGTCGCCATTGTGGATGAGGGCATTGAGTTGCGAGAGATGGGCGTCACCGCCCCCATACTGCTCCTCGCCGAAGTGCCGCCCGACGCCCTGAGCGACGCACTGGCCAACGATTTGACCTTGACGATTGGCTCGCTGGAAGGGGCCAAGGTTGCCGTGACCAGTGCTGGTGCGAGCGGTGGCGTGCACAAGGTGCACGTGAAAGTGGACACGGGTATGCGACGAATGGGCGTGGCGCCCGAGGACGTGCATGACGTCATCGACGTGCTCAGGGCGTCGGCGTCAGTTGAAGTCGAGGGCGTCTACACCCACTTCAGCGTCGCCGACGGATCCAGCGCCGACGCGCGAACCTTCACCCGGTCCCAGATCGAATCGTTTGGGGAGGTCGTCGTCGCACTCGCGCTGGGCGGCGTCACGCCAAAGTTATTGCACGCGGCCAACAGCGCCGGCGCACTCGGTTACCCCGAAGCTCGACTGTCGATGGTGCGAATCGGCCTCTCGCTCTACGGGTATCTTCCAGAGCCATGGCTGGCGTTGGCCCTGGAAGAAAAGGGTCAGCACCTGGAGCCGGCGCTGACGCTGCGCGCCAAAGTGAGTGCGGTGCGTCGCGTCGAGGCCGGCGAGCGTCCGAGTTACGGTCGACACCGCGCGCTCGACGCCGCGGCCACGATTGCGACCGTCCCCTTTGGGTACGCCGACGGCTACCCGCGTCGACTCTTCGCTTCGGGCGCCGAAGTGCTCATCAACTCGAAGCGCTACCCGCTGGCCGGCATGGTGACCATGGACCAACTGCTCGTCGACTGCGGCGACGACCCGGTGAAGGTCGGCGATGACGTGGTGTTGCTCGGACGTCAAGGGAACGAAGCAATTACCGCCGACGAGTGGGCCGCCCACGCTGGCACAATCTCTTGGGAGATTCTTTGTGGCATCGGCGCGCGCGTTCCACGCACCCTCGTGAGCTGAGATGGGTCGCGACCTCGCCGAACTGCCGACCTGCACGCGCTGCGCGCTGTCGTTGACGCGCCAACGCGTCGTCGTCGGCTCGGGGCCGATTGGCCCGGCCCTCATGGTGATCGGTGAGGCGCCCGGTCGTGACGAGGACGAGGGCGGTGAGCCGTTCATTGGTCGAAGTGGCCGTCTCCTCTTTCAACTCATTGGCGAAGAAGTAGGGCTCTCGCGCCAAGAGTGCTTCGTGACAAACGTCGTGAAGTGTCGACCGCCGGCCAATCGGACGCCGACGCGCGACGAACTGAGCACCTGTCGTCCGTGGCTGAGCGAACAGTTCCAAGTTGTTCGCGCTCCGCTCGTGCTGGCCCTTGGTAACACGGCGGCCCGATCAGTCTTCGGGTTTGAGAAGGGCATTGGACAGACCCACGGCCAGATTGTGCAACTCGGCGGCGGCCGTGGCCTGGCCACGTATCACCCGGCGGCCGCGCTGCGCGGCGGCCCTAGCGTGGTCGAGGTGATGCGCGCCGATCTTCGAATCCTGAAGAGTCTGGTGGTGACACCGTGATCTGGCGTCGCGAGGCCAAGACCGCCGCCGACACCATCGCGGCCGGCGAGGCGTTCGCCAAGGTCCTTCGAAGCACCGACATCGTCCTGCTCTCGGGAACACTGGGCGCGGGCAAGACGACCTTCGTGAAGGGAGTCGCGCGGGGTCTGGGCGTTCGTGATCGAATCACCAGTCCCACCTTCACGATGGTCCGCGAGCACCGGTGCTCCAATGACCTCGGCATCGTGACATTGCACCACTGCGACGTGTACCGCGTGGGATCGCTGGACGAGGTCGTCGACTTGGCGTTGGGCGAACTCGTCGAGGAGTCGGGCATCGCGCTCATCGAATGGGGCGAGCTCGCTGCGACGGTCTTTGGTCGGGACGTCATGACCATCGACTTCGTCGTCGATGACGACGAGCAACGAACGCTCATTGTCGACGGAGCACTCGCGCACCAGCGAGCCGCACTGCTCGATGAGTGGGTGACTTCGTGAATATCATCGCCATCGAGACGGCAACGCCAGCCTGCGCCGTTGGCGTTCGGACGGCGCAGGGGGTCGAGGTGAGTCGGGTCGTCAACGATGGACGGCGCCATACCGAAGCATTGGCGCTCGCCATGGGCGTCCTGCTCGATGAAGTCGGTCTCAGTGCGCGTGACGTGACCCGCGTGGTCGTTGACCGCGGGCCCGGTCTCTTTACTGGGCTGCGCGTCGGCATCGCGACGGCCATCTCCTTCTCGCAGGGTCTCGGCGCAGAAATCGTGGGCGTCACGTCCCTCGAGTTGTTGGCCCACGGGGCGTTCGATGCCGGGATTCGCGGCACGGTCGTGAGTTGCGTGGACGGACGCCGTGGCGAGATCTTTGCCCAGACGTTCCAACTGAATGACGACGTGCGAGCGCTGTCGGAGCCGCACGTCGCCAAAGCGGGCGACGTCGCGGACTACTGGGTGCGCCACGTTGAGCCGGTCACCTTCACGGGTGACGGTGTTGATCGTTACGCGAGTGTCTTTAGTGCGGTGGCTGATGCCACGTCGTTCGCGCAGTCCGTGCCGTCAGTGCATGCGGCCCTCTCGCTCGGTGCCGTTGGCCCACCGACCGACGTGGTGACGCCGCTCTACCTGCGCGAGGCCGATGCCGTTGCGAATTTCACGACCCGCCAGCGGCCCGCGTGACCGACTGGACCATCCGCCTCGCCGAGCGGCGCGACGTCACCGAACTGTTGTTTATCGAGGAGTCCCAATTTCCCGAGCCCTGGACGAGACGGATCTTGCTCGACGAGATCAGTAACACCCTGACGCGTCGCTACACCGTGGCCGTTGCGAACAAACGCATCATTGGTTACTTGGGCGTCATGTTCGTCATGGACGAGTTGCACATCAACACCATCGGAACGCTCCCGGGAGAAGAAGGTCGCGGCATTGCGAGTTCGCTCCTCGACGACGCCTGGGCCGACGCGCGAGAGCGCGGCATCAAACGGGCCACGCTTGAAGTTGCCGTCTCCAACGAGCGCGCTATTGCCCTCTACTACCGCTACGGTTTCGCCCCGGTCGGCGTGCGCAAGAACTACTACGAACGCATCAACGAAGACGCCCTGATTCTCTGGGCCGACCTTCCCGAAAGCGACTAAGCACCGCCGCGTACGGGTAGAGGAATGGTGAAGACCGGTGGAACGGCGTGTCAGGTCGAGACAGTTGCCGCTCCCGGACTGCGCCGGTCAGGTGGGTGACGCGCTGCGTTGGCTCTTTGGACCGGCTCCGGGGCCACGCCCCGCGTCCTCGCCCGCGAACGGGATGATTCCGGAGCCAGGCAGGGAGGAAGCACTACCCACGTACGCTGGCACGATGGGTCTGGTCCTCGGCATTGAGACGAGTTGTGACGAGACGGCGGCCGCCGTCGTGGACCAGGAGTTCCACGTACACTCCTCGGTCGTTGAATCCTCGATCGACCAGCACCGAGCCTTCGGCGGCGTGGTCCCTGAGTTGGCGGGGCGCGCCCACGTCGCGACGATTGGCCCGGTC
>Ga0208586_1000118_pt1 | contig 31910 bp, 26 predicted proteins | sample NGESurshal072012_6_FD_184471 | JGI IMG/M metagenome (GOLD analysis project Ga0208586, IMG submission 184471) | Arctic peat soil microbial communities from Barrow, Alaska - NGEE Surface sample 53-3 shallow-072012 (SPAdes) | ecosystem: Environmental > Terrestrial > Soil > Wetlands > Peat ... | reverse complement strand
CCTCGCGCAACTCCTCGTCTGAGAGCTGCAGCCGCTCGCACACCTCCGCGATCTTGACGCGCTCGCCGCGCCGACCGGCTTGGATCAGGACGCTTGCGAGCGTGACGAGCCGGGCGAAGCGCTCGGGGCGTATCGCCGCGTCGGGAAGCGGATCGCGCTCGGCGGCGGCCGCTCTGCGTCCCGCACGCGCCGCGGAGGCCCCTGCCGGCTCCTCCGGCTCCTCGATAGCTGGAACGCTGTCTGGGAGCTCGAGCGTGTCGGCGTGCAGCTCCTCGAGCTGTGCGAGGCGCCGTCCGTGTTCCTCGACGAGCTCCGGCGGCCCGAGCAAGCGCGCGTTCTCGCCCAGGCCGAGCACCCAGGAGACGATCATGCGCGCGCTGGAATAGCTGGTGCGAAGGATCCTGTCCGCATCGTCGTGGCCTTCCTCGCCGGCGCTCGCCATCTCGCCGTAGCGACCGAAGTGGCGTGCGATCTGCCACGCGATCCGCTCGCTCAGCAGCACTTCGGCGACACCCTCCTCGTCGCCCAGCTGCCACTCGGCCCGACCTGCGTACTCGCGTGGGTCGAAATCGGCCGGCCGCCTGAAGTCGTGCTCGGCCTTGGTCGCGTAGGAGACCTTGCCCCGGATGCGCGAGAGCCTGAAGACTCTGATCTGCTCGCGCTCGTGGGCGTAGCCAAGCAAATAGAACTCGCCCCCCTGGAAGAGCAGGTGGTAGGGGTCCACGCGGCGGGACCCCACCTCGTCACGGGCCATCGTGTAGTAGTCGAAGGTGATCGTCTTGTTGCGGAAGATCGCCGTCTCGATCTTGGCCAGTCGCACCGACAGCTCGTGTCCATCGGCCTTGGCGGTGATCGCCAGCGCGACCGACTGCTGCTCGGGCGCCCTCAAGGGGCTGGGACGCCCCCAAGTGATCTGCTGCAGGGCCAGGCGCAATGGCTCGGCGTAGGCGAACTCGCCGTCCAACAGGTGCAAGGCGGCCTGAAGGGCTGCATGCTCTTCGTCTGTGAACTCGATCGCCGGTAGGTGGAAGTTCTCAGAGCGCAGGGAGTAGTTCTCCTGCTCGGCGGCTCCGTCGGCGGGGCGATCCACGGTCAGCTGTATACGCAAGGAATCGAGCTCCGAGCGGTCCGCATAGAAGCGCCGCGCGAAAGCGTCCTCGTTCATGCCGCTGTAACCCTCCACGTCGCGCCTGATCTCAAGCGCCGTGACCGGCCTGCGCTCGGCCATCAGGTATGAGATCAGCGACAGCTGGCGGATCAGCTTCTCTGTGTCCTTGGCCATCCCGAACTGAACGATAGAACCCGATGGCGAGACGTATTCGCCCGGACGCCCGGCGGCTCGCAAATTGCGGCTTTTACAAGGACTATTCGCAGGGCACCGTCGGCCCCGAACGGCAGCTGAGCCGCGACACCGCTCAGGCCGCTTCACGCGAGTCCGCGCGCGAGTCAGCGCACGACACCGCTCAGGCGGCTTCCCGCGCGGACTCCTCGCCGGGTGCGCTTGCCTCGCGCTCGCCGAACCAGGCGCCCGCTCCGAGTGCACGATCGAAGTTCGACCAGCGCGCCCCCGGCGACAGCTCCTTCTCGATCCGGTCAAAGCTGCCGAGCCGCCCACCGAGGTTGTCGATCATGTGCACCAAGGTCGCCTCGCGCGTGGCGGGCAGCACAGGGCTGCCGTGCTCGAGCGAGCCGTGGTGAGAGAGGATGATGTGCCCGACCGCCCAGGCCAGCTCCTCGGGGAAGCCCTCGATGTCCTCGATCGTGCGGCGGACGCGGTAATAGCCGAGCGCGATCTCTCCGTGCAGGCGCCCCAGGTCGGTCAGGTCGATGCTGTCGGTGTCCTCGCCGTATGCGTCGAGCTTGCCGATGTCGTGCAGCAAGGCCCCGGTCACTGCCACGTCACGGTCGATCCCCGGGAAGGTCGCCGAGATGGCGCTCACCCCTTGGGCCACCCCCAAGCAATGCTCGAGCAGTCCGTGGCGGTAGGCCTGGTGGTAGTACTTGGCGGCGGGGGCCACTTCGTAGCGTGCCCAAAGAGACGAGCCCTCTCCGAACACGCGCTCCAGCAGCTCGCCGAGGTGTGGATTGCGCACCGTGGCGATCAGCTCTCGTAGATCGGCCTCCATCTGCCCAGGTTCACGTGCGGGCCCGTCCAATAGATCTGCGGGCGCGTAGCTACCAGGCTCTGCAGGGACGAGCAGGCGAAGGTTTATCTGTGGCCCGAATCTCGGATGGACCGTGTAGCGGCCTGCCACATGTACGGGGCTGCCGGCCGGCGCGAGGCGCTCAGTCTCGGCAAGGTCCTCCCATACCATCGCGACCACCATGCCGGTGCGGTCGCCGAGCTGTAGACGCAGATAGTCGCCGCCGTCTCGGCGGGAGCGGCGCTCGATTGCGCGCACCAGCAGTACCTGGTCGATCTCTGTGCCGTCTGAGAGCTCGTTGACGAGCATGTTCGCAAGGTAGAGCGAAGGGCGGACGGTATCCGGCCAAACACCGGACACTCGTGCACCTAATTGTCCAATGGTGTCTCCGAGATTTGTCCATTTGTCCTATAGACGTCTCTACTTGCCTGGCCTACTCTGTGAGTTGTGTAAGGCGTAGTTTCAAGGTTTGTGTAGAGATCAGTTTCAACACTTCTGTAGCGACTGTTTTCTACGAGGGGCACGACAGGAGGATCTGAAGAGATGAACACCGAGACACACACACCGGGACACACCAAGATCGCAGGGGGCAGAGCAGCAGCCGAGGAGCGCCGGCTCAAAATCGTGAGCTGGAACGTCAACGGGATCAGGGCGCGGATGCCTCGCATCGCGGAGATGTTGAGACGAGAGCGCCCCGACATGGTGTGCCTGCAGGAGACACGCTGTCCGTTCCGCCACTTCCCCCACCAGCGCTTGGAAGCGCTCGGCTACCGCGCCGAGCACAGCCCCGGTGCCCACAACGGCGGCGTGGCGATCCTGGTGCGCTCCGACCACCGGGTGACGCGCCGCTGCCTATCTCTGGACAGCCGCCGCGACCTGGCCCGGGGGCGCTGGCTGGAGACGACCTGCGCTGGGCTCACGCTCGGCACGGTGTACGTGCCGGCCGGTCCGACCCGCCAGGAACTTGACGACTCGGGCAAGCTCGCGTTCTTGGAGGCGGTCGCCAATCAAGCTTGCCGCGACCATTATCACCCGCTCCTGATCGCCGGTGACTTCAACGTGGCGCCCTCGGACCGCGACGTGTACGAGCCCACCTGGCTCGAAGGCTCCTACCACACCGCAGCAGCCGAGCGCGAGGACCTGCGCCACATCCTGCGCGAGGGCGAGCTGGTTGACGTGTACCGCCACCTGCATCCCGAGGAGCACGGCTACACCTGCTGGGATCAGCGAGAGGGCCACTACGCGCGTGACTATGGCTTGCGCATAGACCTGGCCTTGGCGAGCAGCAAGCTGGCCGAACACATCACCCGATGCGAGGTCAAGCACGCCTATCGACAGGGACGCCGACCCTCAAACCACGCTCCCCTGGAAATCGAATTGCAGGGGATAGGCGAGTGCGAGAACTGCATGGAGAGCGCAATTGCGGCCTGAGACGACACACAACCCCCGAACCGAGCAACGCCCGCCGGCCGGATCGGCACGACACGAGTGGGCCACGACGCTCGCGCTTGTCGCCCACTACCACCGACAGTTGCGGCTTGCCCAGAAGGCTCTCTCCGCGGACTCCCATCGCCCTCACCCCTCGGGGGCGGTGGGAGTATCTATGGCTCCAAGCGGTTGGGCCCTCGATACAGGAATGTGACCTCACGGACATTGTCTTGGCCAAGCATCTGCATCAGAAGCCGCGTCAGGCCAAAGCCAAAACCTCCGTGCGGCGGAGCGCCGTATCGAAAGAAGTCGAGGTAGTACTGGATCGGCCCGACCTCGACGTCCTTCTCACGCGCCTGGGAGAGGAGCTGCTCGTAGCGGTGCTCGCGTTGGGCTCCGGTGGTGAGCTCGATACCTCGCCAGAGCAGGTCGAAGCTCTTGGTGAGGGTTGGCTGGTCCTGATGGCGCATGTGGTAGAAGGGCCGCACGGACGTCGGATAGTCCGTGACAAACACGAACTCGCTGCCTGACTGCTCGGCCACGATCTTCGAGAGCGCCCGCTCGCTCGGCGGATCGAGATCGTGGTTTGGATCGAGTCCCCCCCCACTCCCATCGTGGCCATGATCCTTGAGGAGAGCCTTGGCGTCGGCCAGGGTGATGCGCGGGAATGGCACGCTCGGCGCTGAGAGCTCGACACCGAATGTGGCAGCGATCTGCTCGCCGTGCCGGCGGGCCACCGTGGCGAGCACATGCCCAAGCCAGGCCTCCTCGAAGGCCATCACATCCTCGTGGGAGTCGATCCAGGAGATCTCCACGTCCACGCTCGTGAACTCGGTGTCGTGCCTGGAGGTGAAGGACGGGTTGGCCCGGAACACAGGGCCGATCTCAAACACCTTGCCAAAGCCGCCGGCCATCGCCATCTGCTTGTAGAACTGGGGCGACTGGGCCAGATAGGCAGTGCGCTCGAAGTAGTCGACCTTGAACAGCTCTGCGCCCGACTCCGAGGCCGAGCCCATCAGCTTGGGCGTGTGGATCTCGACGAAGCCCTGCCCCGCCCAGTACTCGCGCATGGCCTGCTCCACGGTGGACTGGACCTCGAAGATCAGGCGCCGGTCGGGCCGGCGCAAGTCTAGGTAGCGCCAGTCGATGCGCTTGTCCAAGGCCGACTCGGGCGTGACCGGCAGTTCCGGCTGCGCCGGGGAATCGACGGTGAGAGACGCAAGCTGGATCTCCAGGCCACCGAGCTTGACGCGCTCGTCGGCCACGACCAGACCGGTGATCGTGACGGCCGACTCGGGGGTGAGCGCCGAGATCGACTCGTTCAGCTCGCTGGGCGGGTCCTGCTTGGGGAGGACCAATTGCGCCAGGCCGGTTTCGTCGCGCAAGACCAGAAACTGCATGCTCTTCTGGTCGCGAATCGCCTGCGCCCAGCCACGCAGCTCGACGGTGCTGTCGAGGTGTTCTTTGAGCTCGGCTATCGGGACGCGGGGCACGGGAGAGGCAATGCTATTGCAGCGCCCCTTCCGCCGGCCCTTCGCGGGCATCGCGCTCCGAGCAATGAGTAGGGCAGTAGACGCCGCGCACGCTCCCGTCCTGGGCCCCGAAGGCGAGCCACACGCCGCTGCGCCACGAGAAGTAGAAGAAGCCCTCTTGGCTGCCCTTGAGGTGGCGCTCGCGCTGCCACGCTTTCACGACCACGCTGGCGGGGATGCGCGAGCGGCAGGTGCGCTCGTAGCTGGGATAGCCGCTCCACACGCACCTCATCGGGTCCTCCGCCGGTGCCCTTGGGCTCGAGACCTCATCCGGAGCACAGGGCGCGACCTCCGCAAGCCGGATCGGCGACGGGTGGACCTGCTCGATGGGATGGCGCTTTGGCTTCATCTGCCCGGCTCGGACAACACGCTGTCGTCCTAAAGTGACTACGAGGTTTCTACGCAGCTATACGGCAAGTCGTGGCACAGGGATGCATCCACATGTCCACATTGGACGATTGTTCTACACGAGACGGACGCCGCTTGAGGCGCGCGGTGGCGACGACGATCCGGGCTTGGCTTTAGGCTTCGGCGCGCATCGCAAAACACCTTGCCTACGCGCGCGCACGCGGGGCAGGCCTTTGAGAGACAACAACACGCCGCGGGCGGCACGCAGAAATCCGCCCGTGGGACAACCCGAAGCAGGCCGTAACGAGCGGGAGCACAAATGAACGACCCAGCGAACGGACCCGAGGCCGCTTACCACCTGTTCCTCGACGGCGAGGAGATCCCCGTTTGCGCAAGCGCGTTGCGCCTGCTCGTTTCAGGCGAGGCACACGAGCCCCAGATCCGCGAACTCGCTCGAGGGGTGCTCGAGAGCCTCGAAGGCGAACCCGACGAGCGCGGCAAACTGACGGTTGCGCTGAGCCCCGAGCAGATGAAGATCACGCACACCGCCGTGAAGCTGCTATTCGACGACCTGCAGCGCGGACAGGCAGCGGAGCGCGAAGTTCTGCGGAGCGTCCTGCACAAGCTGCCCGACGAGCACACGATCCGCGCGATCACGCTGCCCTGAGGATCTGTCCCGGCGGGTCCCAGCAGGTTAGGCTTAGCTCAGCGATGAGCACGAGCCAATCCCAACCCCACAGCGCCGACGAGCTGAGGTCCAGCTTTCTCGACTTCTTCATGGCGCGTGAGCACCGTTTGACGGCCTCCTCCAGCCTGATCCCCCAGCACCCGAAGGCGCCGCTGTTCACAAACGCGGGGATGGTCCAGTTCTTGCCTGTCTTCTTCGGCGAAGAGCCCCCCCTCTCGCCACGCGCCACCTCGGCGCAGAAGTGCTTGAGGGTGAGGGGCAAGCACGACGACATCGAGATCGTGGGGCGCAGCACACGCCATCTGACCTTCTTCGAGATGCTCGGGAACTTCAGTTTTGGCGACTACTTCAAGGCGGGGGCGATCGAGTACGCGTGGGAGTTTCTGACCGAGACGCTCGGCCTCGACGGGGAGCGCATGTGGGCAACCGTTCACACCGGCGACGACGAGGCGGCCGAGCTGTGGCAGGAGCTGGTCGGACTGCCCGGGGAGCGCATCCAGAGGATGGGCGAGGACAACTTCTGGGAGATGGGCGCCACCGGCCCGTGCGGGCCCTCCTCGGAGATCTTCTACGACAAGGGACCCGAGCACGGCGCCGAGGGCGGTCCGGCCCGGGGCGGCGAGGAAAGGTACGTGGAGATCTGGAACCTCGTGTTCATGCAGTCCAACCGCCTGGAAGACGGCGCCTTGGAAGCCCTGCCCAAGCGAAACATCGACACCGGCGCGGGTTTGGAGCGGATCCTGCCGATCGTGCAAGGCAAGTCCTCGGTGTTCGAGACCGATGTGCTGCGACGCCTGATCGGCTCTGCCGAGGAGCTCGCCCGCGTCGCTTATGGGCACGCCGAGGAGGACGACGTGAGCTTGCGGATCGTGGCCGACCACGCGCGGGCGGTCACGTTCATGCTGGCCGACGGCGTCGTGCCATCCAACCTGGAGCGGGGCTATGTCTTGCGCCGGATCATCAGGCGTGCCATCAGACACGGTCAGCGGGTAGGGGCCGGCGAGGGCATGATGGCCGCCATGGCCGCCGCCGTGGCGGACACGATGGGCGACGCATACCCGGAGCTAGAGCGCTCGCTGGACATGGTGAGCGACATATTGGAGCGCGAGGAACATCGCTTCGTGGAAACGCTCAGCCTGGGGCTTGGGATGCTGGAGGGCCTGATCGAGGACGGTGCGCGATCGATCCCCGGAGAGGAGGCCTTCATGCTGCACGACACATACGGCTTCCCGGTCGAGCTGACGGCCGAAATCGCGGCGGAGCGCAAGGTTGGATTGGACATGGACGGCTTCGAGGCAGCAATGGCTCGTCAGCGCGATCTGGCTCGCACGGCGGCGGGCGGGGGGAGCGCCGATGAGCGCAGTAGTCAAGCTGCCGGTCGCCTGGTCGCCGAGCTGGATGGGCTCGCTCCGACTGAATTCCTGGGCTATGAGCAGTTGCAGGCCCAGAGCAGGCTGGTCAAGGTCTTGAAGGCCCCGGACGGCCCCCCGAAGTCAGCAAACGGGGAAACCAAGCACGAGGACCGCGAGCCAGGGGACCGGAGCGACCCGACCCTGGAAGTGTTCGTCGAGCGCACCCCGTTCTATGCAGAAAGCGGGGGCCAGGTGGGAGACACGGGCACGATCGAGACCGAGACCGGCAGGGCGCGCGTGATCGCAACCGACAGGCCCTTGGAGGGCATGATCCGCCACCGCGTGCGCCTCCAAGAGGGCACTCTGGTGGAGGGTCAAGAGGCAACCCTGCGCGTGGACGAAGAGCGGCGCGATGCGATCAGGCGCAGCCACACCGCCACCCATCTATTGCACTGGGCCTTGCGCAAGACGTTCGGCTCGCAGCTACAGCAGCAGGGATCGCTGGTGGAACCCGACTATCTGCGCTTCGACTTCAACCATCACTCCCAGCTGAGCGAGCAGGACATCGCACGGATCGAAGAGCTCGTGATCGGGGACATCCTCGCGGACGAACAGGTGCAGACGAGCGAAGAGTCCCTCGCGCAGGCACGCGAGGAGGGGGCGATGTCGTTCTTCGGCGACAAGTACGGGGATATCGTGAGGGTCGTCAGAGCCGGCGAGCATTCGGTCGAGCTGTGCGGCGGCACGCACGTGAGTGCGCTCGGACGGATCGGGGCTTTCGTGGTGCGCAGCGAGTCCTCGGTGGGCGCCAACCTGAGGCGCATCGAGGCGCTCACCGGCAAGGCCGCGCACGAGGATCATCGTCGCTCGCGCGGGCTGCTGCACGAGGCAGCCGAATCGTTGCACGTGGCGCCGGACTCGGTGGTGGAGGCGATCGCGAGGCTGCAAGACACGCTCGGCCGCGAGGAACGCGAGCGCAAGGCGCTCGCAGCCGAAGCCGACCGCGAGCTGGGCTCATCGCTGGCAGGCTCGGCCGAAGACGGAGTCGTGATCGCGAGGCTGGACGGGCGCGATCAGCAGGCACTGAGGACGATCGCCGCTGAATTGGTGGCACGCGAGGGGATCGGAGCGGTCGGCCTGATCGGCTCACCCGACGGTGAAGCGGTCGCGATCGCTGTGGCGATCGAGGGCGAGGAGGGCGACGCGCCGTCCGTGGTGCGCGCCGCCGCCAAAGTGGTGGGCGGCGGCGGCGGCGGCAAGGACAAGCGCCTGGCCGTCGGCGGCGGCAGGGACACGAGCGAGATCGAGACCGCGCTCGACGTGTTGCGCGGTGCCTTGGGGGCAGGCGCCCGCACGTAGCTCACGCGGCCGCCACCCCGTGGCAACTCAGACGGTCGCGACCCAGCAGCTCACGCGGCCGCGGGTCGCAGCAACTCAGGCGGCTGCGACCCGCGGCAGCTCAGGCGGTCGCGACCCGCGGCAATACCAACAGAGAACTGCGCCCATGGCGCTGCAGGAACATGGTCGTGCTGCCCAGGACCAGCCGCTTCAAAGGACCGTAGCCGCGCGAGCCGACGACGAGCAGGTCGACCTGGTCGCCGAAGCCGGCCAGCTCCTCGCCGGGCAGTCCCGAGACGGCGCGGGCCTCGACGTCGGGCAACTCTGCCAAGTTCTTGGTGGCGTCGTCGAGCATCTCCTGCACGAAGGCGCCCACCGGCACGGCGCCGCCGTAGGCATAGCTTGAGATCGGCACCACCTGTAGGACGTGCACGGAGGCGCGCGTGGGCTGGGCCACTTGGTGGGCCTTGGCGAGAGCGGCCACACTCTCGGGCGAGTCGTTGTAGGCCACACCGATCTTTGCCAAAGGCCTCGGATGTTCGGCATAGCCGCGTTCGGCGATCGCGACGGCGCAGGGCGCTCCGTTGAGCGCGGCGCGCGTGTCGTCGCCGAGCATGATGCGACCGAACGCACCGCGACTGGAGGAACCTACGACGAGTAGGTCGGCGTGCATCTGCTCTGCTTGTTCGTGCAGACCGCCGCCGGGGCTGAACGCGGCGACGCTGATCAGGTCGGCGCTGACCTCAGCTGTGGCGCGCTCGCGCTCGAGCAACTCGTGGGAGGCCTTGCGCTCCTGCTCGATCACTCCGGGGGCGGCGGCGTGGAGCGGGCTGAGCACATCGTTGTGGACGTGGGCCAACGTCAATTTGCCGTCCGCATCGAGCAGGCGCGTGGCCAGCGCGATCGCGTCGCGGCCGGTGGGCCGGCCATCCACTCCGACAAGCACGTTCTTGAACATCTCGGTCTCCTTGCGTGGGGGCCGGGGGGCCGGCCCGGCATTTGCGACCACGATATGCGAGCCGAGCGAGGAGGTCATCGGTGATTGCCACAGTCGGGGTCCGTAGAGAACACGTAAGCAGGGAGCGCGAGCCCGTTCTACCCTCAAGGGGTGAGCGATCGGCCCGGTCCCCTGTCGCGTCTGGAGTTGGACGCGATCGACGGGTGGTGGCGCGCGGCCAACTATCTGTCGGTGGGTCAGATCTACCTGCTCGACAATCCGCTGCTGCGCGAGCCCTTGAAGGCTGAGCATGTGAAGCCGAGGCTATTGGGCCATTGGGGTACGACTCCGGGCCTGAACTTCGTGTATGCGCACATGAACAGGGCGATCGTGGCACGCGACTTGAACGCGATCTATGTGACCGGCCCGGGCCATGGAGGACCGGGGCTGGTGGCCAGCACCTACCTGGAGGGAACCTACACAGAGATCTATCCCCACATAGGCCACGACGAGGAGGGACTGCGCAGGCTGATGCGCCAATTCTCCTTTCCGGGTGGGATCCCCAGCCATGTGGCACCGCAGACGCCGGGCTCGATCCACGAGGGGGGCGAGCTGGGCTATTCGCTGGCACACGCGTATGGGGCCGCTTTCGACAACGAGGACCTGGTGGTGTGTTGTGTAGTAGGGGACGGCGAGGCGGAAACGGGGCCTTTGGCGGCAAGCTGGCATTCGAACAAGTTCCTCAATCCGGCCACGGACGGGGCGGTGTTGCCGATCTTGCACCTCAACGGCTACAAGATCGCGAGCCCTACCGTGCTGGCGCGCATCCCGCGGGAGGAGCTGGAGGCACTGCTGGTTGGCTACGGGTACCGGCCCCGCTTTGTGGAGGGGGCGGACCCGGAGGAGATGCACCAGAAGATGGCGGCCACGCTGGATGAGGTGCTGGAGGAGATCGCCTCGATCCAGGAGCACGCCCGCGCGCAGGGCGGTGGTGGCGCGGGCATCGAGCGGTACGTCCGACCCGGCACTACGGCGGAGCCCGGCCTGGGCAGGACCGACCTCGCACAGTGCCCGAAGTGGCCGATGATCGTATTGCGCACACCGAAGGGATGGACCGGACCGAAGCTCGTGGACGGGCTGCCGGCGGAGGGGTCTTGGCGCTCGCACCAAATTCCGCTGGCGGAAGTGCGGACGAACGGAGCGCATCTCGCCCAGCTGGAGCAGTGGATGCGCTCGTATCGGGCCGAGGAGCTGTTTGACGGGAACGGGGCGTTGCGGGCCGACCTGGCCGCCTTGGCGCCGCGGGGAGAGCGAAGGATGGGGGCCAATCCACATGCCAATGGAGGCCTGCTATTGCGGGAGCTGGAGCTGCCGGACTTCCGCGACTATGGCGTCCCGGTGCAGAGCCCCGCTACCAAGATGAGCGAACCCACCCGTGTGCTGGGCGGGCTGCTCCGCGACACCATCTCCCTCAACGAGGACCGCTTCCGCGTGGTGGGTCCCGACGAGACGGCATCAAACCGCTTGGGGGCGGTGTTCGAGGTGACCGGTCGCGCTTGGCGGGCCCAGAGGCTCCAGAGCGACGAGGGCTTGGCGCCGGATGGGCGCGTGATGGAGGCTTTGAGCGAGCACATGTGCCAAGGGTGGCTGGAGGGCTATCTGCTCACGGGTCGACATGGGTTGTTCAACAGCTACGAGGCCTTTATCCACATTGTGGATTCGATGTTCAACCAGCACGCCAAGTGGCTGAAGGTGACGCGCGACATTCCTTGGCGCAGGCCGATCGCTTCACTCAATTACCTGCTGTCTTCGCACGTTTGGCGCCAAGACCACAACGGCTTCTCTCATCAGGACCCGGGGTTCGTCGACCATGTGATCAACAAGAAGGCGGAGGTCGTGAGGGTGTACCTTCCGCCTGACGCCAACTGCCTGCTGTCGGTCGCCGACCACTGCCTGCGCAGTCGGGACTATGTGAATGTGATCGTGGCGGGTAAGCAGCCTTCGCTCGATTACTTGGGCATGGATGATGCGATCGCCCACTGCACACGGGGAATCGGGGTTTGGGATTGGGCTTGTAGCGACGAAGGCGCGGAGCCTGATGTGGTGATGGCCTGCGCCGGGGATGTTCCCACGTTGGAGACGCTTGCCGCGACGTCGATACTCAGAAACGAGCTGCCCGAGTTGAAGGTGAGGGTTGTGAACGTGGTCGATCTGATGCGGCTGGAGCCCGACAGCGAGCACCCACACGGGCTAGCAGACAGGGAGTTCGACGCGCTCTTCACCACATCGAAGCCTGTCATCTTTGCTTACCACGGCTACCCGTGGCTGATTCACAGACTCACATACAGGCGGGCCAACCACGAGCACATCCACGTGCGGGGCTACAAGGAGGAGGGGACCACCACGACGCCTTTCGACATGGCGATGCTAAACGATCTCGACCGTTTTCACCTGGTGATGGACGTAATCGATCGGGTGCCGGGACTGGCCGAGCGGGCGGCGCATGTGCGCCAGCACATGAGCGACGAGCGGCTGCGCCACAGGGCTTATACGCGCGAATACGGGGACGATCCGCCGGAGCTGCGCGAGTGGACATGGCCCCACGGGACGCTGGGCGCACCCGGCGCGGGGCGCTGAGCGTGCGCATCCTGGTGGTGAATGCCGGCTCGAGCAGCCTCAAGTTGACGGTGCTCGATTGCCCCTCATCCGGTGAGGGCGCCGACACGGTTGGGGGCGAGGAGAGTGTGGATTGGGCGTGCGAGCTGGCGGCCCCAGGCGGACAGCACGTAGCGGACGACCTGAAGTCCGCGCTCGACCAAGGCGTGCGGGACGTGGATGCGGTGGGCCATCGCATCGTGCACGGGGGCAGCCGCTTCAGGGATGCCGTGCGCGTGGATCGCGAGACGCGGGAGGCGTTGGGGGAGCTGGCGGATCTGGCCCCTCTCCACCAGGCCAAGTCGTTGGCGGCGCTCGACGCGGTGAGCGAGCTGTTGCCGGAGGCGCCGGCGGTGGCCTGCTTTGACACTGCCTTCCACGCGAGCCTACCGGAGGCCGCGGCCACGTATGCACTACCGGTCGAGTGGCGGGAACGGTGGGGGTTGCGCAGGTACGGCTTCCATGGACTTTCCCACGCTTGGGTGGCCCGGCGCGTGCCCGAGTTGCTTGGCGTGGCGGGGGAGGGACTTCGCATCGTCAGCTGCCACCTGGGCGCGGGCGCGTCGTTGTGCGCGATCGAGAGCGGTCGCTCTATCGACACGACGATGGGCTTCACTCCTTTGGAGGGCCTGATGATGGCGACACGCTCGGGTAGCGTCGACCCGGGGCTGATCTTGTGGCTGCTTGATCGTGGTGGCCTCGCGACAGAGGAAGTGGGCGATGGCTTGGAGCACCGCTCGGGACTGCTCGGTCTTTGCGGTGAGAGCGATATGCGGGAGGTGGTGCACGGCGCCAAATCAGGCGAGACGGCACCACGACTGGCTCTGGACGTTTACGTCCATCGTCTGCGCGCGGGCATCGCCGCGATGGCCGCCGCGATGGGCGGCGTGGATGTGCTGGCTTTCACCGGCGGCGTGGGTGAGCACTCGAGCGAGGTGCGGGCGCGGGCCGCGACAGGCCTCGCGTTCCTGGGCGTGTTGCTCGAGCATGAGCGCAACGAGGAGACGCAAGCCGATGGAGAGGTCGGCGCCGAAGACGCTTCCGTGCGCGCGGTGGTCGTGACCGCGCGCGAGGATCTGGAGATAGCTCGCCAGGTCAGCTCGGTGATTGCTTGCGGGGCTTGAGCAGGGCGGCCTCGTACGGTGCCAATCGGCGGGCAGGCGCTAAGAAGGTCTTTCAAAAATGATCTGCACGTTCGGATCGTCGTTAGACGCAGCGCTGGACCGCCACGTGGTCCCTGCGTCGTGCCGTGACCAGCACCGCCAGCGTGCTCGAACGAATCGCCCGTCCCAGTCGCTCCTGGAGAGCGCGATTCTCGTTTGCGATGGCTGCGCGCTGGGCAGCTGAGAGCCGGGCCCAGAACGACATCGTGCCGAGCAGGGCGTTGAGCTCATCGGCGCTGTGCTCGATCAGATCGGGAATGGTCGCGAGCTGTAGATCCTCGAAGAGACCGGCCGCGTAAGGGCGCGCTATGTCATGGCCCCCGAGCCACGCCCAGACGTCGGCGACATTGCGGCGACGCTCGTGCACGCCCGCCATCGTTCGATCGAGGTCGCGATAGGTGGGCCATTTATCCGCGACCTCGGGTGCGTGTTTGCGCACGATCGAAAGGAGCTCCCTCTGATCGTCGCTGGTGCGCGGCTCCTGGAGGCCGAAGTACTGGATCAACGCGAGCGTCCCGCCCGGAGCTAGCGCATCGGCGATCTTGCGCCAGCCCAGATCGGGATCGACCCAGTGAATCGCGGACGCCGAGAACACCGCGTGGTAGCGCTCCCTGGGCAGCCTGGTGTCCTCGAACCGGGCGTGGAGCAGCTCCACGTCACCCGCGCCTTTTAGATTCTCAGCGGCGAGCGCGATCAGCCGGTCTCCCGGCTCGAGCGCGGTCACACGCAGTCCGCGCGCGAGCAGGCTACACGTCAGCTGCCCCGTCCCGCACCCGATCTCCAAGACCCGGTCGCCATCCCCGATGCCCGCCACCTCGCACGCTTGGTCGAGGAGCACGTCGGGGTAGGTCGGGCGGTGGCGGTCGTAGTCAGCCGCGATGTCGTTGAAGACCTTGCCGCGACTGCGCGCGAGCGTCTCGCCTTGCATGTGCCGAACGTACACGCCCACCTGGATGGAGCCGGCGTGAGCCGATGGTCCACCACTCGAGCGAAGCGTGCAGCGATGGCGAGACCCGGACTCGAACCGGGGACACCACGATTTTCAGTGGTGGGGCAACAAGCCCTGACCAGTTCGGCTGAGCGTAGTAAAAAGTGGCCGCTTGCGTTTTGCCGCAACGAGGCGACACCGGCGAAGGGACGAGACGTGTAAGGAAAGTGTAGGAATCGGCCGAGCGCCGGCTGGGGTGGGGTCACAATCAGTGGCGTGAAAGCTCTCGTGGTTGATGATGAGCGTGGTGTGCGCGAAATGCTGCGCCGCGTGTTGACCCTGGATGGCTATGAGGTGCAGACCGCTGACGGTGGCGCTGAGGCATTCGATTTGATCACGTGCGATGTTCCCGACGTGGTGCTGCTGGACGTGGGTATGCCCGATATAGACGGCTTGGAGGTGTGCCGGGGCGTGCGACGTGTCGGGGAGCGAGTGCCGATCTTGATGCTGACCGCGCGTAGCGCGATCAGCGACCGCGTCGAGGGTCTGGACGTCGGCGCTGATGACTACATGGTCAAGCCCTTTGATGTGGAGGAGCTCAAGGCGCGTCTGCGAGCGTTGCTGCGCCGTAGTCGCGAGATGCCTGACGATGAGCCGCCAAAGCCGCTTTCGTTTGCTGAGATCCAGCTCGACTCTGCAAGGTACGGCGCGCTGGTCGGGGATCGATTCGCGGAGTTGACGCGCACCGAGTACCAGCTGCTCGAGCTCTTCATGCTGAACCCTGGGCAGGTGATGGCTCACAGCCATATCTACAAGCGCGTGTGGGGCTATGACTTCGGAGCGTCCTCGAACGCGCTGAGGGTGTATATCGGCTATCTGCGACGCAAGCTCGAGGACGTGGGAGCTCGGCCGCTGATCCAGACGGTGTGGGGCGTCGGATACGTCTTGCGTGAGCCATGACTTTGCGCGCGCGGATCGCGGCCGTCGCGGGACTCGCGGTCGTGCTGGCGGTGGTGGGCGCCGCGGTGACCGTCTATGTCGTAGTCCGTGCCGATCTGCGCGGCCAGGTCGACGGGTATCTGCGTCAGCGCGCCCAGATATTCACCGGCGCTGGTGGTCTGCCTCCCGCAGCGGCGTTTGCTCGTGGCGCTCTGCCGCGTGGGGCGAAGTTGCCGGCCGGTTTCCCTCGTGCCGTCAAGCCTCCTCAGTTCGGTGCCGCCTCCGGCTACGTCCAGTTCGTCTCCAGGAGTGATCAGATCCGTGTTCCGGGCGGGCAGGGATCCTCGCCGAGGATCCCACCCAGCGCTCGGGACCGAACGATCGCGGCACGCGGCAGCGGGCGGGCAATGTCAGATCGGACTGTCAAGGGCACCCATCTGCGTGTGATCACGGTGGGCGCCGGTTCGCTGGGCGCCGTCCTGATCGCGTTGCCTCTCACACAGGTCGACCACGAGCTGAACGAGATCCTGATCTTGCTCGCGCTCGTGGGCCTGGCCGGTATAGCGATCGCAGCCATTCTCGGCGCCCTCGTGGCACGTACGGCACTGGTGCCGGTCGCACGGTTCACGAGACGAGCGGAGGTCTTGAGTGACACGCTCGATCTCTCCCAGCGACTGGATGTCACCGGCCATGACGAGATTGCTCGGCTCGCGGCAAGTTTCAATCGCACCCTTGACGTGCTGGAGCGCTCCGTGCAAGCCCAGCGACACCTCGTCGCCGACGCGAGCCACGAGCTGCGCACACCGATCGCGACGCTGCGCGGGAACATTCAGATCCTGCGCGAAGCCGACCGTCTTCCCGCCGAGGATCAAGCGAGTATTCAGGACGACATCCTCGAGGAACTCGACGAGCTGACCTCGCTGGTCAGCGATGTAGTCGAGCTCGCGCGCGAGACCCAGACAGAGCCGGCCAACGATGCTGTGCGCCTCGACCAGATCGTCGAGTACGCGGTGCAGCGAACCCAGAGACGCGGCGGGGTACGGATGGAGGTGAGCCTCGAGCCGACCGTCCTCAGCGGCGAGGCGGATCGCATCAACCGTGCCGTCTCGAACCTGCTCGACAACGCCCGCAAGTGGAGCCCCGCCGACGGTACGATCGAGGTCAACCTGCGAGAGGGGGTGTTGAGCGTTCGCGATCACGGCCCCGGCTTTCAGGAGTCCGATCTCCCGTTCGTGTTCGACCGTTTCTATCGGGCCGACCGGGCGCGCAAGCTCCCCGGTTCCGGGCTTGGGCTCGCGATCGTGCGCCAGGCCGCCGAAGCGCACGGAGGCTACGTCAAGGCCGAGAACGCGCCCGGCGGCGGCGCCCGCCTAACCGTGAGCTTCGGTGCGCCGGTCACGCCTAACGGGGCGCTCGCACCCACCGAGCACTTCGACGGGGTGAGCGACCCGGGACGTCAGGCACGCCCCGAGTCGGTGAGGGAGACAGAGCTCAGATAGTCGCGACGAGCGGTACTAGCCTTCTTCGCCCGTGGGTGGAGCACCGCCGGCCGGAGCTTCGCCGCTCGGCGGAGCTTCACCGCCGCTCGGCGGCCCACCGCTCCCGGCGGCTGGGCCGAGGTCGCTGCGACACTTGCTCTCGGCGCTCTTGAAGGCCGCGCTGCTCGTGTCGATGCCCTTGGTGTCGAATACAGGGCCTTTGCCCGAGGTGTTCGCGGCAGGCAGCTTGACACCGTTTTCACGCATGCAGGCCGTGAACTTCGCGAACGCCTTGCTTGAACCGGCGCCGCGGAACCGCGCGGCTCCGGTGGCGGGGAAGTTCCCGCCACCGCACTTCTTCAGCGCGGCCTGCAACTGTGCGGCGCTCTCGCCTTTGGGCAGTTTGAACCCACCGCTGGGAGGCTGGGCCGCACCCGCCGGCGGTGGCGAGCCGGGCGACTGCGGGTTGCCGCCGGCCGGCGCCGAGGGAAGCGTGATGCCCTGCTTGGACAGGCATTCGCGCAGCGCCGCCCCCCTGGCAGAGCCGGCCCCAGGAGCGTTACTCGACGTTGTCGCCGATTTGGTGTTTGCGGAGTTGGTGCTACCGCCGCCGCTGGAGGAGCTTCCGCACGCCGCCAGCATCAGGCACGCGCCCAGGACCAGCAGGGCGAGGACCGGCGGGGTGTGGCGGCGGCTTGTCGGTTGATGAGCGCGAGGCGGGTGAGTGGGCATCTATCGTTCCTTTTTGAGAGTTGTCGTATTGCTCTAGCCAGAACCAAACAGCGGCGATGAGCCACTGCCGCTTGAGCTTCTGGTGCTGCTCGAGCCGCCGCCGCCGAGCAGCGCCGCGAGACCCGTGCCTGAAGATCCGACACTGATCGACTCGGCGCTGACGGTCCCATTCGTGCCCGTGGCGCCGAGGACCGTCACCGTTTCACCGGGGCGGATGCCCTCGACTTTCGTCTTCACGGTCTTGGTGACGCTCGTGCTAGGCGAGGTTTTGACCTTGACGGTGTTGCCTTCGGCGCTCGTCACATACAGCGTGTTCCCGTCGAGGTAGGCCACGGTGCCGGTAGTCGGACGGCCGGCGCCCGTGCCGGCGCCAGGGAACCCGCCCGCAGGCACGCCCGCTGGGGTCTTGCCGCTGCTCGATGTGCCGCCGCCAAGCGCCGCAAAACGTGAGGCGAGGCCCGCCGGGACGCCGCCGGTGGACGCGGTGGAAGTTTGGCCCTTCTGGACTTGCACGCCGGCGATGAAACCGCCGGCGATCAGCAGCACACCAAGCAGCGCGAGGGGAATGGGATTCCCGCCCACCCCAAGCAGCCGTCGGCGCGGCCGGGCAGGCAGCTCGAGATCCTCGGACTCCTCATCCCACTCGTCTTGCTCGTCCTCGATCGACTCATACGCGAGCGTCTCCGGCGTCTGTGCGGCGGGATCGTAGGCTGAACTGTCGTGGACTGTCTGTTGCTCGTCATGCATGGCGGGCTCCTGGATGGGGGAAGGTTGCTCACTCAAAGCGCAGTGCCTCTATGGGCCTCAGTCGCGCGGCGCGCGCTGCCGGGTAGGTGCCGAAGAACAGTCCGGAGAGCGCGGCCGCACCGAAGGCGAGGAAGATCGAGTACGTCGCGATCTCCGGCTGCACCCCGGCGATCTTGAACTGGCTGCCGAGCACACCGACGGCGACGCCGGTCAGGCCGCCGATCAGGGAGACAAGCACTGCCTCCGTCAAGAACTGGGTGAGAATGTCCGAGCGTCTGGCCCCGATCGCCTTGCGGATCCCGATCTCCCTGGTGCGCTCGGTGACGCTCACGAGCATGATGTTCATCACGCCGATCCCACCGACCAGCAGTGAGATCGCGGCGACCTCGCCCAGCAGGGTGGTGAAGACGCTCGAGGAGGAGCTGGAGGTCGACAGCAGCGATCCCTGGTTCAGGACGCTGAAGCCGGGTTCTGAGGTGTCCTTGATTTTGTGGCGTTCCTCGATGATCTGCGTGACCTCGCCTTCGGCGGCGTCGAGCGAGGATTCGGACTTCGCCTCGACAGTGATCGAGTCGATCGATCCCGCGCCGGTCAGCGCACTCTGCACCGTCGTGATCGGCGCCATCACCACACTGTCCTCATTGGTCGTGCCGTTCGTTCCCTTTTTCGCGAGCACCCCGATCACTTCGAAGTTTGAGCCGTTGACCTTCATGTTCTGGCCCACGGCGCTCTGACCGGCGAACAGTTCCTGCACCACTTCCTGGCCGATCACCGCCACGCGCTTGTGCTTACTCACGTCTTCGGAGGTGAGCGAGGTGCCTTCGGCGAGTTTGTAACTGTGCGCGGTCAGATAGGACGGCGTGGTGCCGATGAACGACGACGGTTCGAAGCTCGAGCCGCCAGAGACCAGTTTCACTCCCGAGGCGTTCACCACCGGCGAGGCGCTCTTGACATCCGGCGCGAGGTCTTTGTTCTGCAGGGCTTCGGCGTCAGCCTTGGTCAATGACACAGTGCTCGCGCTGGAGGTGCGGATGCCGCCGCGCCCGGCGCCGGCCATCACCAGCAGCACATTCGTGCCGAGACTCTGGATCTGAGACTTGACGGCGTTGGAGGAGCCGTTGCCGACCGCGATCAGGATGATCACCGAGGCGACCCCGATCGTCATCCCGAGGATCGTCAGCCCGGAGCGCAGCTTGTTCGCGGTGATCCCACCCCAGGCGATCCGCATCGTCTCCAGTCCAATCACGACTGCACCTGCGCCTGCCCGACGGCGGGCTTGACCGGGTGATGCGCTGACTTCAGGTGGTGCTGCACAGGCGCCGCGTCATGCACGCCGGCGATCCGGCGATCATCGACGATCCGGCCATCGCTCAAGCCGACCACCCGCTTGGCCTGTTCGGCGACATCGGGCTCGTGGGTGATCAGGACCACCGTGCGGCCTTCTTCGTTGAGCCGCGCGAAGATCCGCAGCACATCCTCGGTGGAGTGCGAGTCGAGGTTCCCCGTCGGCTCGTCGGCGAGGATCAATGTTGGGTTTGTCACGATCGCCCGCGCGACCGCGACCCGCTGCTGCTGGCCCCCGGAGAGCTCCGACGATTGGTGATGCAAACGATTGGCCATCCCGACCGCACCGAGCGCCGCCTCTGCGCGGCGGCGGCGCGTCGCGCGATCGACCCCCGCGTAGGCGAGCGGCAACTCCACATTCGCGATCGCGCTGGTGCGCGCCACCAGGTTAAAGCTCTGAAAGACAAACCCGATCTTACGGTTGCGCAGATCCGAGAGGTCGTCCTCGTCGAGGCTGCGCACATCCACCCCGTCGATCAGATAGCGCCCGCCCGAGGGTATGTCCAGACAGCCGAGGATGTTCATCAGCGTGCTCTTGCCGCTGCCCGAGCTGCCCATGATCGCGACAAAATCGCCGCGGTCGATCCGTAGAGAGACCTTGCGCAACGCGCGTACCCTGATCTGCCCCAGCTCGTAAGTCTTGGTGACCTCGCGCACCAGAATCGCCGGTGGCCGCGGATGCCGGCCATCGCCGGCCTGCCGTGAGAGCGGGTGGCGCTTGACCAGCGGGTGAGGGCGAGCAGACCGTCCCGAGGGGTCGGATCGCGCGTCATTGACTTTTGGCAAGCGGATCACGGCGGGCCTCCGGCGGGAAAGCCGCCTCCACCGCCGGGGAATCCGCCACCGCCGCCCAGACCGCCGCCAAGGCCGCCGGATCTCGAGGAACCGCCCAGTCTGGAGGTCAGGCTCGCGCCGCTGGAGCCCGTGGTGCTCGCCGCCGGTAGGACGACCGTTTCTCCAGCCTTCAGTCCACTGAGAACGATCGTCGAGCTGTTGCCCGCCAGCCCCGTCGTCACGGCCTGGCCGGCCTGCTTGCCGCCACGCTCGACCGTCACCGAACCGGCGGTGATCGCGCTCGTCGGGACGTTGATCCCTTCGGCCTGCTTGACGACCACTTCGGCGGTCGCACTCATCCCGGGCTTCAAGCCGGATGCCATCTGTTCCAGCTGGAAGGTCACGTCATAGCTCACGGCCCCGCTGCTGCTCGTGGAAAGCGTCGCGACTTCGTTGACACGAGCTGCGAGCTTGGCGCCACTGAGGGCTTCGACAGTCACCGTCGCGATCTGTCCGAGATGCACGTTGCCGATTTCCGATTCGCTGAGCGCAACCACCAGTTGCATCGAGGACAGGTCGCTCAGCACCGCAAACGACGATGAGCTCGACGCGCCCGTCGAGGAGCTCGAGGAGCCTGTGGAGGCACTCGAAGAGCCGGCGGAGGCGCCGCCCGGCGCTGAACCACCTGTGCCTGACGAGCTACCGCTCGAACTGCTGGAGCTGGAAGCCTTCGTAGTCCCGCTGGCCGACACGGTTTCGCCGACTTCCCCGGACAAGCTGACGATCGTCCCATCCTGTGGCGCATACAGCTTCGTGTCCTGGACGGCCTGTTCATCACTTTGCACCGTCAGCCGATCGCTCTTCACAGCAGCTTCCGCGGAGGCGAGGTTCGCTTCACGCGTGGCCGAACTGACTGTGGATTTCGCTGAAGAGGAGCCGCCCGACTGCTGTTCGCCTTCTTTGCTCGCTCCCGCCGACGGCGTCGTCTTGGCCGGAGATTTACTCGTAGACGTACTCGTCTGAGTCGGAGGGCTCGTCGTCGTCGGCGTGGTTGGTGTGGTCGTGGTCGTGCTCGGCGTGGTCGTGGTGCCGGTGGGAGCAGTCGTCGTTGGTGGCGCGGTCGTGGTTGTGGTCGTGGTCGTCGTGGGTGTGCTCGCGGGAGTCGTGGCTTGAGGTGTGGTGGTCCGGGTGGACGCCGTAAATGCCACCGACTCGCTGTGAACCGAGGAGGTGCTTGCCTGCGCAGCGCTCCCCGTGCCGGAGCTCTGCCCCGTTGAGGTTTCCCCACCGCTTTCTTCCTCTTGGCTGAGGTTCGCTTCCGCCGATTGCAGGCTGGCCTTCGCCTGGGCGAGGGTGACTTCGGCGCTCTCGGGATTCAGGGTTGCCAGCAACTTACCCTCCGTCACTTGCTGGCCCTGGGTCACATAGATGTGTGTCACGACCCCGCTCGTCTTGAATCCGAGGTTCAGTTGGCTGGCAGACTGCAGGTTGCCGCTCCCCGACACGGTCGACTGCACAACCCCCTTTGCGACCTTGGCCGTCCTGGTGCTCTGCGCCGTGCTCTGCGATGCCTGCCCCACGGTCGTGTACGCGACGACGATCGCCATGATACACAGCACGCTGAGGATAATGACCAACCAAGGTCGTTCGTTGCGTTTAGACACAGGTTCCTTCAGTCAGGCGTTGCAGAGTAAAGAAGGCACGGCCACCCGGCGAGCATCCAAGCAACCACCCGCGAAAGAGATAAAGAAAGTGTAGGAAAACCATAGGAATGCCCACCTCTGGCCCACTCTTACAATCTTCTAACACCTAAACCGCTTTTGCGGTCGACTACCCGGATAACTCCACAGTTACTAACAGGAGAGACCCCAATGCTCGTCAGCTCTGTCGACAGCGCCTCGAACATCTCGACCATCCAGCCGCGTCAACACACACCCCCTCAGATGACCGAAGTCGCGAAGCTGTTGGGCCTCAGCACCTCTGAACTCACAAGCGAACTGCGGAGCGGTGCGACGCTAAGCGAACTCGCCTCCAAGAAGGGCATCTCGAGCACCGAACTGATCAAGACGATCGAAGGCGAACTGACCGCCCACAAGCCGAAGGGGCGCTCGCACTGTCCTCGAGCCAACTCGCCCAGATAGCGACCAGCATCACCAACGGGAGGGGCATGAGGATCTGCGGCCCACCGACGCTGATCGCGAGATATGCAGTTCGCCACCGGAGGTCGTCCGGGGTCGGTCGCCGCGCCGGGCGGCGCGGGCGACGGACGCGGCCGAGAACCTAGGAGCGGCCGAGGGCCGCCTGGCTCGCCAGGTACTGGTGGACGAGGCGCACCGACATCGAGCCCTCCCCCACCGCCGAGGCGACGCGCTTGATCGAGCCGGTGCGGCCGTCGCCGACGGCAAAGACGCCGGGCAGACTCGTCTCCAGCGGCATCGGCGGGCGACCGCCGTTGATCGGGTCGACGTCGAGGTGGGTGACGTCGAGGTCGCCGCCGGTGAGCAGGAAGCCGTCGTCGTCCTTGGCCAGTTGGCCGTCGAGCCACTCGGTGCAGGGATCGGCACCGATGAAGATAAAGAGGCCGCCGACGTCGAGGTCACGGCGCTCGCCGGCGCGCGTCTCCTCCACCGTCAGCCCGGCGAGGACGGCATCGCCGTGGATCTCGCGGACCTCGGTGTGGCGGAGCACGTCGATGTTCTCGATCGCTTCGATCTTGTCGACCAGGTACTGCGACATCGAGGCGCCGAGGTCGCCGCCGCGCAGCAGCAGGAAGACCTTTTCGGCGGTGCCGGAGAGGAAGATCGACGCCTGGCCCGCCGAGTTGCCGCCGCCGACCACCGCCACCGCCCCGCTCCCGCACATCCGCGACTCGACCAGCGTCGCCGCGTAGAAGACCCCGGCGCCGTTCAGCTCGGCGCAGCCGTCGACCGGGAGATGGCGGTAGCTGGCGCCGGTGGCAAGGACGACGGTGCGCGCTGCCAGTTCGTCGCCGCTGTTGAGGGCAACGACGTAGCGGCCGTCTTCGTGGCGCAGGCTGAGGGCGCGCTCGGGAACTGCGGTGCGCAGGCCGAAGCGGCGCGCCTGGGCGATCGCCCGCTCGGCCAGCTCGGAGCCAGAGATGCCGGCCGGGAAGCCGAGGTAGTTCTCGATCCGCGAAGAGGTACTCGCCTGCCCGCCGAGCGCGGTCGAGTCGATCATCATCGTCGAGAGCCCCTCGGTCGCCGCGTAGACGGCGGCGCCGAGGCCGCCCGGCCCGCCGCCGACGATCAGCGTGTCCCAGGCTCCTTTCGCCGTCTTGTTGGGGGCGCGCAGGTTGAGCGCGGTCGCCGCCTCGAGGACCGTCGCCGCGCGCAGGATCTTGTCGCCGCCGATCAGCAGCGGCAGGTCGTCCTCGGCGAGCGGCCGGCCGTCGGGCGTCGGCGCCGTCAGGTCGGAGCCGTCGAGGTCGATGAAGCGGTGCGACACCCGGTTGCGGGTGAGGAACTCGCGCATCTCGCGCGTCCCCGGGTCGCCACCGTGGCCGATCAGCCGGGCACCGCTTTCGGCTTCGATGATGATCGCCCGCCGCCCGAGCAGGGCGTTCATGATCATGTCGCCAAGCTGGGTGTCGCGGGAGATGACGGCGCGTAGCGCCTCGCGGCTGACGAAGATCGCCTCGCCCGCGGCCGCGACGCGCGCGGTCAGCAGCGTCGGTTCGAGAGTGATCAGGTTCAGCTCGCCGGCGAACTGGCGCGGGCCGTAGCTGACGATGACACGCTCGCCGGGAGTGCCGTAGGCGTCGATGATCTCGACGCAGCCACTGGCGACGACGATCAGGTCGAAGTCGAGGTCGCCCGGGGAGAAGAGGATCTGCCCGGCGCTCACCTGCTCGCGCCGCCCGGCGGCTTCCATCGTCGCCATCTGCGCCTCGGTCAGGCGCGGGAAGGTGACGTCGCTCTCGCCGGCGACGGGGGGGCGGGCCGGCGCGGCACCGGTCGGGTGGGTCTCGCTCATCGAGGCCGCAACGTTAGAGGCTCGGCTCGTTCTTTCCCAGGGTCTGCCCAGCCGACGCCGACCTGCCCATATTCGGACAGATCGGCGCGGACTCGTTCGAGCTGTTTCTCGTCGCGGCCACAGTCGGGAAGTGTGTATGAAAAGCCTGGTCCGGCCGATACCCCTCGCCGTAGTCGCAGGCACGATCGCCCTGGATGCTCCGAGCTACGCTCAGAGCCGATGCCTTGAGGGTGGCGCAGTGACTATCGGACACAGGCTGCGTGACGAACGCCCCAACGCCAGCGGCCACGGCCACGGCCACGGCCGCTGCTACAGCCGTAACTACGATCACTGCCACGGGTACGTCGACTTCGCCCTGCCCTACCTCCGCGAGTACCTCCGCCAGCACTCAGCCATCCACGCCTGATCGGCGCCGTGAGGCTTTCTCGCCCAGCCCGCTGCGCTTTCAATCCTGCGACTGCACAACCCCTCGATGAGCCCCGTCCACCGGCCATAGGCGTTTATCGAGATCGCGTAAACCCTGTAAAACTCCGTACAACTCGATATGAGCCAGGCATCGCAGTCTGGTTCTCGTTGCCACCGCCACGTACAGCGCTTGACATCCGCAGTAGACGATCATCTGTCCTCATTCGCTTTAGAGCTAGTGCGCTCATGTCGGGACACTCGAACAGCTCAAAACTCGTTCTCAGGGCATCACGATTCCGACTCTTGTTGTCTTTAGTTCGAGTTTCGCCATGAGTTCGGGTTCTCGATGTAGATGCCGCATAGGTAAGCCATTTGTCGCCCGGACAGGCTGCTCGTGAGGCTTCTAGAGACGCGCCGACGCGCTCGGAACAGGCACTATTGTCAAGGGTTTGTGCCGAGGTTTGTGTCGCAGACTGCGCTCGCCGACCTAACGGAGACGACGCGCGCTACCTCAAAACACGCCTATTTGCAGCGGTTTTCCGATGGCGAGACCCGGACTCGAACCGGGGACACCACGATTTTCAGGCGTACCGCGATACACCCCAAAACATGCCCATTTGCAGGGCTTTTGTGTCTGCCAACATCTAGCCAATACCGCTGCTTCCGGGCGGTTTACCGGGGGTTTTGGACCACGGATGGGTGTCGTGGTCCAAAACTCCGAGGTCCATTCTACGCATTGCGAGGACGGGTCGGGCTCAGCGGGAAGACACGCTTCGCGGCAGGAAGAAGGATCTCCGAGATTCGAGCCCACGTTCGGGCCCGCGTACAGCGGCCCGGAGTCCACCGAGGCTCGCGGCCCCATCGTCCAGTGCCATCGGCGAGCCGAGAAGGGGGGCGCAGGATCAACAAGGCCCCGCCCTACCAGGTGTCGCCCCTCAAGCGGTTGACCAGCGCGTCGCAGCAGGCGGCGGCGTCCTCTGGCGTCTTTCCTGTAAGCGCGGTGGACCAGGCCGTGCAGCTCTTCGCGGTGCGACGCAGGCGCCGGTGCGGCCGGGGATCGCCGTTGGCAAGGCGCTGAGACACACGGTCGCGGAGAGCTTCCAGGTCGTCGCGGTCGGCCCAGCACTTCACGCAGAGCTCGCGGTCTTCGCCTCCGTGCCCCATCAGCTCGATGTAGACGCTGCGGCCCGGCGCTTCGTCGCGTTCGATCCAGCGCGTCAGCAACGGGCCACTGATGAGCGTCTTGCGCTCCCAACGCCCGCTGGAAGGGCCGAGCGCAGAGTGCGCAACGACCTCGCAAAAGTAGGCCCAATGCCGAAGCGCCGAGCCTTTCCGCGAGCGCTCTACGGGCCGGCCAGCGTTCGCGGCGCTACGCGCGCGCTCGTGAGACTCGGCCTCGTCGCGGACGTGCTTGGCGTAGGCGGTCAACGCTTCGTCGCCCTCCGTGTGCGCTTCAACGATCGTTGCCCATTCCGCTGGGCCGACGAGCCGCCAGCTAGGCGGCAGCTCCGGTTGCGTAGCTGCGAGAGCCGTGCAGCCGACCGCGAGCAGCACGCCCACGTCATCCTCGCTCATGAGTTGCGTGGGCGTCCAAGCCGAATCGACCTTCACCTCCACGCCCAGCCGGCGCCTTCGGCCATTAGGCAGATCAAGAGTCGCTGCGAGGTCGATGGGGCGACGCCTGCCCGGCATTCGCTTCTCGCGTGTGCATTCCTCGACGCTCACGATCGCCGTAGCTTCGTCGCCGAGCAACGCTTGGGCGAGCCCCGCGCCCGACTCGCCGTTGAGGAGGTGTTCCAGCACACCTGTATGAATGACCTCATGCTGGTAGCCGACCGCCTGTACCCAATCCATGTGCGCGAGCGTACACGCCGCTGCGAAGAGCGGAGCAAAAGCGTCGTCACAGCAGGCGTACAATCCGGTGCGACGACCGTGACGGTGCCTGCACCCGCCTACTACGCCGAGTATCCGTTCTCCGGCAGCGGTCTCCTAATCCGTGCAAACGCGCTCGGTCTCCGGCGCCAATGGACGCTCGGAGATAAGGAGATCACGCTGGCTCTCCCCTCACTCGAGGAGTCGTATACCGGATTCCCGCCCGAGCGTTTGGGGGTTCGCGTGGGGCGAGTCGTCGCATCGAAGCACGACGAGCCGATCCTGATCTCCGTGGAACGGTTTTCCACCACGTTCGGCGTTAAGCCCGACAGCGAGCTCGGTGCTGATGATGACTGGAAGGCCGCGGCGGACCTCCTCAGCGACCTCTATGTCGTGGCGGTGGACGTCGCGCAGGACTTCATGAACGCCGTGCGGGTTCAAGGAGGGCAGTTTTGGCTTCCGGCACAGCACGAACGAGTCCGTCGGGACGGCCTGATCTCCCTTTATCGCGCTGACACACATGAGCGTCTGCCTTTCTCGTGGAATCCGCCGCGCTCGATCACAGTCTTTGGGGAGGAGAGCGCTGCAGATCATGACGAGCTGGTCGAGCTACTCGAGATGGTGGCCGAGAGGAAGGAACCGAGGTTGGCAGCGACACTGCTCGCAGACGCACGCGGCGTTCTTATTCCACCGGCGGTCCACGAGGCCATAGATCGACTGGACACTCCTCACGCAGTACTTCTTGCCGCAATCGCAGCGGAGGTACGAATAAAGGAGACCTTGCGCGAGTCGGCGACAGGCGAGCTTCGACTGCTCCTCGATATCGTGCTCGATAGCCCGCGTGACGTCAGCGTCGCGGCGGGTCAGCTCCTAGACAAGCCTCTGAAGGTGATCACCGGGACGTCACTCAGAGAGGCTGACAAACCCTTGTTCAAGCTGGTGACGGAGAAGCTGTTCCCACTCCGGAATCGCGTCGCTCACTACGGTCACCGACCCACAGCCGAGGAAGCAAGCGATGCCGTTGCGACCGCAACTGACCTCTTCGCGTGGCTTGACGGGCTGCAGGGCGACTAGCCCTACGCGCTGGCGCCCACGGCGCAGGCGGATATCTTCATTGTCGCGGATTCGACCGGCCCGACGCGTTGTTTACCGCGGGGCAGGCAGCTCGCCGGGGTATGGGGGCGTCGAAGTTGGCGGAGGCGGAGACCTCCTGCCACGCTGTCGCCTCGGCTAGCTGGCGGCCCGAGTAGTCGATCGCCATCTGTGCCGCGCCGTCTCGCTGCGACGGGAGATCAGTGTGCTGTGGAAGCCCTCGCGACAGCTAATTCGCGGCGGGCCCCGATCAGCTAACGCCTCCGCCGTCACGACGTCGAGAAGTCGTTGAACCGCGTCCGAAGCTGCGTATGCACATAGATCTCGCCGACGCTCGATCGGACACCTTTCAAGTCATCGCCAAACGCCACCACGCGGCACTCCATCGCACCGATGCGAGCCTTCGCAGCGAGGAACAAGCCGCAAGCCTCTGCACCCTCGGTCTTGCGGTTCAGTCGCCCGGTATCTCGATGCCGCGCCTCATGGCCGCTTTCTGCATCAGGCGATTAGCGAACGATGCGGCGCCGGGCGGCCGACCGAGCTGAGTGTGCTGATCGAACCGATGGCGGAAGCTCGTGATCGGCGGGCCACCGCTCGCTCGAGAACGCGCAGTGATGCCGGTGCGGCCAACGTACAGGTGTTTGCCGCGCTCGGTGAAGAGGTAGACACCTCGTTGGTCCTTGGGTGGGCGCCTGTCGATCCCGTAGACCTCGCTCGCGAGCAGTTCGGCAAGCATCTCTGGCAACCAGTCAGAGAGCTGCGCCCAGGCAGCCGCTGAATTGATCGGCGTCCCGTCTGTGGAAGGCGAGGACGACTCAGGCACGGGGCCGATCCTAGCTCCATCGACGGGTCTCCTCGCTCGGACTGAGGATTCGCCTCGCGCAACGCTCAGGGCTCTCACGTCGCCGGCGATCTACGCTAACGCTCACCGTGACCATACTTGCCCCGGACGTTGAGATCGCAGTCGAGCTTGTCCGCCGTGCCGAGGTCGATGGTTGGGGCTGGCTGACGGAGGATCTGATGTGTCCCGCACCGCGTATCCATCAGAGCAATGCGGAGCGCGCAGATGACCTTGTCGCCTGGCTGGCGCCCTACCCTGACGCGCAGCCGAGCATGGTGCAGGCGGCGGTCGCCAACTTCGCCCGCCTTCTTGCTGACTTCCTTCTCGTGCTTCATTACGACCTGGACGTCGATAGCCCGTACCTTCGCGTGCCTAAGTGGTACAGGCAGGAACCGCGGTCGGTGCGCGTGCACGAAGAGTGGGACATTCACGTAACCCTGCTTCACAACCTGACCATCGAGCTCACGCGCTCCATCAATCTCGTGATCGCTCGCGCTCAGCACGCGGACCCAGGCGTTCTACAACGGCGGACCTTGGCTGTTTGCGACTGCGGGCCAGCGCACGCGCCCTTGCAACTCGTTACTTACACGGAGGAGCAATCAGAACAAGCTCAGCCGTACCCCGGCCTCGTCGGATTCCCCTCAATAGTGGCCGGTCGGACCGTCGGTGGCCTCGGCATTCGCGAAGGCTCTGTGCCGAGGACCGCTGAGGAATTCGAGCGATGGATCGCCTGTCTCGTAGAACGCCGCGGCGCCTGCAACAGCAAGCCGCCGCCAGTGTCGGCAACGTTGCCGCTCGCTCTTCCGAAGCCGCCGCGCTCAGAGCACGCTGAGAGCGCTCCGCCCGCGTGGTTCACGATCGCGAGCGCGATCGTGGTGTTCCTCGCGGCCGTAGGGGGTGTCCTCGCCCATCCCTGGCTGACGGGCGCCGCGATCGTCCTTGTCGCAGTCGCAGTCGTCTTTAGGAGGCGCCTCTGGCGCTGGCCCGCCTCACCGCTCGCGGTGGTTGTTTTCGTGATCGCCGCTTGCGTCGGCGGCGTGATCGGCGAGCTCGCTGCTTCCGCCGTCGACAGTCATCCTGGACGCACCCCGCGACCCCGTTTCGCAGCTCCCCCGGAAGCGACCCACACCGTCGGCAAGCCGATGCTGTCGGCGACCGGCGCGCTCAACCTGCGTGGCTATGTACGCCTCCGAGGGACAGAAACGTGGAGAAGCGAAGTCCACGGTGTGCCCGGCGACACCATCCAGTGGGAGCTTTACGCCAGCGACGATAATGCCAGCAAGACCTTTACAAACGTTACGGTTAACGACGTATTGCCGCAGTATGTGACGCTGATACCACGTTCCTTGCGTCTCGTGAGCGGCAACAGCGGCGACGAGATCCTTGCCAATGGCCCACTGTTCGGCGGCGGCTACAACGCTGGGAGCTACATTCCAGACGACAGCACGCTCTATATCTTCGAAGGCGTGCTCGAAGGCGATTTCCCCGGCTGCACTATCCGGCTCGAGAATTATGGCGGCATAGAGGCAGACCGAATAGCCCGGGCGCCGCACGAAAGCGCCACTGTAGTGGACGTAGAAAAGACCGACTGCACTGCGACACCTCGGGGAGCTAGCGGCTGATTAGTGGCTTCTGCGTGAAGCCAGGAGGCTTGTCGTGCGAGGGGATAGGCAGGTCGAACCCTGCGGCTTCGGCGCTCGGGTGGCTCAGCGGGAAGACATACTTCGTGCCAATCGTGTCGTCGGCTGGCTGAGTACGTCACCGGCGGCCTGCACGCTGAAGAGCGGCCGTGGCCCGCTCGCGGCGCTGGCGCTCGTGAACTTGACTTCGCCTAGTGTCGCTGGCCGGATCGTGACCGGGAAGCAGGAGTTGACGACCGAGGCATGGAGGGCGTCGGCGACGATCGTGTTGAGGTCGGCCACCCGGAGTTCGACACCGGAACGGCGCACGACGGCCATGAGGGGCAGATGAAGTTGGAAACGAGGGTCGACGCCGGGGAGCTCAGCGGGCGAGTAGTGCGGGGCGCCGGTCGCACGGAACAGGACGAACTCCGTGAAGACGCCGCGTTGGCGGAAGGTTGCGATTGGCGCTCGGGGGCCGTAGGCGGCGCCGCGGGGATTGCGAGGCGGATTGTCGGGGTCGTCCCACCGGAAGCCGTGGGCGGCGAGTCCGAGGTCGCCCGGTCGGACGTGGGCGAGGTTGTGGAGCCAGCCTTGACGCTCGGCGGCGGCCGGGATACTCGGCCACACGCCGGCATCGATGCAGCCGGTGAATTGCTCTCGCCAGAGTGCGCCGACGCCAGCGCAGGCGATCGTCACGTATTCGTGCGCGAGCACGCGCCGGTCGATGGAGCGCATCTACTACCTCCTTACTGGCCTGGGGAGTCGGCGCCCCATCGCGCGCTGAGCGCCTGCGCTTGTTTGTAGATCTCGCTGAGCCAACGAAGTTCCTCTTCGAACTTCGCCTTCTCGGGGTCATCGTCGTCACATTCGCGCACGTTGTTCGTCAGCGTGTCGAGCAAGGACGGGACCACTTCCGTCAGTGTGTGAGCGTGGTCGGTCGCATCGACGTCGCAGTCGGGCTCTTCGCCGCTGCCCCAGCCAATCAGGTCGGATAGGTCGCTGAGGGCAGTCAGCCTCCGGGCGCACTCGCGAAGGCCGACGGTGGAGCCGTCGATCGCGTCGGACACCATAGGGATGCCTTCGCGGGCGCACTCGCGCACGAGCGGGATAGCTGCGGCTGGGATCATCAACGGCGGGCGCTCGGACACGCTGGCGAGGAAGTGCTCGATTACCGACGCGAACTTCGCCGCGCGAGCGCGACCGTCCGCCGATTCAGGCGCTTCCTCTGCGGCCCAGCGCCAGTGATCGGCGTCGGTTTCCAGCGCCTCGATCATCGTCGCGTCGAGCGCGATCGTGACCGGCGGTTGCTGCTCGGGCTCCTCCCACCCGATCAGATCGAGCCCGCGAAAGGCGGCGGCCAGGCGTCTCAGTACCGGCGTCCAGTGTGCGCGTGTCACTGACTCGGGCCGCGCCTGCGGCGCATCCTCGCACGCTCGCAACAGCTCGGACTGCAGTGCCCCGCGCAGAAGGACCGCGAGCTGCGGCGAGAGGGTGGCGGTGGTGTTGCTCATCGGCTCCTGGGCTGAGCCGTCCTGGTCGTCCATTGAGGGCTTTCTCA
>Ga0208586_1000114_pt1 | contig 32458 bp, 32 predicted proteins | sample NGESurshal072012_6_FD_184471 | JGI IMG/M metagenome (GOLD analysis project Ga0208586, IMG submission 184471) | Arctic peat soil microbial communities from Barrow, Alaska - NGEE Surface sample 53-3 shallow-072012 (SPAdes) | ecosystem: Environmental > Terrestrial > Soil > Wetlands > Peat ... | reverse complement strand
CGGCCGCGAGCAGCCGGTCCGCCACTAGGTCCTGGGTAAAGTCGGCCTCGACGAAGCGCACCTGGGCTGCGGCGATGCCCAGTCGCTCCAGCCGGGCCCGCCGAGACCGCTCCGGGCCTCGCGCTCGGCAACTACGCCCACGCGCACGGGCGCTTGGATGGGCGAGGCATCAGCGTTCTGCGGCTGTATCGCCTCGACGTCACCAGCCACTCAAACCTGACGCTCAAGCTGCTCGCCCCCGCCTCGGCCGACTTCAACCTGCAACTGCGCAATCAAGATGGCAGCGTGATCGCATGCCAATGCGGAGAAGGCGGCGCCCAGACACTCCAACACCAGCTGCAGCCCGGGCGCTATTACGCGGTCGTCTCCGTGCGAGACGCGACCGCCGGCAATTTCACTCTGGTGCGCGAGTCGCGCACGATCACCTCGACATCGCTTTCCTTCTCCTCCAGCACGGTGACCCCCGGTCAGAGCCTCGACATCGCCGTGCATGTCACACCCGCGGCGTCCGGACCGCTCACGGTAGAGATCGAACGCTTCGACCCCGTGTTCGGGTGGCAGTTCTACCGGCAGGTCTCGACTTCGGTCAGCGAAGGAACCGCAAGTGTCCCATTCGTCCCGCCCGCGGTCGGTCGTTGGCGGGCCAAGGCCAGCTACGGCGGCTCGCGGCTCTCCAGTCCCAGCGCTGTCGGCTTCTCCTACTTGCTTGTCTCCTGAGAGTGGGGAAACGTCCGGTGGTTTGAGGACTCAAGCTCACAGCCACCGCCAACTGGCCGACGGGCCGAAAAAAACAAACGCTGCTAGCCTCGGCGTCGTGCTGGCCTATGTCCGGCGTCACCATCTGGCGCTCATCGCGCTGTTCGTGGCTCTCGGCGGCACCTCCTACGCGGCAACGCGACTGCCGAATAACAGCGTCGGCAGCCGGCAGATCCAAGCCGGCGCCGTTGGCCAGTCGAAGATCCACAACGGAGCGATCACCGCGGAAAAGCTTTCGCCGGAACTCCGGGCGCGCCTCGGGGTGACGAGACCGCGCAACACGCCTCCCCCCGTGACGGGACCGGCCAAATGGAGAGATCCGGGCATCCTGACCTCAATCGCCTCGGCCGGCCAGACAATCGTCGACCAGAAGATCGTGACTGTGCAAGTGACCGCACCTTGGGTGTCGACAGGTCTGTCGACAGCCGCCGGAGAGCACCTGTGGACCGACACGCGCACCGACGGCACTTGGAGCGGCAACCCCCAATTCTTCCCCTTCTCCGACGCGAACGGCCTCGGCCCATCCGTCTACAAGAACTGCTGGAAGATCGATGAAAATGCTCCGGTCGAGTCGCTGATCGGCTTCATCGGCGGCTCGCCGGTAAACGTCCCCGAAGACTGCCGGGGCGGGACGACCGACCCGGGATTCTTCAAGGCAGGCGACACACTGAGCAACTACACACCCCAGCTCACCGGTCCCATCTGGCTTCGGACCAACGACAACACCAACCGCTTCACCAACGTCGGCCGGCAGATCGTCAAGGTCATAGTCAGCAGTCCTTGACCTGACGAGGAGAGGCGTCGACCGGAATCGAACCGGTGTAGACGGCTTTGCAGGCCGCTGCGTAGCCACTCCGCCACGACGCCGAGACGCCTCCAAGCGTAGCGGGCGGGCGGGCCTGGCGACCGCCGCCGCAACGATAATGCGCGCGCCTTGTTTACTCCCGACGTGCCCCCACAACTACGACCGGCCCGTGGGGCCGCCCTGCTCGCGACGCTGGCCCTGTTCATAGGCGGCGCCGCGAAGCCTGCGCAAGCGCCCGCCCAGGCCCCGACGCCGGTGAACGTCACGATCGAATCCCAGGCGCCTGGGCGCCCTATCCCCAAGCGGTTCCTGGGCCTGTCCTTCGAGGCGGCCGCCCTGACCCAGCTCGCTGACGATGCCCACAAGGGCAACCTCGTCCCCCTGCTGCGCTCGCTCGGCCCGGGCGTGTTGCGCTTCGGAGGGATCACGGCCGACGAGAACGTCGCTTGGAGCGACCCCGAGACACCAGCGCCGGCTTGGGCTTCGAGCACGATCGGGCCGGCCCAGATGGAGGCCTTGGGCGAACTGGCCAAGCGCAGTGGCTGGCAGGTGTTGCTGACCGTCGGCCTGGCCCACTTCGAACCGCAAGCAGCTGCCCGCGAGGTAGCGGCGGCGCACCACGCACTCGGCCCATACCTGGCGGCGGTCGAGATCGGCAACGAGCCAAATGCTTACGGCAACCATGGCTTTCGCGAACTCCCTTGGATCGCCCAAGGCTATGAGGAAGAAGTTAGCGATTATCGCGACGCGATCGAGTCGCTCACGCCGGGCGTGCCGATCGCCGGTCCGGACGTGTCGGGCTCGGGTGTGTTCAGCGAATGGGGCAGCGAGGAGGCCCTGGCGCAGACGCCTGCTCTGCTCACCGGCCACCACTATCCCCTCGGCTGCGCTCGGACGCCACCGCCCTCGATCGAATCTCTGTTGAGCCCCGCCATCAGAGGGGCCGCGGCCCGCTCGCTGGCCACCTACATGGCGGTCGCCGGCGAGAACGGGATCCCGTTTCGCATGGACGAGCTCGGCTCTGTCTCTTGCGGCGGCGTGGCCGGCGTCAGCAACACATTCGCCTCGGCCCTGTGGGCTACCGGCTATCTGGCTCAAGCGATGGACGACGGCTTGGCGGGCGTCAACCTGCAAGGCAACCCCACCAACTGTCTTGGCTACACACCATTGTGCGCGCCCTCCGCTGAAGCGCAGGCAGCCGGGAATCTGAGAGCCCAACCGGACTGGTATGCGTTGCTGCTTGCCAAGTCCTTGATCGGCTACCGACCATTGCCGATGACGATCGGATCGGCCCCAGCCGAACCCGCCGAACCGGAAGAACCGACCAGCGGGGAACCGCAAGCGCCCCCGCCGGTCGCTGCCGCGGGCACGCCCGACCTGGTGGCGGCTTCGTTTTTGGGAGCAGGCCACACCCTCAAGGTGGTGCTCTCAGATCAGGAAGCGCCCGGCGCCAACCCGCTCGAAATACATCTGGCCGTCGGCGCCGGTTTCGCCACCGGCGATCTGGGGCGCCTGGAGGCGTCTTCGCCCAGCGCGACCGGCGGTGTCCGGTTGGCGGGCAGAGCCGTCGCGGCCAACGGCTCTTGGCACGAACCTGAGCATCCCGAACTGGTGACCGTGAAAAGCGGCAACGCGACGGTCCAGCTCGACCCAAGCAGCGCTGCTCTGATCACCTTCGCTCCGCCCAAGCCGAAACCCAAACGCAAATTGGCCCACCACGGCCACGCCAAGCGAGGCTGACCCTCGACCGGCCAAATGATGCGCCTGTCCGCATGTGGACTCGACCGCCCCGGGCGGTGGGCGCAAGCGAGGCTGAACTCAACCACTGACGCGCCGCAACGCTTCGTTCAAGCCCTGCTCGGTCTGGGGTCCATGCAGCGTCAGGCGCAGCCGACCGGCGCTATCCAGAACGAAGGTTGTGGGTAGAAACGTGGTGATCCCGTAGCGGCGTCCGATTGTGCCGTTGGGGTCGCGCAAGTTGGGGAACGTCCACCCGTAGCGATGGATGAATGCGAGGGCACCCGCGTGCGAGAGGTCCTCCCAGTTGACACCGACCACCGTCGCTCGCCCCGCCAGGCTTCGCGAGAAGCGCTCCAGCGAAGGGGCCTCGGTTTCACACGGACCACACCAGCTCGCCCAGAAATTCACGAAAGCGGGATGGCCACGCAGCGAAGCCACCGTCACAGGCGCCCCGCTGAGTCTCTCGGTGGGCAATGCCGGCGCCACCCGTCCTGCCTGCCCGCCGCTGCTGGCCAAACCAAGGACGGCAAGCACCGCCACGATCGCCAAGGCCGCAGCCCAGAGGAGCAGCCTTCGGGTAGAGACTCGCAGCTTGGGCATGGTGCAGCGAACCTATCACTGCCCGCCGCCGAGCAATCCGCGCAGACAAGGACTGGCCGCTCGGCGACGGCCTGTGATGCAGATCGACCCGCTTAAGGCGGGCCGATCCGGGGAGGGAATGAGGGAGGAACGATGCCCTCGCTTTCAGTGTTGCCTGAAGCGAGCGATGTCAAACGCCGACCGGGCGCGGCTCGGGCGCGCGCACAGCATGCTTGACGCTGTAGAGGTGGGCATCGGCGCGCGCGATGCACTCGCCCAGGCTCTCCCCGCGATGCCACTCGGCCACTCCCACAGACCAGGTGACGGGCAGACCATCCACACGCAGCCGCTGCAACACCGCGTCGGCGCCGTTGGCTGAGGTGGCCGGCAACAGCAGGACGAACTCGTCGCCGCCGTGGCGCGCGAGGATGTCGCCCGTGCGTAGGCATTCGCGCCAGGAGCGGCCCAGGTCGGCCAGCACACGGTCACCGACCACATGGCCGCGTAGGTCGTTGATCTGCTTGAAGCCATCCAGGTCGAGCATCGCGACCGTGAGCGGGTTGTTGCTGCGCAAAGCGATTGCATGCTCGCGCAGGGCCGCCACGAGAAAGCCGTTGCGGTTGAGCAGACCGGTCAGGGGGTCGGTGTCGGCCTGGCGACGCAAGCTCTCGGAGAGGTGTCCAAGCACGATGCAGATCGACCAGATCGTGACGGTCACGATCGCCCAGTAGACGCCGACGTGGGGCAAACCTCCGGCCAGCAGGCCGGCTCCGAATCCGAGCGAGATCAGGGTGCCTTGCAGAACCACCACGCGACGGGAAAAGAAGTGGGCCGTGTAGATCGCGATCCAGGGATAGGAGAAGGCGGCGATCATCATGCCGCCATGGGTGGTGGCATGCGCGACGACATTGCTGGTGACAATCGTGCCGCCGGCAGCCAAGAGCTCGAAGCCGACGACCGGAATGCGTCGCGCGAACAACCACACAGCCGCCGAGCAGAGCACCGCGAAACCGCCAGTGCCGGCAAGCAGGGAGACCGGCTCGGTTGGGCTGATCGGAAAGACCACGGTGGCCCAACAGACGAGTCCCTTGAACAGAAACAACAACGCCAGCGCCCAAGCCATCGAGGGGCGGCTTGCCACCACCCTGCTCCCCAAGGAACCAAGCAGCGCTAACCAACTGCGCGCAAGCTGCGGCCGGGACTCGATCAGACTCGGCCCCTGCCAGAGCGATTGAGATGGGTTCGTTGACACCCTGCTACTTCTTCGGACTTCGCGGCACGGCGCTTGAGCGAGGGCTCTGACCTACAACGAACCTTGCGGTCCGGCCGGCCGCTTCAAGCTCGCTAGGCTGAACCCAAGTGCAGCTCTTCAAAGCGCGTCAAACGAACATCGTGCAGGACGCCGAGGCCCTGCCCGGCCGTTCGGTCCCGATCGAGATCGCCGAGCGCCATTTGCTGCTGGGCAACCCGATGCGCCCGCCTTTCCCGGAGGGCGTCGAGCAGGCGATCTTCGGGATGGGCTGTTTCTGGGGCGCCGAGCGCATCTTCTGGGAAGCCCCCGGCGTGTACACGACCGCGGTGGGCTATGCGGGTGGGGTCACGCCCAACCCCACCTATGAGGAGGTCTGCAGCGGACGCACCGGCCACGCCGAGGTGGTGCTGGTTGCGTTCGACGCCCAGGCCACGAGCTATGGCGAGATGTTGAAGCTGTTCTGGGAGGGCCACGACCCTACCCAGGGCATGAGACAGGGAAACGACAGGGGCACCCAGTATCGCTCGCTCGTCATTTGCTCCGACAAGGACCAATTGAGCCTCGCCGAATCCTCGCGCGCCAGCTATGAGCAGATGCTGAAGGCGAGCGGCCACGGCCCGATCACTACCGAAATCCTGGCCCCGGATCCGGCGCGGCCGTTCTATTACGCCGAGGATTACCACCAGCAGTACCTCGAGAAGAACCCTGGCGGCTATTGCGGTCTGGGCGGCACGGGCGTGAGCTGCCCTGTCGGCTTGAGCGCTTAAGCAGCGCGGCCCGCCGAAGCGGGCCGCGTCGCCTGACTGATAACCGTTCCGGAGCGAGCCGGTCGGATTGTAGCGTCTTGTCTACACCCCCGCTCCCGCCGGCGCCGCCGGCTGGTAGGCCGGTGCGTGGGGTCCGCCCAGGGTGGGCACGTCCGAGGGGTAGACCTCGTTGCCGTGGATCGCGTGATCGCCGATCTCCAGCTCCTCGTCGGAGAGACGTAGAGGAACAAAGATGCCGACCAGCTTCAGCAGGATGAACGTCATGATCCCGCTGAAGAAGATCACGAACACGGCCGCCTCCGCCTGCCAGCGCAGCAGTTTCCAGCTTCCGTGTATCGCTCCCGCGAACCCGGGGAGGTTTTCCGCTCCCCCAATGCCGATGTACTCGACAATGTTCGGGTCCGCGAGCACACCCACCAGCAGGCCACCCAGTAGGCCCGCGATGCCGTGCGTATAGATCACGCCCAGCGTGTCGTCCACGCTCCGGAACACTGGCGCCCTCGAGAGGAAGCGGATTGCCATCCACACGATCGTGGACGCGACCACACCGATGACGATCGCCCCGTAGCCGTTGACGAAACCGGCCCCAGGGGTGATGGCCACCAGGCCCGTGATCATTCCGTTGACCGAGCCGATCAGAGACGGCTTGTCGCGGAAGATGTAGTCCCAGGCGATCCACACGAGCATCGCGACCGCGGTGCACAGGTTCGTGTTGAGCACCGCCGCCGAGGCGTTGGCGCCCGCGTAGTAGGAGTCACCACCGTTGAAGCCGTTCCAGCCGAGCCACAGCAGACCAGCCCCGGCGGCGACCATCAACAGGTTGTTGGGCGCATCTATCTCTCTGTCTCGTTGCAGTCTCGGTCCTATGACCGCGGCTGCCACGAATCCAGATATACCGGCCGCGAGGTGGATTACGTAGCCACCGGAGTAGTCCAGTGCGCCGTGAGCCGCGAAGTAGCCGCCGCCCCAGATCAGGAACGCGTTGACCGTGTACACGAACGTGATCCACAGCAGCACGAACGGGATCCACGCCTTGAAGTTGATGCGCCCCAGAACGGAGCCGAGCATCAGAATCGGGGTGATGCCCGCGAACACGAACTGGAAATACACCAGCGAGGATTGGGGGAAGTGGAACGGTGGCCCCGTACTGATCGACGGGATCGCCGCCTGCCCCTCCTCGGCAGCATGCCCGAGAACACTGCCCGGTTTCCCCCAGAAGGTGTCGAAGAACCCGGTGCCTTTGCCGATCGGGGTCCCAAAACCCATCTTGAACGCCCATAGGCACCACGCGACGAGCACTAGCGCGAAAGCGACGAAGGTGAGCATCATGCTGTTCACCGACCAGCGCTTCTGCATTACGCCGCCGTAGAGGATGGCGAGACCCGGCACGCTCATCAAGCCGACGAACGTCGCGGCCGTCATCTGCCAGGCGTTGTCGCCTGCGTTGAGCCACGATGGGTACGCCAGCCATTCGGCTGTGGCCAAGATGGACATAAGCCTCCATTTCCTGTCTTTGAACGCGTTTTACGGGTGCCTTCGACCGTCCTGGTCCTCGGCATCCGTCAGTCGCACACCATGAAACCGACCGATCCGCACCCGCAATAGGGAGACCTGGCCAACAGTTGGCACCCCCGGTTTGGACATATGTCGAGACACCCCGAGCAAGAGGGCTACAACCAAAGCTGGAACGGAAACGGGACGCTAGCCCGAGGTGGCGGAGCGACCGTAAGGCAGGCCCGCCTGCCTACAGGCCTCGCGCAGCGCGCCGTGCGCCGCGGCCGCCGGATACTGGTCCGGCCTCGCACACGCTTCTCGCGCGTGGCTCCCACAAGGGTGCATGAGCGCGGCGCCGAGACTGCTCGCGTAAGTGACTTCGATACATCCAGGCTGACGGGAGCCTGTCGTGGAGGCAAGCACCCCGACCGTCACCAATGCCACAAGCAGCAGCCCACACGCGGCGAGCACGGCGATACGCCCGGCACGCGTCCAATGCAGCGGCTTGGACAGCCGTTTGGATTGATCGACCATGATCATCGCGCTGTGAAGTTTATGCGTGAGGCAACCACGCTGAAGGCGCGATGATTTTATGGATCGTCGTTCGTGCCCTCCACGTGTGCTTCGCTCGTCTCGAAGGGTCCCGCGCGATCGGCGTCCGGCGCGAACCCGAGCGCGGCCGAGTTGATGCAGTAGCGCTGTCCGCCGGGACCCGGACCGTCGTCGAAGACGTGGCCGAGGTGCCCGCCGCAATGGCGGCAGAGGACCTCGGTGCGGCGCATGAACAGGCTCTTGTCCGGGCGCAGCTCGACCGCCTCGGCAATAGCGGGCTCGGTGAAGCTGGGCCAGCCCGTGCCCGACTCGAACTTGGTGTCGGAACTGAACAGGTCTGCGCCACAACCGGCGCACCTGTACATGCCGGAGTCCTTGTTGTAGACGTACTCGCCCGTGAACGGTGCCTCGGTGCCGGCCTTGCGCAAGACCTCGTACTGCTCGGGCGTGAGCTCCTCGCGCCACTCCTGCTCTGACTTCTCAAGCTTGGAATCGCTCATCCTCCAGTTGTTCTAGCACGACATCGAGCCGGCCTCCAATGCCGTGGATCGGGCCGATCCACCGAGTACCTGCGCGTCCCGAGCACGCGAGTCCTCGTGCTATAGTGACCTTTACGTTCACGTCAACTTCGACATCCAAATTCGGCGTGCAGGCCGACCACCATCACTACAAGTGGTGGGCCCTGTCTTGCACGAGCTTGGGGATGTTGATCGCGGCCACCAACTCGGGCACTTTGATCATCGCGCTGCCCAGCCTGGAGCGCTCATTGCATACGAGCCTGCTGGCGCTTGTGTGGGTGATCCTGGCATACCTGATCGCGGCCACTGTGCTCGTCCTGATGGCCGGGCGCCTGAGCGACCTGTTCGGGCGCAAGAAGGCCTATGTGGGCGGCTTCTTGGTGTTCGCATTGGCCTCGCTCGGCGCGGGCTTCTCGACCGGCGCGACCGAGCTGATCTGCTGGCGCGTGCTGCAGGGAATCGGCTCGGCCTTCCTGTTTGCCAACGCTGCCGCCCTCGTGACGGATGCCTTCCCCAAGCAGCAGTTGGGCTTGGCGATGGGCGCCAACACGATGGTCGCCGCGATCGGGCTGGTGCTCGGCCCGGTCTTGGGCGGAGTGCTGGTCGAGATCTCATGGCACTGGGTCTTCTGGTTCAACGTGCCGATCGCCCTGGCCGGCGCCGCCTGGGGTTTCTTGATCCTGCGCGAGCTGGCCAAGCCCGACCAGGTGAGGGGCTTTGACACGCTTGGAACTGCCACGTTCGTGGTCGGCCTCACCGGGCTCGTGCTCGGCGTCTCCAAGGGCGGGCTCTCCGGCTGGGGCAACCCTGTCGTGATCGCCGGCCTGGCCGCCGCCGTCGTGCTGTTGCCGTTGTGGGTCCTGATCGAGCGTCGCACGCGGGCGCCGATGCTGGATCTCTCGATCTTCTCCAACCGCCTGTTCGCGGCAGCGTCCGCGGCAGCCTTTATCAACGGGTTGGCCCGCTTCGCCTTGATGTTCCTGTTCGTGTTCTACTACCAGGGCGCCCAGGCCAACGATCCGATCGAAGCCGGCATCAAGCTGATACCGCTCGCTTTGGGAATGCTCGTTGCCTCTCCCCTGGCCGGCATCTACGCCGACAGGCACGGCTCGCGGGCGCTGGCCGCGATCGGGATGCTCGTCAGCGGCGCCGGCCTGGCCGCGATGACCACGCTTGAGGTGCACACCCCCTACTGGCAGAGCATGATCTGGCTGGCGCTCGTGGGCGTGGGCTCGGGCATGTTCAACAGCCCCAACACGGCGGCCATGATGGGCACCGTGCCGGCTCAGCGCCGCGGCATCGCCGCCGGGGCACGCACGCTCTTGCAGAACACGGGCGCGGTGCTCTCGATCGCCTTCGTCCTTGCGATCGTCACCTCGGCTGTGCCCAAGGCGACGCTGTTCGCCGTTTTCTCGGGCGTCACCGAGGGCCTCTCCGCGCACGCGCTGGCGCCGTTCATCGCCAACATGCATGTGGCCCTGTGGGTGCTGGTGGGGACATCGGTGGTGGGCGCCTTCGTGTGCATGTTGCGTCCCAGTCAAGCAACGCTCCAAACCCAGGAGCGCGAGCAGGAAGCGCGCGAGACTCGGCTCGGCGACGAGGCCCGAACCACTGTCGGCGTGGGAGCCCGCGCGTGAGCACATCGCCCAATCTGCGCATCGGCGACGTGGCCAAGCTGGCAGGTACCACGCCCCGCACAATTCGCTATTACGAGGAGATCGGCCTGCTGCCCGAGGCTCCCGAGCGCCCTGCAGGCGGCCACCGCCTCTACACCCCGGCCGAGGTCGAGCGCCTGCGTGAGGTCATGCGCCTGAAGGAGCTGCTCGGCGTGAGCTTGGACGAGCTGAAGGATCTGCTCACCGCCGAGGAGGCCCGGGCGGCCGTGCGCGCCGAGCTGAAGCGCGAGGACGTACATCCAGAGCGCCGTCGTGAGCTCCTGGAGGAGGCCCTGGGTCACATCGAGCGCCAACTCGAGCTGGTCGAGCATCGGACGACCGAGCTGGCCAGGCTGCACGAGGAGTTGTGCGAGACCCGGGCGCGCGTGCGCCGTAAGCTGCGCGAGCAGTCCTCGACAGCCGAGACACCGCCCTTGGTCGCCCAGGCCGAAGGCGTTTGAGGCCCCACGGTCGTGCGTTGTCCCAGCGCGTTTGGGGCCCTACGGGCCTGCCTTCCTACAGTGAAGTGAGTCCAGCGTCCTGACGCGCAGAAGGGAGCCAGCCGTGGAGCGCAAGTGGTGGACATTGATCGCCGTCTCGGTGGCGATCTTCATGCTGTTGCTCGACATCACGGTCGTGAACGTCGCGCTGCCCTCGATCCAGTCGTCGCTGAAATCCTCGTTCTCAGACCTGCAGTGGGTCGTCAACGCCTACGCCCTGACGCTCGCCGCCTTCCTGCTCACGGCGGGGTCGGTGGCCGACCTGATCGGGCGCCGGCGCGTGTTCGTGCTCGGGCTGATCGTGTTCACCGCCTCCTCGGCCGTCTGCGGCCTGTCGACCACGCCGCTGATGCTCAACCTTGCGCGCGCCGTCCAAGGAGTCGGCGGCGCGATGATGTTCGCCACCTCGCTGGCACTGCTCGCCCAGGCGTTCCACGGGCGCGAGCGCGGCACAGCCTTCGGCGTGTTCGGCGCCGTGACGGGTGCTGCGGTCGCGATCGGCCCGGTCGTCGGCGGGATCATCACGTCCGGCATCGGCTGGGAGTGGATCTTCTTCATCAACGTCCCGATCGGGATCGCGGCAGTCGCGATCACGCTGTCTCACGTCGTCGAGTCGAGCGACCCGGACGCCCGCAGCGTCGATTGGATCGGGCTCGTCACGTTCTCCGGCGCCCTGTTCATGCTCGTGTTCGCCTTGATCGAGGGCAACGGAGACGGTTGGGGCTCGACCAAGATCGTGTCGCTATTGCTCGGAGCGCTGGTCCTATTCGCGGCTTTCATAGCGGCCGAGCTCAAGCAAGCGCGACCGATGCTCGATCTCTCACTGTTCCGCAAGCCAGCTTTTACGGGCGCCAGCATAGTCGCCTTCAGCGTGTCCGCTTCGATCTTCGCGATGTTCCTGTACCTGACGCTCTACATCCAAGACGTACTCGGCTACACGGCGCTGCAGGCCGGCCTTCGCTTCCTGCCGATCACCTTGCTCTCGTTCGTGGCTGCCCCGATCGCGGGTCGCCTCAGCGTGCGCATGCCCGTGCGCTACCTGCTCGGCGGCGGGCTGTTGCTCGTCGGCATCGGCCTGCTCGCGATGACCGCGATCGACTCGACGTCGGGCTGGACGACCCTGATTCCCGGCTTCGCGGTGACGGGCGTGGGCATCGGCATGATCAACCCCCCGCTCGCCTCGACGGCGATCGGGGTGGTCCACTATTCGCGCAGCGGCATGGCCTCGGGCATCAACTCCACCTTCCGCCAAGTCGGCATCGCCACGGGCATCGCGGGCCTTGGAGCCGTCTTCCAGCACGAGGTGCTGAGCACGACCACAACCAAGCTCGGCGCTCAGCTGCCCGCGGTGCAGGCCGCGGCCCACGGGCACCTGAACACGCTGCTCCAGTCCGGCGAAGTCAGGCAGGTGTTCCATCTCCTCTCCCCCGCCGCCCAGGTCGCACTCAAGCACTCCTACCGGGTCGGCTTCACCGAAGCCTTCGACCACATCCTCGTCATCGCTGCCGCGATCGCGTTCATCGGCGGCTTGCTGGCGCTCGTGCTGGTACGCCAGCGCGACTTTGTCGCTTCGCAGGCACCGGCGGCGCCGGGAGGGCCCGGCGATGCTCGCGCGAGCGAGGGCTCAGTCCGCGAGCCGCTCGTAGCCGGCGCAGGACATGACGGGTAGGCGCGGGTAGCGCGGGTACCCCGGATCTGTTCGCGAAAGCATGCACAGCAAGAACACCGAGCCGCGCGTGTTCGGCACGAGCCGGCGGTGCTTACACGTGTCGCACAGTCCAATGTTTGGCGCGGACGGACGCAAACGCGCTGGATCGCGAGGGGACATGAAGCAGAGCCTAGTCACGCCAACCGGCACGCACGACCGAACACTGCGGGCCTGGAACGCGGGAGAGGCCACGGCTCGACCGGCCGGCACGCCCAACCCTCCCCTGCAATACTAGTTGACTAAGCAACTATGGCTATCTTTTACCGACTACTCGGCTTTCTGCGCCCTTACAAGCGCGGCGTAGTCGTCTCTTGGATCCTCGCCAGCTTCGCGATGGCGATGAGCGTCCTGCTCCCCGTCCTGACCGGACGGGCTGTGGAAACGATCGACAAGGGCGCGAGCCACAATCGATTGCACGAGATGGCTCTTCGTTCGCACGACCGCCACACGCTGCTGCTGCTCGCGCTGGCGATCGTCGGCGTGGTCATGGCTCGCTGGGGCTTCACCTACTGGCGGCGCATGATCGCGGGGCGGGTTTCGCTCGGCGTCGAGTACGACCTGCGCAAGCGCCTATACGGTCAGCTGCAACGCTTGGAGCTCGGCTTCTTCGACCACCAGCAGACCGGCCAGCTCATGTCGCGCGCGACTGTAGATCTGCCCGCGGTGCGCTTCTTCTTGGGCTATGGCCTCGTGTTCATTCTGCAGTTCGTGCTCACGATCGTCTTGGCGGGCATCGTCATGATCGTGATCAACCCCTGGCTCGGCCTGATCTCCTTGGCGCCGGCGCCATTCGTGGTGCTGATCTCCTACCGCTACGGTCGTCGCGCCCGTCCTGCGATCCAAGAAGTGCAGCAGCGCATCGCCGAGCTGACGGCCGACGCCGAGGAGAACATCTCCGGTGTGCGCATCGTCAAGTCGTTTGCGCGCGAGCCGCGCCAGCTGGAGCGCTTCCGCCGCTCGGTCGGACGTACGTTCGAGCAGGCGATGGTGGCCACCCGCCTGGAAGCCACCTACAACCCTGCGATCGGCTTCCTGCCCCAACTCGGCATCGCCGCTGTCTTGCTGTTGGGCGGCAACGCGGTCATCCAGGCCCACCTCACACTCGGTCAGTTCACCACCTTCTACCTGCTTTTGAACATGCTCGTAGGGCCTTTGCGCTCGCTCGGTGTGACGCTCAACCTGGCCCAACGAGCCACCGCCTCGGGCGCTCGCATCTTTCAGATCCTCGACCGCGAGCCTTCGCTCGTCGACCCGCCGGGAACGCCGCCCCTGCCGGAGGGCAACGGTCACGTGCAGCTGCTCGACGTGACGCTGCGCTACGAGGATCCCCACGACGAGTTGAACGTGGGCACCTATGGCGGGGCCAAGCACACCGACCGCGCCAAGGCCAGACGCGCGGTCCTGCATGACGTCGACCTCGATGTGCCCGCCGGGCGCACGGTCGCCCTGGTTGGCGCCACAGGCTCGGGCAAGACCAGCCTGGTGGCCTTGATCTCGCGACTGTATGACCCGGTCGCCGGCAAGGTGCTCTTGGACGGGACCGACGTGCGCGACGTCGGCCTGCAGTCACTGCGCTCCGCGGTGGCGGTCGTCAGCGACGACCCCTTCCTGTTCTCGGCAAGCGTGGCCGAGAACATCGCGTACGCCCGGGGGGGCGGGACCTCAGTCTCGATCGAGCAGATCGAAGACGCCGCGCGGCGCGCCCAGGCGCACGAGTTCGTGCTCAGACTGCCCGAGGGCTATGAGACCCAGATCGGCGAGCGCGGGCTGTCCCTGTCGGGCGGCCAGCGCCAGCGCCTTGCGATCGCGCGAGCCCTGCTTGCCAACCCGAGAGTTTTGATCCTCGACGACGCCACCTCCTCGGTGGACGCCTCGACCGAGCAGTCGATCAAGCTGGCCTTGGCGGAGGCCATGTCGGGCCGCACCACGTTCGTGATCGCCCACCGCCTCTCCACGATCGCTTTGGCCGATGAGATCGTGGTGCTCGATCACGGACGGATCGTGGCCCACGGCGACCACGAGGAACTGCTAGAGGCGTCCGACCTTTACCGCGAGATAGTGGAGCGGGGCTTGCCCGAGCAAGTCTTCATGACCCGGGAGACGCGTGAGCGCGAGGTGAGCGGCCTATGAGTGCCCACGGCGGTCGCGGCGGCATGGGCGGGCGCGGCGGCTCGCGCGCGCTCGGCCCGGGCATGGGACGCGGCGGCTCCCAGTGGGACGGCGAGCGGGCCAGCAAGGAGAGCAGAGGGCGCAATCTGCGCGAGCTCCTGGCCCTACTGCGCCCCTACCGGCTGCGCGTAGTGGGCATGTTGAGCGCCTTGGTGGTTGGCACCGCCGCCTCGCTCGCCCCGCCCCTGCTCGCCAGGGCCGCGATCGACGAAGGCATCGATCGCCACGACTTCCACACCCTGGTCCTGGTTGTAATCGCCTTCCTGGCGGCCGCGCTGCTGGTGTGGCTGATGACCTACCTGCAGACTTATCTCGTCGGCTGGGTCGGTCAAAGGGTCTTGGCGGACCTGCGCATCAGACTGTTCACCCACCTGCAGAGCCAGCCGATCGGCTTCTACGAGAGCCGCCCGGCAGGGGTCTTGATCTCGCGCATAACCAACGACGTCGAGGCCCTGGAAAGCCTGGTGACCGATTCCGTGGTCACGCTCTTCCAGGCCGGCCTCACCTTGATCGGGGCGATCGCGGTCCTGCTCTACCTCGACGTCAAGCTGGCCTTGCTCACGTTCCTGATCCTGCCCCTGATCGCGGCCGGAAGCTTCTGGTTTCGGCTCACATCCGCCGGCGCCTTCCGGCGCACCAGAGAGACAATCGGCTCTATCACCGCCTACCTGCAGGAGACCCTCTCAGGCATCAGGGTCGTGCGCAGCTTCGGCCAGGAGCCGCGCCACCTGGCCCAGTTCGCCGCCTTGAACGAGGACAACCGCGAGGCCAACATGGTCACGGTGCGCCTCAACGCCGCCTACTTCCCGGCTGTCGAAATGCTCTCGGGCGTGGCGGTCGCGTTGATCATCCTGTACGGCGGCTACCAGGCCATCTCCGGCAACATCACCGCTGGCACCGTGGTCGCGTTCGTAGCGACCCTCTCATACCTGATCGAACCGATCCAGCAGCTCTCCCAGCTGTACACCACCTACCAGTCGGGCATGGCCGCCTTGGAGAAGATCTTCCAGCTGCTGGCCGTCAAGCCCGAGCTGACCGACAAGCCCGGAGCACTAACCCTGGATCGCATCCGGGGCGAACTCACCTTCGATGACGTCTCGTTCGCGTATGAGCGCCGAGGTCGCCGCCCGGGACCCGCACCCGACGCCAAAGCCAATGGCGCCGGCGGGGTCCCCGATGGCGCCGTGCGCTCGCCCGACGGCGGGAGCGCAAACGGGGCAGATCCTGGTGGAGAGGAGATCCTGGCGCTCGAGCACATCGACCTCCAAATCCCGCCTGGACAAACAGTGGCCCTGGTGGGCGCGACCGGCGCCGGCAAGTCCACGATGGCCAAGCTGGTCGCCCGCTTCTATGACCCCACCGAAGGGCGCATGCTCATCGACGGTCACGATCTGCGCGAGGTGGCGAGTGCCTCCTTGCGCTCACAGATGGGGATCGTGCCCCAGGAGGCTTTCCTGTTCTCGGGCACGATCGCCGAGAACATCGCCTTCGGGCGTCTCGACGCCACCGCCGAGCAAGTCCGTGAGGCGGCCGCGGCCGTCGGCGCGGACGAGTTCATCTCAGAGCTGCCCTCTGGCTATGAGACCGAGGTCGGCGAGCGCGGTGCTCAGCTCTCAGCCGGCCAGCGTCAATTGCTCGCCTTCGCGCGCGCCCTGATCGCCGACCCCCGCATCCTGATCCTCGACGAGGCCACCTCCAACGTGGACCTGCACACCGAGGCCCGCATCGAGGACGGCCTGCGCCGCCTCCTGACAGGACGCACCTCGATCGTGATCGCCCACCGCCTCTCCACGATCCGCGGCGCCGGGCGCATCGTCGTGCTCGAACACGGACACATCGTCGAGCAAGGGACTCACGAGGAGCTTATTGCGGCTGAGGGGCGCTACTACGACCTGTACCGAGACTGGGCCTTGCACGCGGCGGCGTAGCCCTAGCCGGGACATCGCCGCACGAGGCTAATCCTGGAGCTGCGGGGGATGGATTCGAACCATCGTGACGGGTGTCAGAGACCCGCATCTTGCCACTAGATGACCCCGCACTGCGGCTCATAGGATAGCCACGATTACGGACATCCGGAGTGATGGAGCTTGCGTTCGACAGCTCGATTGCGGGGACGCGGCAGCCGATGCGGGCAAAGCACTCGAAGCCTCTGACGAACCGTGTAACATTGATTGTGGTCAACAGCGTCCATCGACGCTTCTTTCTTCCCTCGCACTTGGGCGTCAAGCTTCTGGCGAGGGCGAAGGCCCGGGGCTGCTACTCCGGGCCTTCGATTTTCAGGGACCCTCGGGGGTCCGGCTGCTACCGGACCCCGTCAACGGGCCAGCCTAGTTGCTACGCAGCAGCACTGTCAGAACACAGAGCTGTGCAAGCACCACGGCTACGGTCAACAACCACACGTCCATACGACTCCTTTCTCGTCGGCGAGCAACACCACCGGGTGGGTCGCTTCGCACCGGGCGTGCCCGGCTCAAGAAGGCTATGGACGAGATGCGACGGCAACCGGCATTTGCCCGGCCAGACGCCATCGAAGCGACGCTACGTCCCCGCCCGGCTCCCCGCGGGCGCGAAGAACGCCGTGATTGCTTCCTCGAGTCCGGGATCGAGCACCAGCAGGACCTCATCGCCCGCTTCGATGACGGTGTCGGGCTTGGGCACGAACCCGCCTCCGGCCCGCAACACGGAGATGATCAGGCTGCCCTCGGGCAGGGCGATCGCGGACACGCGTTGGCCGGCCACCGGGGCGTCGGCGGAGACCTCCAGCTCGATGATCTCCAAACGCTCCTCTTCGAGGGCGAGCAGGTGGACGAGCCCGTAGCGGGGCACCTCGTGCTCGATCAGGCGCAGGATCAGGTCGGTGGCCGACACGGCGGGCTGGATCCCGAGCAGCTTGAAGTGGTCGTAATTGCGAGGGTTGTTGACCCTGGCGATGATCCTTTCGCACAGATACTTCTCCTTGGCGACCTGGCACACGAGCATGTTGTCCTCGTCGTCGCCGGTCACGGCGATCACCAGGTCGGCTCGCTGGATGCCAGCCCGCTCCAGGACCCACAGCTCGGTGGCGTCGCCGTACTGGACGGCGTGCTCGTACTCTTCCTCCATCAACAGGTAACGCGGGCGCGAGGACTCGATGATCGTGACCTCATTGCCCTTGAGGATCAGCTCGCGCGCGAGGTTGCGCCCGACCTTGCCCGCTCCGACGATGATTACGTACACGGTTCGACCTCGCGCATAGAGAAGATACGGGCGATCGCCAGTCCAAAGAGCATCGCGGGTCAGGCCGACTCGGCGAGCGCGCTCTCGAACATTTCGATCGCGTGCTTGGTGGGTGAGATCGTATGCAGACCCTGCTCCCCGTACCAGCCCGCGCGCGCGGGGTCCATCACGCGCACCAGGACCTTGGGCACGGAGAAGCGCCGCTGGGCGATCTGGGCAATGATCAAGTTGGTGTTATCTCCGTCGGTGGAGGCGATGAACACATCCGCGCGCTCGACGCCTGCCTGGACGAGCGCGTCGGTCTCAAGAGCGGTGCCCAGAGTGAACAGGCCGCCCGCTTCCTCCCAACTGTCGCGTTGACCGGCGTCCAGGCGCTCGTGCGAGAGGGGGTCCTCGTCGAGAACGGACACTTCGTGCCCTGAGGCCAAGGTCGACTTGGCGACGGCCGAGCCGACGCGTCCGGCGCCGACGATCAGGATGAACATGGGTCCGGCCGCTCGGGCACGTTGCAGTAGGGGACCATGGCGCGGAGATTAGACGATGGGCCCGGCGGAGACCGGTTTAGGAGGACTCGTGGGCGGCGCCAAGGCACTTACCCCCGCATCCTCCTCGGGAGCCGAGGGCGCGGTCACTATCACGCGACAATGGGCCTTGCGCACCACATACTTGGTGACGTCGCCCACGAAGTTCTCGAGCGGTCCTCCTCGGCCTCCCAGGCGCGAGCCGCCGCGGATGCGCGAAGGCTCCTCGGCGCCGAGCACGATCGCCTCCACGCCGCGCCTGCGCGCCTCCTCGAGGATTGCCTGACCGGCTCGCCTGGCCCTGATTGTGGCAGTGGCCACCTGCACGCCCGTGTACTCCTCCCCAACCGCCTTGGCACGCGCCAAGGCGGACCTGGCATGCTTGATCTGGGCGTCGGGCAGACGGGCGTCGAGCGGCAGGGACATCGGCATCTCGAAGATCCAGACAGCCTCGATCGTGGAGCTGTCGATCTCGTCTTCGTCGGTCGGCTTGCCCGCCGCCAAGAGGGCTGCCGTCTGCACTATGTCCTCGTCCAGCCGTGTCCCGCCGAGCGGGACCAAGATCGACCCGTACTCACGTTCGGGCAGATGTTCGGCGCGCAAGGCCTCGGCGGGCACCGTCACGCGCCTCCACAATGAGGCCTCGTCGGCGCGACGGTAGACCACGTAGAGCACGATCCCGCCCAGCATCCAACCGAGCCCGACATAGCGGGCGGGTTCGTGGACCACCATCGTGGCGACCCATCCAGCCGAGCAAACGATCGCCCCGAACACTGCCAGCAGGGGCAGTTCGCCGCCGCGCAGCTTGACCGAGAAAGGCGTCCTGTAGGGGCGATCGCTGCCCGGCTCGGAGTAGCGCATCTTCACGACCGACACGTGGGCGATTGTGAAGGCGAGCATGGCCCCGAACGCGTAGATCCCGACCAGGAAATCGAGACTCTCAGGGATCACGAGCGCGCAGGCGATCAGGCCGGAGAGCAGGATCAGGACATAAGGAGTCGAGCGTTGCGGGTGCAAGCGGCCCAAGCCACTGGGGATCTGGCGATTGGTGGACAGCGAGTAAGCAAGCCGCGAGAGCCCGAGCATCGCCGAGTCCGCGGCAGCGATCAAGGTGCCGGCGGCGACCAGGCCAATCGAGTACACCAGCGCTTGGGAGAGCCAGTGGGGATGGAAGGCTCGCAGCACGTCGATGACCGGCGCGTCGGTGAAATCGTGCCCGGGTGCGCTCCCATTCGGCAGCGGGAGCGCAGTCACGGCGACGACGGCAATACCTACATAGGCCAGCACCACAGTCGCTGTGCCACTGGCGATCAACCTGCGCAGCGCACCGCGGCCGGCCTTCACCTCGCCGGCCAAGCCCGAGGCGGACTCCACGCTCGTGAAGGCAATCGTGGTGACCGTGAGCGCGAAGATCAAGCCAGACCATGTGGGCGCGGTGCCGAGGTGCACCTGGGAGACCAGCTTGTGCGCGTCGAAGGACTGGACCAGCCCGATCGCGATTGCCACCAGCTCGAGTACGAGCGCGCCGACGACGACCAGGCCGATACGGAATTCTCGACGCCAGTTGAAGCCGCGCACGTTGGCGAACACAACCATGGCGATAATCCCGATCGACAGGAGCAAGGCCTCGCCGGAATGGCCGAGCGGCGCCCAGAACACGCTCAAGTATTGGGTCGCCGCGAACGCGGTGACCGCGATCAGGATGACGTAGTCGAGCAGCATCGCCCAGCCCGCCACGAAGCTGACCATCTCGTTGAAGGCGTAGCGGGCGAACACCGTCGATCCGCCCGGCTCGGGGTGCAGGGAGGCACCCTCCATGTAGGTCATCGCAGTCACGCCGAACATGACGGCCGCGATCAGAAACACGACCGGGGTGAGGCCCAGCGCGTGATCGGCCACCACCCCCAGGGAGAAAAACACGGCCGAGGCCAGCGAGGTGTAGACGACCGCGAACAGGATCGGCGAACCGAGGCTGTGGCGCAGCGTGGTGCGACCCCGTTCGCCCAGGTCGACCGTGCGCGGGTGCACAGTCTTCTCGTCCTGGCTCACGCGCCGCGACCCTTCCTGGCTTGTACGTAGAGACGGCCCGAGCCGCCGGCAACGAACAGGATTCCAAGCAGCAGGCGAGCCGAGAATGCGCCTTCACTGAGGATCGCCTCGACCACAAGCGCGATGCCGATCGCCACCATCGCCGAGGACAGCACGGTCGTACCTGCCCGATGAACCTGCCCGCCGCTCATCTCATCTCTTCCCTGAGCTTAGAGACATCAGCCTCATCGGCGCGTCCGTATGCGTGCATGGACCAAGCTGGGCGGTGCGGGGCGTCGCAGCGCGTGCTGGTGGCACGTGCAAGACGTCACGTGCCGTCCAGCGCCGCGTCCAGGTGCGGATACGGACGCGCCGATCAGGTGATCAGCGGAATGATCAGGATGGCGACGATGTTCGCGACCTTGATCATCGGGTTGATCGCCGGGCCGGCCGTGTCCTTGAAAGGATCGCCGACCGTGTCTCCCGTGATCGAAGCGGCGTGGGCCTCGGAGCCCTTGCCGCCGAAGGCGCCATCCTCGATCAGCTTCTTGGCGTTGTCCCAGGCGCCACCGCCGGCGGTCATCAAGACAGCGAAGAAGAAGCCGACCACGATCACGCCGATCAACAGCCCGCCAAGCGCCTTGGTATCGATCAGGCCGACGATTATCGGTAGGGCAATCGGCAGCAGCGCCGGCAGGATCATCTCGCGCTGGGCGGTCCTGGTGACGATGTCCACGCAGGTCGCGTAGTCAGGATCTTCGGTGCCCTCCATGATGCCGGGGTGCTCGCGGAACTGGCGGCGCACCTCCTCGACGACGGCGCCCCCGGCGCGGCCGACTGCCTCCATCGAGAGCGAGGCGAACAGGCATACCATCAGGCCGCCGAGCAGCAAGCCGATCAGGACAGGCGGTTCGTTGATGGAGAACACAAGCGTTTCGATCGATTTATGGGTGTGGTCGGCCAGTTCCTGGCGGAAGCCGGCGAACAGCACGACGGCGGCCATCACGGCGGACCCGATCGCGTAACCCTTGGTGACTGCCTTGGTCGTGTTGCCTACCGCGTCGAGGGGATCGGTGACGTTGCGGACCTCCTCGGGCAGCTCGGCCATCTCGGCGATGCCGCCGGCGTTGTCGGTGATCGGACCGAACGCGTCGAGCGCGACGATCAGGCCGGTCAGCGAGAGCTGGCCCATCACAGCCACGCCGATGCCGTAAATGCCGGTGGTGCCACCACCCGCGAGCTTCCAGGCGCCGAAGATGCCGAGCACGAGCACGATTGCCGGCAGAGCGGTTGCCTGAAGACCCGATCCGAAGCCCTGGATGATGTTCGTGGCGTGGCCGGTGACCGACGCCTTGGCCGTCTTCTTGACCGGCGAGAAGCGCGTCGAAGTGTAATATTCGGTGATCACGAACAGCAGCGCGGTCACGGCAATTCCGATCAGCGCACACAGGTAGAACTTGCCCCACGAGGGCGGGTTGACTACGTTGCCGACCTGGCTGAAGGTGAGGTCTTTCATCAGCCAGTATGTGATCGGCGCGAACGCCGCGGCGGCGATGATGCCCGAGACGATCAGGCCCTGGTAGAGGGCGCGCTCGACATTGCCGCTCTTGGAGCGCACGGCGAAGGTGCCGATGATCGACGCGATGATCGCCACGCCGCCGAGCACGAGCGGGTACATGACGACTTTGGTGGCCTCGTGGAAGGTGAGCACACCGAGCAGCATCACCGCGACGGCGGTGACGGCGTAGGTCTCGAACAGGTCGGCGGCCATGCCGGCACAGTCGCCGACGTTGTCGCCCACGTTGTCTGCGATCACAGCCGGGTTGCGGGGGTCATCCTCGGGGATGCCGGCCTCGATCTTGCCGACGATGTCGGCGCCGACGTCGGCGCCCTTGGTGAAGATGCCGCCGCCGAGCCTTGCGAACACGGAGATCAAGGATCCGCCGAAGCCGAGGCCAATCAGCGCGTCCACGGCCGTCTTCTGGGAGTCGTTGAAGACAGCCGTGAGCAGACCGTAGTAGCCGGCAAGACCAAACAGTGCCAACCCAGCCACCAACATGCCGGTGATGGCGCCGCCCTGGAAGGCGACCCTGAGCGCGGGCGAGATGCCGCCGCGGGCGGCCTCGGCGACGCGGGAATTAGCGCGCACCGAGACGTTCATGCCGATGTAACCGGCCGAGCCCGACAGGATCCCACCGATCGCAAAGCCGCAGGCCACGGCGATGTTCTGAATAAAGATCAACGCCACGAAGATCACGACGCCGACGACCGCGATCGTCAGGTACTGGCGGTTCAGGTAGGCGCGGGCGCCTTCTTGGACGGCCCGCGAGATGCTCTGCATCCGCTCGTTGCCCGGTGAGAGGGCGAGCAGGGCGCGGGTGGTCACGAGGCCGTACGCCACAGCACAGGCGGCGCACACAAGGGCAACGACGACCCCATGGTTCGTCAGAAAGCTACTCAACAGAAATCCTCCGCGGTCTGGTTGTCGTGCTGCGCGAAGGAGCTCGCGGGCACAGTTCTCGCACGGGCCGCTCCCTACGAGCGCACCACCCGGCGTAAAGGCGGGCGCAGTCTATCGTTTGCGCAGGCGGAAGGCAGTCAAGGGTCTTCGACCGGGACAGACCGAGGCCCCCCGCGCGCGCGGGCACCCCTCAGCGCACAACACAACACCGGCCCTCCGCCCAGACTGGCTCAACCGCGCAAGGCGGCTCTCAGCGCCCGGGCACCCAAAGGCGGCCGCTCGCCTGCGCGGGCCCGGGACCCGTCTCGACCTCGCCCTCGGGAGTCGCGGGCTCCCCCTTGGGAGGCGTCGACGGAGTTTGGGGTGTCGACGGAGCTTGGGGTGTGGACGGAGCTTGCGCAGTGGCGGCGGGCGCGGCCTGGACCTCTCGGGCATAGGCCATTTGCAGTTGGGCGATCGCATCGCGCATGGGACCAAGTTCATTTGCCATGTGGCGCTCGAGAATCGGCATCAGAGCACGGGCTCCGTCGATCGCGTCGCGTACCTGCTCCAGATCGCGCTCGGCCTCGGTGGGGGCCTCACCAGGCGCACTCAGGCCGAGGCGCCGGCCGCCGATGTTGATCAAGGAGACCGTGGTCTGCAGGATCATGTCGGCGCTGGTGATGCGATTCAGCTCGGCTTCGTAGGCCGCGCGGAGCTCCTCCTCGCCCGGCTGCTCAGCGCCGGCGGGCTGTGGTTCGGTCGCGGCTGCGCCTTGTGGCTCGTCCATCAGACGGGGACCTCCTCGGAGTAGGTTTGCAGGGTCTCGCGGACCGAGACGGCGAAGACCTCCTCGCGGGAGGCGCCGGTTTCGATCATGCGGCGCTGGCGCTGGGCGCCGTTGCGCTCGGGAAAAACGGGCTCGATGCCGAGCTCGGCGCGGACCGGTTCGGTCCAGGCGCAAAGCTTCTCCGCGATCGCACCGGCCGGGTACTCCTCGGCGCGCTCGATGTCGATCATGTGGCCGTCGAGGCCGTGGCGGATGGCCCGCCACATGTTCTCCTCGACCAGTCGAGGCGCAGGATCGGAGAAAGGCATGCCTTCGTCGATGTCACGGGCGGCCTGGGCCACACAGGCCACCATCAATGCCGCCAGGGCCTCGGACTCGGGAACGGTGGCCTGGGCGTCGCAGATGCGGACCTCGACGGTGCCGAACTCGAAGTGGGGGCGCACCGACCACCACACCTGGGTGAACTCGACGATCGAGCGTGTGCGCAGCAAGAACTCGATGTACTCGCGATAAGCGGCCCATCCGCCGAAGGCGTCGGGTATGCCACAGCGGGGGAAGTTGCGCGTGAAGCTCTGGGTGCGAGCCGTGTGCAGACCGGAGTCACGCCCGTCGAGGTAGGGCGAGTTGGCGGAGAGAGCCAAGAGCAGTGGCAAGACAGGCCGCAGGCGGTCACAGACGCGCACGGCGCGATCGATGTCGCGCACGCCCACGTGCACATGCAGGCTGAAGGTGTTGTTGCGCCAGGCGACGTACTTCAGGCCCTGCTCGACGCGCCGGTAGTGCTCGGTGTCGATGATCGGCTGCTGGCGATAGTCGGCCCACGGATGCGTGCCCGTGGCGGCCAGGGCGGCGCCCTGACGCGAGGCAAGCGCGAACAAGCGCCGGCGGCGCTCGCGCTGACGGGAGAAGGCATCTGCGAGGTTCTCGCCGCGACCGGAGACGATCTCGATCTCCGAGGAGATCAGCTCGCCTGTGATCGCCTCGGCCAGGAGCGGATCCTGGGTGCGTGCACAGTCGCGCAGCCCCTCGAAGCGGGGCACCAGGTCGAGCGTGACCGGGTCGAGCAGCGCGAACTCCTCCTCGATCCCCACTGTGAGATCGGTCGCCTGCGCGAACACGTCAACTGCCTTTTCAAAGTCCAAGCTGGTCATTTTGGGGAGGGTTGGGGCGTGCGATTTGGCGCGACTCGCTCGAGGATGACTCCAAGCTTACGATCTCCGGGCGTGCGTGCCCGGATCGAGTTGGGCTCAGGTCAGATAGAAGTACAGCGCGTAGAGCAGGTCGACCGCAGGGCTCGAGGTGTGGACCGTGACCTCGGGCGGCACCGCCAGCAGAGACTCCGAGTAGTTGAAGATGATCTTGACGCCCGCCTGCACAAGCTCGTCGGCGAGACCCTGGGCGGCGCGGGTGGGCACGGCCAGGACTCCCACGACAATGTCCTCTTCCTCGACCACCTGGGCCAGATCGCTGGTGTGACGCACGACCTGGGCGCCGACCTCGCTTCCGACCTTGGCCTCGTCCACATCGAAGATCGCAACCACCCTGAAACCGTGGTCGGCGAAGATGTCCGAGGAGGCGATCGCCTTGCCTAGATGTCCGGCGCCGAGCAAAGCTATGTTGTGTTGACCGGCGGTCCTGAGGATCTTGCGGATCTGGGAGACCAGGGACTCCACGTTGTAGCCGACGCCGCGCTTGCCGAACTTGCCGAAACCCGACAGGTCACGCCGGATCTGGGTGGAGTTGACGTGGGTGTAGTCGGAGAGCTCTTGTGAGGAGATCGTCTCCTTGCCCATCTTGCGGGCCTGGGTGAGCACCTGCAGATAGCGTGAGAGACGCGCTGCCACACCCAGGGAGAGCCTGTCGCCGACGATTGATTCGTCGTCGTCGATCGCGCTCATCGGAGTTGCCAGCTCGCGGTATGCCATCTCTTCTGACTCTAGAGGATGGAACCCAGGCGATCACGCAGCAGGCCCTCGTCGACGAAATATTCGAACAGCTCTTCTTCGTCGAGGGCAACCACGGGAATGCGCTCGAAGTACTTGCGATGCAGAGCTTCGTCGGTGGTTATGTCAACCTCCCGCAGCTCGAAGCCCAGCTCGGGGCGCAAGCCCAAGAGCGCGGCACGGGCCTCCACGCAGAGGTGGCAGTCGGGCTTGGAATAGAGCGTGAGGACACTCAATGGGGACGCTCGCCGGTGGCGTAGGCGTCGATCGCCAGGTAGTCGGGATAGGCAAGACTCTCGGCAAAGCGCGCCGCGGCGCCGATCATGGCGGCGTTGTCGGTGCAGAGCGCCTTGGCCGGGACGTGCACTGTCGCCCCGATCTCGCCCAAGCGCCGGCGCAGCTCGCCGTTGGCGGCGACGCCACCGCCCACAGCCAAGCGGTCGAGCCCGGTTCTCTCCAAGGCTTCTTGGGCACGCACCACGAGGTGCTCGACGATGGCGGCTTGAAACGAAGCCGCCAGGTCCGCGGCCAGATCTACATCCAGAGTGCGATCGTTGGCGCTCTCTTCGCCCCCTTTGGCGCCCACTTGGGCGCTGGATTCGGCGCTGTCGTTGGCGCCGTCCAGCTCGGCGCGAAGGCTGCGCAGCCTGTAGAGCAGAGAGGTCTTCAGGCCCGCGAAGGAAAAGTCGAGACTCTGCGCGAACGGCCGCGTCGCCCCACGCCCACCTTTCGCGCGCGAGCCCGAGGCGGGGAACTCGAACGCTTGGGGATCGCCCTGGGCGGCCAGGCGCTCCAAAGCCGGACCGCCGGGATAGCCGAGGCCGAGCATGCGGGCGCCCTTGTCGAAGGCCTCTCCGGCAGCGTCGTCCAAAGTGCGCCCGAGCGTGTCGAAGGCTTCGTGGTCGCGCACCTGCCCGAGCAGAGTGTGTCCGCCGCTGGCGATCAAGCACACAAAGGGCGGCTCGAAGGGCACGCCGCCATCCTCGGGCACGAGGAAGTTGGCGGCGACGTGTCCCTGCAGGTGATCGACCGGGACCAAAGGGAGCTCTCTGGCCGCCGCCAAGGCCTTGGCCGTCGAGAGACCGACCAAGAGAGCTCCGATCAGGCCCGGGCCTTGAGTAACCGCCACCCGGTCGATCTCCTCCAGGGCGATGCCGGCGTCGGCCAGAGCCTCCTCGACGACGAGGTTGACCAGCTCGAGGTGGTGGCGGGAGGCGATCTCGGGCACCACTCCGCCGAAGCGGTCGTGGGCTCGTTGGGAGGAGATCACGTTGGAGCGAATCGTGGCGTCCTCGCCTATCACCGCGGCGCACGTGTCGTCGCAGCTCGTCTCCAGTGCGAGAATCGTCATACCGAGTCGCGCCCCGGACCGGCCCACGCGATTGATGCCTCGCGGGTCTTCTCGCCCGCCACCGAGGCCCCAGCGACCGCCGTCATACCGGCCCCGGATTGGGGACGTCGTCGAGCGACCCGGCCAGCGTAGAGGGGGTGCGCCACATGACCAGGGCGTCCTCCCCGTTGTCCTGGTAGTAGCGCCGGCGCAGGCCCGCGGCACGAAAGCCCTCGCGCTCGTACAGGTGGATCGCAACGCGATTGGAGCGGCGCACCTCCAAGGTGAAGCGGGCCGAATCGTCGCCGACGCGCTCGTACAGCTCGGCCAAGAGCGCTGAGGCGACACCCTGGTGGCGGTGGTCGAGGTCGACCGCCACGTTCATCACGTGCCACACGGTGTCATAGCGCGAGCAGATCAAATAGCCGACCAGGCGCCCATCGTGGATGGCCGCCAAGCAGACGCCCGAGGACTTGGAAAGCTCCAAAACGAACATCGCAAGCGACCAAGGCGTGGGGAAAGCGCGCCGCTCGACGGCGATGACGCGTGGAAGGTCGGCATAGGTGAGCTCCCTTATGTCCACGTAGAAGGACCCGTCCGTCCTCACCTCAGCCATCGAGGACCCCATCAGGCGACTCCTTCGAGGGAGACTTCGACATCGGGCCGGCGCAGATAGTCGGGCACTACCGCCCGTCCAACTCCATTCTCGGGGGATTCGATCGCCAACGCGCAGATCGAATACGCCTGGATGCGATGAGACTCGGAGCCGTCCGCCGGGACACGGAGGCCGAGTTGCTCAAATGAATCGCGGTAAAGCAAAGCCCCGTCGCCAACCGCGATCCACTCCTCAGCGGTCGTGTCGATCAAAGCGTCCTCAAGCAACTCGCCCACCCGATTCGGAGATGCCGCGCGCGCCGCCAACCGCCTACGCTCGCCGTCGTAGCCCGCCACGAAAACCTCACCTCGGCGCGCATCGATCGCCGCCAACACGCGGACCGGTTCAGCGCCAGGGGTCATGTCCCGTCTCGCCTCACCTGTTCCATGGGCGAGCGCGCGCAGGCTGGATACCCCCATCAGCTCTACATCCAGGGACTGCGCCAAAGCTCGCGCCGTGGCGATCCCGATGCGCAGGCCCGTGAACGTGCCTGGACCGACCCCCACCCCGATCCGCTCCAAGCAGTCCCAGCCAAGACTTGCTTCGGCCAGGAGCTGGTGGGCGAAGGGGAGCAAGCGGGTGGAATGCCCTGGCCGCTGCCCGGGCTGGGGATCGTCGCGAGCCTGCAACACGGTCCCGTCGGCCAAACGAAGACCGACCACCGTGGCCGGTGTGGAGGTGTCCACGCCGAGGACGATCACAGCGATCCCTCCCGCAACTCGACCCGCCGACGCTCCTCGCCAAGATGGGTGAGGGTGACTTGTACGCGTGCCTGGCGCAACTCGGAAGCCGTCTGCTCGGGCCACTCCACGAAGGCGATCCGACCGGGACCGAGATAATCCTCCAGGAGGTCGGGCTCCTCCGATTGGAGACCCGCCAAGCGGTAGAGGTCGAGGTGAGACACGGTCACTGCTCTACCCCGATAGCGATGCCCGATCGAGAAGGTGGGGCTGGTGATCGGATCGGTCACGCCCAAGGCGTGCGCGGCGCCGCGCACGAAGGTGGTCTTGCCGGCGCCCAAATCGCCGGTCACGAGCACGACGTCGCCTTCGCTCAGGCCGGCCGCCAATTCGGCGCCGAGCGCTTCGGTTTGAAGCGAATCGGAGGTCTCCACGATGCGTGTCGCCACGCCCTAAGCCTAGTCAGTATGCGTCCGCCTCAAGCTTCGGTGCGGCCCAAAAAAAACGGCCGGCTCGCAGGAGAGGAAACGCGAGCCGGCCGTGGTGCTTGGGAGGATGGAGGTGATTCTGTATCGACAAGCCGCTCCGCCTGCTTTAGCGACCGCACTCAAGCCAACACAATCTAATACGCAGGCGCTGCGATTTTGGATGCCTCAAAACAGGTCGAGTTGATCCACGGCGTCATCGTCGCCGACCTCGGAGCCCCGCGCCCCCATCATGTCCGCATCGGATGCCCCAGCGCCCCCGGGCCGATCGGGAGGGCCGGCGCCCTCATCCGGCTGGTCATCCATCTGCGGAACCTCAAGCCCGCCCTGGTCCGGCTCGGGCATCGCCAACAGCTCAGGCAGGCGCGAGAAATCCTCGCGCAAGGTCTCGAGCATGCGCGGTGTGTAGAGCGCTGCGGCGGGGTGGAAGATCGGGTAGAGGCGAACCGTGCGCTTGCCCAAGGTCAGCTCTTCAGGTCGACCGTGAAGGCGCGTGATCCCGGTCGGATCGTCTCGCAGCAGCTTGGTCGAGAAGTTGCCCAGAGAACAAATCACGCGCGGCTGGATCAGCTCGACCTGGCGGTAGAGGTACTCGTGACAGTTCTCGATCTCGACCGGCAACGGGTCGCGATTGCCGGGAGGACGGCACTTGAGCACATTCGCGATGAAGACGTCCTCGCGCGACATGCCGATCTCACCAAGCAGGGTGGACAGCAGCTTGCCGGCGCGCCCCACGAACGGTAGGCCCTGCTCGTCCTCGCTGGCACCGGGCGCCTCGCCCACGAACATGAGGTCCGCGTCTGCGTTGCCGGCGCCGAACACCACGTTCTTGCGTGTTGCGGCAAGCTCCTGGCAACGCACGCAGGCGCTCGCCTGCGCGAACACTTCCTTGAGCGCCTCACGTCGCTGATTGGCCTCCCCTGAAGACACCTCGGCGGATGGTAGTCATCCGGGGCCCCAAGCGGTATGCTTAAGCCAGTCGCGACCGGTATCCCGATGGGAACTGGACCGAGTCAGATGAACCCTTCGATTTCAACATCGATCCTCTCACCGGGCAATGCTCGCGGTGAGCAAGCGGAGAGTGATCCGCCGGTCGAGGTTGTGCGCTGTCCGCCAGTGGAGGTCGTGGGCCGTCCCCCGATGGAGGTCGTGCGCCCCGTGGGTGAGTTGCGCGCGAAGCTCAAGGCGGCCAGGGATTCTCGCCGCACGATCGGTCTGGTGCCCACGATGGGCGCGCTACACGAGGGTCACCTCTCGCTGATCCGCCGCGCACGCGAAGACTGTGACGTGGTCGTGGTCTCGCTGTTCGTGAACCCCGCCCAGTTCAACGAGGCCGCGGACCTGGAGCGCTATCCCCGAGACGAGCAACGCGACCGCGCGCTCGCACGGATGGCCGGGGCCGATCTGCTGTTTGCCCCGTCGACCGAGCAGATCTACCCGAGGGGCTTCTCCACCTCGGTGGAGGTGCTCGGCTTGACCGATCGCCTGGAGGGCGCCGTCCGCGGCTCGGCCCATTTCAAGGGGGTCACGACCGTGGTGGCCAAGCTCCTGAACATGGTGGCCCCCGACGTGGCCTATTTCGGCCAGAAGGACGCCCAACAGGTGGCCGTTATCAAGCGTATGGTGAGGGATCTCGACATGACGGTGCGGATCGAGGCATGTCCCACCGTGCGTGAGCCGGACGGCCTGGCGATGTCCAGCCGCAATGCCCATCTGAGCGAAGCCGAGCGCGTTCGCGCCCTCGCCTTGTCCAAGGCCTTGGCTGGCGCTTGCGTAGCGGTCTCAGACGGGGAGCGCTCGGCCGAGCTACTAACGGAGACCGTGCGCGCTTCGATGGGCAACCTCGACGTGGAGCCTGAGTACGTAGAGCTCGTGAGCCCAGACACGTTCGAGCCCGTCTCCGAGCTGGATGAGCCCGCGCTGCTGGCGATTGCGGCCCGCGTCGGCTCGACGCGCCTGATCGACAACGTGACTTTGTATCCCGCCGTGCACCCCGAACCAGCGACCCCTAGGGAGACCCGAGCCATATGCAGCGTGTGATGCTCAAGTCCAAGATCCACCGGGCCACCGTGACCGATTGCGACCTTCATTACGTCGGTTCGATCACAGTCGACCCGGACCTGCTCGAGGCGGCTGACATCCTCGAGCACGAGCAAGTCCATGTGGTCGACGTCGACAATGGCGCTCGCTTCGAGACCTACACGATCGCGGGCCAGCGCGGCTCGGGCGACATCAAGGTCAACGGGGCGGCCGCCCGGCTCGTGCACAAGGGGGACACAGTAATCGTCATTTCCTACGGGCAGTACGACCGTGAGGAGATGGAGCAGTACGAGCCTCGCGTGGTCCACGTCGAGGCCAAGACCAATCGCATCATCACCGTCGACGACGCGGTGGCGACCCTGCTCAGCTCCGCCTCGGCTCCTTTCGAGGCCGCGGCGCAGAGCTGAACCGGGCGTCAACCGGGTCAGAGAGGACTCACATGTCAAGCCATCCCAGCAATCCCAGCCCTACACGTCCGGGCGCCGCAGTCGGTGCCGCGGGCGCGGTTCCTTCCGACCCCGGCCGTTTGCCGATGACCCTGCCACTACTCGCCGAGAAGAAGCGCTTGGGCGAGCCGCTCGTGATGGTCACGGCTTATGACTACCCGAGCGCGCGCGCCGCGGAGGCGGGCGGCGTGGATCTGGTGCTTGTCGGCGACTCGGCTGCAACCACGATCCTCGGTTACAACTCGACCACGCCGGTCGACCTCGACGACATGCTGGTGCTCGCGCGGGCTGTGCGACGCGGGCTGAACACTCCGCTGATGATCGGCGATCTGCCTTTTGGCTCTTATGAGATCAGCGATGAGCAGGCCGTGGCGAGCGCCATCCGCATGGTCAAGGAGGCCGGTTGCGACGCCGTCAAGCTCGAGGGTGGAGGTCCTGCCTCGGCGAGCCGCGCCCGCGCGATCATCGGCGCCGGGATTCCCGTGATGGGACACGTCGGGTTGACCCCCCAGAGTTCGACCGCGCTGGGCGGCTGGAAGGCTCAGGGCCGCACCGCTGCGGCAGCAGCGCGGATCGGCTCAGAGGCCTTGGCCCTGCAGGGCAGCGGCTGCTTTGCGATCGTGTTCGAGGCAATCCCAAGCGCGGTCACCAAGGAGCTGATGCCCCACCTGGAGGTGCCCGTGATCGGTATTGGCGCGGGCCCGGACACCGATGGGCAGGTGCTCGTGTTCCACGACTTGCTCGGCATCAGGGACGGGCTTGGGCCGCGCTTCGTGAAGCGCTACGCCAACATCCAGCAGGACATGGACGCCGGCGTCAGCGCTTACGCCGAGGATGTGCGCTCCGGCCGCTATCCGGGCCCGGAGCACGGCTACTCGATCGACGCCGGGGAGCTGGCCGAGCTTCACACCTTGCTGGCATAGTCGATCCGCCGGATCGCACGCGCGGGCGATCCGGCAGCGATCGTGAATGGCTCGAGGTCTTTGGTGACGACGCTGTCGGCGCCGATCACGCAGCGCTCGCCGATGCTCACGCCGCTGGTGACGACCACGTTGGCCCCGAGCCAGCAGTTGTCCCCGATCCTGGTTGGCCCCTTGCTGTCGAAGCCCTGCCAAGTGATTGGCTTGTCGGGATCGTCGTAGCGGTGGCTTGCATCCGAGACGAAGCAGCCGTTGGCGAGCATGCAGTGGTCTCCGATCTCGACAAGTTGCTCGGCGGCGACCATCACGCCCATGTTCAGGAAGGTACCTTCGCCGATCCGTATGCGCGCGCTGCCGGGAAGGGTTATCCAAACGCCGGGCTCGAGCAGCGTGTGGGGACCGATCTCCAAGCGTCCCTCGCGCAGCGCCTCCAACACGTTCGGATGATATCGATATAGGGTGTTGCGGG
>Ga0208586_1000113_pt1 | contig 32642 bp, 29 predicted proteins | sample NGESurshal072012_6_FD_184471 | JGI IMG/M metagenome (GOLD analysis project Ga0208586, IMG submission 184471) | Arctic peat soil microbial communities from Barrow, Alaska - NGEE Surface sample 53-3 shallow-072012 (SPAdes) | ecosystem: Environmental > Terrestrial > Soil > Wetlands > Peat ... | reverse complement strand
TACGAGAGCATCCACTCATTCGCCAACGGCATTTCCACCATTGAAGGCGGCATGCACGAAGAGGGTTTCCGTAAAGCAATTACCAACGTCGTCAACCGCTATGCGCGAAAGCGCAATCTCCTAAAGGAGAAGGAAGAGAATCTGACCGGTGATGACATTCGTGAAGGGTTAACGGCGGTCATATCGGTTCGCCTGGCTGAACCGCAATTCGAGGGTCAGACGAAAGGCAAGCTGGGCAACGTGTCGATCCGGTCGCTCGTGGAGCGTGCAACCAATGAGAAGCTGGCCGACTGGCTCGAGGAGAATCCCAAAGAAGGCAGTCAGGTCGTCGCGAAGGCCGTCCAGGCATCGCGTGCTCGCATGGCCGCGCACCAGGCTCGCGACCTGACGCGACGCAAGAGCGCCCTCGACGGTGCCGGACTGCCGGGCAAACTCGTCGACTGCTCCTCCAACGAACCTCGCGAATGCGAACTGTTCATCGTCGAGGGCAACTCGGCCGGCGGCTCCGCGAAAGACGCGCGCAATCCGCGCATCCAGGCGATCCTGCCGATCCGCGGGAAGATCCTCAACGTCGAGAAGGCTCGCTCCGACAAAATATTGCGCAACACCGAAATCCAGGCACTCATCTCGGCGATCGGTGCGGGTGTCGACGCCGACTTCGACGTGACCAAGATTCGTTACGACAAGATCATCTTGCTGGCTGACGCCGACGTCGACGGCAGTCACATCCGGACGCTGTTGCTGACCTTCTTCTTCCGTCAGATGACCGAACTCGTCAATAACGGCCACGTCTACGTCGGGCAGCCGCCGCTGTACTCCACGCTCGTGGGCAAAGAGAAGGTCTATCTGCGCGACGACATCGCCAAGGCGACATTCCTTCGTGAACACCCTGACCACAAGAACGACTTTCAGCGGCTGAAGGGGCTCGGCGAGATGGACTTCGACGAGCTTCGTGACACGACGATGGACCCTTCGAAGCGCGCGCTACTGCAGATCACGGTGGAGCAAGCGGCTCTCGCCGACGAAGTCTGCTCGATTCTGATGGGCGATGACGTTCCCCAACGTCGTCACTTCATCCAAACGAACGCGAAAGACGTTCGCTTCCTGGACATCTAGGCGGAGAGGCACATGGCACGAAAGAGCGACAACACCGGCGACACGACGCCACCAGTAGACGAAGTCATTGGCTACATCGAACCCATCGAGATCAATCTTGAGATGGAGCGTTCGTTCCTTGAGTACTCGATGTCGGTCATCGTGTCACGGGCCCTCCCGGACGCCAGGGACGGTCTAAAACCCGTACACCGTCGCATCCTCTACTCCATGTTCGATCAAGGTCTGCGACCCGACCGACCGCACGCGAAATGCGCGAAGGTCGTGGGCGAGGTGATGGGTACCTATCACCCGCACGGCGATAGCGCGATCTACGACGCGCTGGTGCGCATGGTGCAGGATTTTGCGATGCGCCATCCGCTGGTGAGTGGTCACGGCAACTTCGGTGGCACCGGTCCAGACGAAGGCGCCGCCGCCATGCGCTACACGGAGTGCCGCCTGGCGCCGATCGCGCTCGAACTGCTCGACTCCATTGACGAAGAGACCGTCGACTTCGAGGCGAACTACGACAACTCCACCCAGCAACCGACGGTGCTGCCCGCACGATTCCCCAATCTCTTGGTCAACGGCTCTCAAGGCATCGCGGTCGGAATGGCGACCAAGATTCCTCCGCACAACCTGGCTGAGGTGATCAACGCCACCTTGCAGCTACTGGCCAATCCCGAGGCCACGTCCGACGATCTCATGGAGCACGTGAAGGGGCCGGACTTCCCGACGGGCGCACAGATTCTTGGACGCCAGGGGATCCTTGACGCGTACCGGACCGGACGTGGATCAATCAAGATGCGCGCCGTTGCCGAGATCGAAGAGACGAGCAAGGACGTACGCATCGTTGTCACCGAGTTCCCCTACGAAGTGTCCGTTGAGTCGATCGAGGAGAAGATCTACGACCTCGTGAAGAACGGCGACATTGACGGCATCTCGGCGGTGCAGAACGACTCCGCCGGGCGCAAGGCTCGACTCGTGATCAAGTTGAAGCGCGACGCCAACGCGAACGTGGTGCTCAACAAGCTCTACAAGAACACGTCACTCCAGACAACGTTCGCCGTCAACATGCTCGCCCTTGTTGATGGCGTACCGCGCACCCTCACGCTGGCTCAGGCGCTGACGCACTACATCGCGCACCAAGTCGAAGTGGTAACCCGTCGCACGCAGTTCCGCCTGCGCAAGGCCGAGGCGCGCGCTCACATCGTCGAAGGTCTCCTGAAGGCCATCGACATGCTCGACCTCGTCATCGCGGCGATTCGAGGATCCGACGACCGCGGGGCCGCGCGTACTGCATTGATGGCCACGCCGTTTGAGTTCTCCGAGGAGCAGGCGAACCACATCTTGGACATGACGCTCGGTCGACTCACACGACTTGGTCGCACTGAGCTCGAGGACGAAATGGCGAAGTTGCGTGAAACGATCGCCGAACTGCAGTCGATTCTTGCGAGCGACGTCAAACTTCGCGGTGTTATCTCCGACGAGATCACCGCGATTCGTGACAAGTACGCCAATCCTCGCGTCACGCAAATCGTGAACGATCCGGGCGAGCTCGGGATGGAGGACCTCATTGACGATGAGGAAATCGTCATCACGATGACCCAGGCCGGTTACGTGAAGTCGGTCGCCGCCGACGCCTTCCGTGTCCAGGGTCGCGGTGGTCGCGGTGTGCAGGGCGCGAAGTTGCGCGACGAGGACTTCGTCCAACAGATCGTCCATACGACGACGCACGCCTATCTTTTGTTGTTCTCGAACCGCGGGAGGGTCTTTCGTCTGCGCGGCCACGAGATCCCGATGAAGGAACGCACCGCGAAGGGCACGGCCATTGTCAACCTGCTCAATCTTCAGCCGGGTGAGTTAATCCAGGCCATTGTCACGACGGACGACTTCCCGAAGGACAAGTTCCTCGTGTTCGCCACGGCGAACGGGACCGTCAAGAAGACCGCGTTCAGCGAGTACGACAAGTCGCGTCGTGAGGGTTGGATCGCGATCAATCTACGTGAGGGCGACGAGGTCGTGCGCGTGGTCGCCACCACCGGCACCGAGGACCTCATGGTCGTCACCTACCGAGGGATGGCGATTCGATTCACGGAGGGCGAAGTCCGCGAAGTCGGTCGTGACTCGATGGGCGTGCGCGGCATCAAACTTCGCGGCGACGACAAGGCCATTTCACTCGACGTTGTGCGTGAGGACGCCGACCTCTTCGTCGTCACCGACACGGGCTTTGGCAAGCGCGTGAAGATCGAGCGTTTCAATCGTCAGGGCCGAGGTGGCCAGGGCGTGCGCGCGATCAAACTGACCGCGGCGCGTGGCTTCGTGGTCGCGGCCTTCATGACGCGTCTCGACGACGAGGTCATGCTGGCATCGAGCGGGGGAGTGCTTATCCGCACCCCGGTGCGCGAAGTCTCCTCCCAGGGCCGTGACGCCACGGGTGTTCGCGTGATGAACCTCGACGAGGGTCATTCAGTGGCGACGGCAGCGCTCGTACCGACCGAAGACGAAGACGAGGACTAAGCGGCGCGGCGTGACCACGCCCGACGCAGAACGTCGAGTATCTGGTCGGAGCCCTGCGCGCCCACGACCATGAACTTGCCATCGAGGAGCAGGCAGGGCACACCGGTGATGCCGAGTTCCTGCGCGGCCGCCTCATCCCCACGAACGTTGGCGGCGAACGCGTCGCCCCCCCACAACTCGTCGACGCCGGTCACGCCAACCTCGCCAGCCAGTTCGCTCAGTCGTTCGTGGTCGCTTATCAGTTCGCCCTCGCAGAAGTAGGCGCGAAAGAGCCGTTCACTGACGTCACCTCCGAGTCCCTGGGTCGTGGCGAGCGCAATGACGCGATGTGCATCGAACGTGTTCGTCGGCTGGGCCTTTCCCAGCGACCACTCCATGCCGAGTTGGCGAGCCTCGCCCTGCATTCGCACGTGCATTGTCTGCACGCTCGACACCGGCATTGAATACTTCTGGGCGACGAGCTCTTCGAGCGACGCGTCGTAGTGGAGCTTGGCGGTTGGATCGAGTTCAAAGGCTCGATGGCGTAGCTCCACGTTGTCACGATGCTCGAAGTGGGAGAGGGCGTCGGCCAGCTGTCGTGTGCCGAGGTAACAGAAGGGACAGACGACGTCGCTCCAGATGTCGATGACGAAGGGCTCGCTCATCTTCAAATGTTCCCACAGAGCGTCGCGTCGGGCAGAATGTTCCGATGACCGCCCGTGAGATGAGTGCCGACGAAGCCGCCGCACTGTTTCAACCCCGTGACACGGCGGGCTTCGGCATTATCAGCGGGACGCCGATTGCGATGTTGCGAGCGCTCGGCAAGCGCACGGACTGGGAGGACCTCACCTTTAGCGGCGGCCTCTCCCTCGCACCACCAGATGTCTTTCTGCGGCCCAACGTTCATTACCGCGTGAGCTTCTACGGTGGCGTTGAACGCCAGCTCGCGGCCCAGGGCGCGGACGTGGCGCACGTACCGTCGTTCTTTCGCCATTACGGACTTCTGATTCAGCACTTGAAGGCGCGGGTCATGATGGCGCCGGTTTCCATGCCCGATGAGCACGGCCGGGTCAGTCTCTCGCTGCACAACGGGGCCCACCTCGAAGAGTTGGTGCGTGCCGGCCGTGACCCCGAGCGACTGCTGATCGTGGAGGCGTCGCCGCACTATCCGCGCACGCGCGCCCTGGCCGGTCACGAGAACCATCTCGACTTGAACGACATCGACGTCATTGTGTACACCGACGCCGGTGTTCTATACGAACGACCCCCACGTCATCGCCCAGAACCACCGCATGGTCTCGATCAACTCGGCCCTGGAGGTCGACCTGCAGGGCCAGATCATTGCCGACACCATCGGGTCGCGGCAGTTCTCGGGCGTGGGCGGCCATCAAGACTTCACCGAAGGAACGAGTCTCTCGCTCGAGCACGTCTCCCTCATCTGTCTCCAATCGACCGCGACGGTCAACGGGGAACTGAAGAGCCGTATCATTGGACTCATGACCCCGCATTCGACCGTGACTTCGCCACGCCAGTTGGCGGGCGTCATCGTGACCGAATACGGCACGGCTGACCTGCGCGGACGAACCGTGAGGGAGCGCGCCGAACTGCTGACGAACATCGCCCACCCGCAGTTTCGAGACGAACTAACTGCAGCGGCTGAGTTGCTAGGGCGCTAAATGCTCATAGTTCGAGATTTAGGCATAGAGATCGGCGCTCGACGCATCCTCAACCCCGTCTCCTTCACGGTGGGCAACGCCGAGAAGGTGGGCATCGTTGGTCGAAACGGTGCCGGCAAATCAACGTTGATGTCCGTGCTGCTCGGTGAACATCCTGAGCACCTGCGCGTCGAAGGGACCGTGTCGCACCAGGGCACGCTCAGCCACCTGCCCCAGGAGCCGGTGCCTGGTGGTCTCGGCGTCGAGCCGATCGGCCTGAGTCACGTGCTGAGCGCGCGTGGCCTCGACCAGCTCGACGCCGACATGCAGCACGCGCGCCACGAGCTCGCCGCGGACCCGACTGACGAAACCATTCATCGGTTCACGGCCCTCGAAGAGGACTTCCGTGAGCGCGGCGGCTACGAAGCCGAGTCCGAAGTATCGAGATTGGCGGCCGGACTCGGACTGAAGGAGGATCTCCTTCTCGAAGACCTCAACTCGCTCTCGGGTGGTCAGCGACGCCGCGTCGACCTGATGCGCGTTCTCTACGAAGAGCCCAACACCATGGTGCTCGACGAACCTACGAACCACCTCGACAAGGCCGCCAAGCGCTGGCTCTTCGAAGAGCTCGACCGCTTTCGCGGCACGGTGCTCGTTATCAGTCACGACCTGCCCCTACTGGACAAGTCGATCGACCGCGTCCTCGCACTTCGTGAAGGACAGTTACGCGAATACAAGGGCAACTACTCCAAGTTCTTGAAACTCGAAGAGGAACGTCGCCTGAGCGAGGAGAAGCTCGCGGCCCATCAGGACGAGCAGATCGACCGGTTTTCAAAACTGGCCGACTCCATGCGCGGACAGACCGAGAAGCGCGCGCGTCTCGCCAAGGTGCTTGACCGCAAGGTTGAGAAACTCCAGGACAATCGCGTAGAGGTGACGAAGAAGGAACGCAAGGTCACCTTCAAGCTCCCGATTCCGCCTCGTAGCGGCGACGTGCCGATGACCGTTGAGCACGTCGCCGTCAGTTACGGCGCACTCAAAGTCTTGCGCGACGTCAACTTCATCACACGCCGCGGCGACCGCATCGTGATTGTCGGGCGCAACGGCGCGGGCAAGTCGTCGATGCTGCGCTGTCTTGCGGGCACCCAGAAGGTGCAGGAAGGACTCGTAAAGTTCGGCGCGAACGTGACGGTTGGCTACTTCGCCCAGGAGAACGAACAGTTGGACTTCGACAAGACCGTGCTCGACAACCTAGAGAACGCCACGGTCGTGACCGAGGTGCAGCGTCGGTCGCTGCTGGGCGCGTTCGGTCTCAAGGGCTCGGCCGCACACCAAATGCCGGGCACGCTGTCCGGTGGCGAGCGCGCGAAGCTGGCGTTGGCGATCCTGGCGTCGAGTGACGCAAATCTGCTGCTCCTGGACGAACCAACGAACAACCTCGACCCGGCGAGCGTCGTGGCGTTGGGCGAGATGATGCACAAGTGGAAGGGCACGATTGTCGCGGTGAGCCACGAACGCGGCTTTGTTGAGACACTTGAGCCAACGCACGCTGTCTTGTTGCCCGAGGAGTACTTCGACCTTTGGAACGATGACTACATGGACTTGATCGAACAGCGCTAAGCGATCGGTTCACGCAGTCGTCGATGCCGGCGCTCACGTCGCTGCGTCGGAAAACACCGTGGAGCTGCGGTACGTCAACGAGGTTAGGGTGCCCTATGTCTCACTTCGGAGTGCCCCCAGTCAGTTGTCGGGTCATGACAGCATCCGTGAGCGACCATGTGCTTCTCACCTGAGGGCGACCTCATCGGCGGTCTCGTTGTCACCGCCATTGGCGTGGACGCCTGTCTGCACCTGCGCGGCCGACCCGAATATCGACTGATTGCGCCGTTCCCCATCCTCCTAGGGCTCCACCAAGTTGACGAGACCTTCGTGTGGTGGCAACTGCAGGGCCACGTGCCCCACGGTGTCGGCGTGGTCGCGATGTGGATCTATCTGCTCGTCGCCTTCGTTGTCTTGCCGACGCTAGTGCCGACCATGGTCTTCCTCCTCGAACCAAGGGAGCGAAGAATGGTCATCGCGCCTTTCCTCGTCATGGGGATCGTCGTCTCAGCGCTTCTCCTCGAAACCATGCTGCGTGGTCACCCGTCGGCGAAACTCGGTTCGTACCACGTGGCGTACACGATCGGTCTCCAACATGGCGTCATCATCATCGGCCTCTACATCGCTGCGACGTGTGGCTCGATGCTCGCCTCGGGTACGCGCAACGTCGTCTGGTTTGGTGCGGTCAATTTGATTGCGGTGATCGTGCTCGCGCGACTCTGTGCCGACGGCTTCGCGTCACTGTGGTGCTTCTACGCCGCGCTCGCGAGCGGCGCCATCGCGTTGCATATGCGCTTCGCGAAGGCGCGACGTGAACCGGTGTCAATCGCTCGAGCTACCGGTTCTACGTAGTCTGCAGACGCTCGACCAATCGAGCTTTGATCGCGGGCCACTCTGAGGGCAGGATTGAGTACATCGATGTATCGCGCGTACGGCCCTCCTCGCCGTCTACTTGGGAAGGCTGCCAGTTTCGCAACACACCTTCGAAGGTGGCGCCGAGGCGCTCCATGGCGCGCCGCGAACGCTCATTGCGGGCGTCGGACTTGAGATCGAGTCGCCGCACATCCCACTCGTCGAAGGCGTGGCTCAGCATCAGAAGTTTCGCCTCGGTGTTACACGGTGTTCGCTGCCACGGGGCCGCCAGAAACGTGCCACCGATCTCCGCCGCGTCGGGGTAGGGACGCTCAAGCCACCAGCGCAGCAGCAGAAACCGCGTCATACCGATGATCTCGCCCGTGTCACGGTGTCGCGTTACGAACGGGACTGCGGTGCGACCGTCCTGATCGTCGAGCAACCTTCGAACAACGACCTCCATTCCTGCGAGATCGTCGGGAATGAGTGACCACTTGAACGTTGAGCGATCGCCCGAGGCAGCGTGCACGAGTCCGCCGACGTCATCGAGCTTCAATGGTGTCAGCGTGACGAAGCGTCCCGTGAGAGTGACGGCCAGTTCATTCATGCGCCAACTGTATTGGGTACCCGCGCTCGCGTCGTGCGCGTACTGTTGAGGCACCCAAGGTCGGTGTTGACCTGGCGAGCAAGGGGAGGTCGCGTGCAGCACTTCACACGTCGTCTTCGTGGTGCACGCCGTCTTGCGAAGGGCCTGGCGTGTTCGTAGTCGAATACGTCGCGGGGATTTTCATCGTGCTCGTGACGGCCATTTCGGTGCTCTTCATCCTGGTGCTACCGCGTCAGCCGCAGGGCCTCGAGAAGCTCACGTTGATCGTCAACAAGGCCGTCCACTCCACGTTCCTCAACCTCTCGCGCTTCGCGCGAACCTACGAACGCAAAGACCAGATCCTGGCCCCGACGGCGCCGGTCGCGCTCATCGCACAACTCTTGTTCTGGGCGCTCTGTCTCGTCTTTGGCTTTGCGTTCATGTTGATGCCGACCACCCACTCCTTCGGGCTCGCCTTTACGCAGGCATTGACGTCGTTGTTCACGGTCGGATCGATCCACGAGGGAGGCATCGCGAACTCCGGCATCGACATCGCTGCGGGGGCGACCTGGGTCGTGATCGTCGCACTTCAGATTGCCTACCTTCCGTCGCTCTACAGCTCCTTTAGTCGTCGCGAGGCGCTCGTAACGATGCTCGAAAGCCGCGCCGGCGCGCCGGCGTGGGGGCCAGAGTTGCTATCGCGCCATCAGCTCGTGGGCATTACCGACGCGTTGCCACAGCTCTATACCGATTGGGAGCAGTGGGCGGCCGAGGTGACAGAGAGTCACACCACCTACCCCGTCCTCCTGCTCTTTCGCTCGCCCGAGCCGTGGCTGAACTGGATCATTGGTCTCCTCGCCGTGCTCGACGCGGGGGCCATGCAGTTGGCGCTGTCGCCCAGCACCGCGCCGAGTTCCACTCGACTGTGTCTGCGCATGGGCTTCACGATGTTCAATCGGATTGCGCTCTCCCTCGGCCAGAAGGTTGAAACCGATCCGGACCCTGATGGTCCCATCACGCTTGAGTTCGCGGAGTTTCAGAGCGCGGTTGATCGCCTCGCCGTCTACGGATTCCCAATGGAGCGTACGGCCGAAGAGGCCTGGCCGGACTTCAAGGGTTGGCGTATCAACTACGAGAGTTCCGCCTACTTCATCGCCGATCACTTCACCGCGCCGCTCGCTCCGTGGTCGGGTACCCGTCGCCATCTTCGCGCCGGCGTGACGGAGCCCCTGCGGCCACCGCACCGCTCACCGGGCGCCGTCAAGTTCGCAGCCGCGCGACCCGAGGTCGTCAACCCCGAGCGCACCTCGAGACGATCGGCGCGACGTAATCCGGAATGAAACAAACCCCGCACCAATGATGCGGGGTTTGCCTGTGGACTGACGTCTAAGTGGATGAAGTCTGCGTCGGCTTCAACCTCAGACTGACTGATTTTCTTTAGTAGAGGATGGGTCCGCCGGGATTTATACCTCCTGATGACGAGATGGGCAGCTGCACGTAGGCGGGCTCAACGGCCAGCGTTGACCAGGTCCCCGTGTACGTCGATCCATCGGAATTGGAAACCGTTCCGGTGTAGGTGTAGAGGGGCAGCATCCACACCGACCCGTCGGTCAATGTGTAGGACGACAACGAAGTGGACACTGCGTCCAGTGTGACGTTCACAATTGGCGGGCCCGACGGTGTCGTCGTCGTGGTCCCGTCACCGGGGACCGTGGGGGTCGTGTCGGAAGGGGGGGACGCGGGTGACGTCGAAGGAGCACCGGCGGCCGATCCCGACGGGAGCGGTGCGCCGCCCCCTTGGTCCGAAGTGCCACTCAACAATGGCGGGAACTCGGCCTGCTGTTGGGCCTCGAGAACGCTCACGCCGGCGGTCGGGCTCTGCAACGGGTAATTGACCGGGGGCATCAGAGAGAATGCCGGTCCGTCGGCTTCGATCACGTTGTTGTTCGAGTCGATCGTGATGTCAACCGTTTGATCCGTAAGCACGCCGTCGATGGTGACGCTGTAGCTCGCGGTCTCCTCGTTCGTCGTGACGTCAGGTTGGCCCGGGGAACTCGCGGTGACGGTCTGCGAGGAGTACTGCGGATCGATGACGGCGTAGCCGTAACCCAGCTGAGAGAGGTAACCCTGGAGGTCGGCGTCGACGGTCGAGTTACTGGGCATGGCCGTCGTCGTACCGTCGGTGGTCGTGATCGACGACGCGTTCGACGGTGCGTTGTTGAAGTACCACTGCGCGACCCCGCCGTAGTTCTCGTAATCGAGAGTATCGCCGGCCGTGTCGGTGACGGTCCAGTCACTGCCGTCGTTGTTGGTGTCGACGGGTGTTCCGGCGACGTTAAAGATCGCGGCGAGTCGGGCGGCTTCTGACGATGCGCTCGCTGGCAACGCCAACTCGTAGGAAGGTGCGATCCCTGCGGTCGAGCTGAGGCTCGAACCGGCGCTGAAGTCAAACTCCTCGTAAATGCGCATCATGCCGCCCTTGGGCACTGACGCCGCACCGAAGCTGGACGGTGCGTGCGGGCTCGACGCCTTCGCGGCGCTCAAGGTAAGCACTTGAAGAGCCGGTCCGGCTCCCTCGAGGACGGCGATACCGCCGACGGTGAGAACGGCGGCCATCGTGACGGCACTCGCCATCTTCAATTGGAAACTGCGCAGCACGTGACGGCGCGCCAGCGGCGCGCGAGCCTCGATACGTGAGATCATCGCGTCTGCGTTCGGGTGCTGGTACGACAGTCCCGCGGCCGGGTCGGCCGCGCGCAGTCGTTCGTCAAAATCACTCATCGGATCTCCTTCGCCTTCATACCTAGTTCTTGTCGCGAACCGGTCAGAACTTTCAGATGACCTGCGTCGCGGCGAATCGTTCGCGAAAACGGGCCTGGGCACGGGTTAGTCGTACCGCGGCCGCGTTCGTCGTTATGGACAGGGCGACGCCGAGGGCGTGCGTGTCGAGGCCGTCCCAGGCGTTCAACATCAGGACCTCGCGGTCGTCATCGTTGAGCGCCACCAGTGCGTCTCGCACGCCCGAGTCTGCGATCACAAAGTCCTCCGCCGAGGGCGCGTTGGCCGGTTCGCGTAGCGTTGATTCGAAATTCGTACGCCGATAGTGGCTGCGACGGGCGTTTCGCAGGACGTTGCGTGCCACACCGATCATCCAGGGCAGCTCCGCCTCCGTCGGCACATCGTCGAGCCTTCGCCACACGACGAACATCGTCTCTTCGACGAGGTCATCGAGGTCAGCCACTGTCAAGGGGTGCAGGCGGCGACGCAGGTAGTTGCCGACGGCCGGACTGTGTTCGTGCACGAGTCGACGAAAGCGGTCATCTTGAGGTGAGCCCATTACCTGCTTCTGTCCGACTGGACTTCTTTCTTACTATCCATGAGAGAAAATGCTTTCGCCGTCTAGTGCTGGCCCTGGTTCTAGCTCTTTGTCCGCACCAGCATGGCCTCTTGTTCACGAGTGAGCCACCACGAGGGCAGTTCCCGGTCGCCCCACCACGCGACCACATCGTCGACGCTGTCGTCAAGGTTTCGCAGGGTGAGTCCGGCCGCGAGGGCCTTCGCCGGGTCCAGGTCATTGACCGTTTCGTTCCGGGAGCCGGACCAAAGGGGGAAACGCGAATCGAGGTGATGACTCGAGACGTGGCGAGCTGAAACCTCAACGATTTTTGTCTCGCTCGGCCCTACGTGCTCGGCAACCGCTTGCATGACGCCGAAGAACGTGGGCGCGGGATACGGACCGCAGACGTGGAAGGCGCCCAACGTTGTCTGGTCCACGAGCGTGACGACGAATTCGCCGAGGTCGCGCGCGTCGATGTACTGCAGTGCGTTGTCGCGAGGTCCGGGAACCGCGACGTTGCCGCCGCGCTGCATTCGTGTCACCCAGTAGGGGAAACGCATTGTGGCGTCGTGGCTGCCAATGACGTACGTGGGCCGCACCAGGGTGAGTTGGGTGCCAAAGTGTTCGGTCGCCGCCCTTTCGCAGGCGGCCTTCAGCGGTCCGTACGACTCGGCCGTGATCGGTGCGTCGGCCTCGGTTGGAGCGTCGCTCCAGAGTTCGGCCGTCTCCTCGGTCGCACCGGACAACGCGGGGCTGTCGTACGCGGAGATTGAGGAGATCTGAATGTGGTGGCCTCCGCGGTCCCCGAGGGCATTGGCGAGCACTTCGACGTCAATGGGGCGATAGGCAATGGCGTCCACCGTGGCGTCAAAGGAAAGTCCGTTGAGCGCCGACAGGTCGCCTTGACGATCGCCAATAAGCCTCGTCACACTCGCCGGGAGGTCGGTCTCAGTCTCGCCACGATTGATCACCGTGACGTCGTGACCGCCGTCGAGTGCGGCGAACGCAATCGCCCGACCGACGAACGATGTGCCGCCAACAATGAGTATTCGCATTCGTCTCCTCACGCAACACACGTAATGCTACGAGCCAGGAACTCGGGTACGGGGCACCGCGAGAGCGATGTTCAGCAGTCCGCCAGTGACTCAGTCGCTCTCGGCGACCTCGTTGAGTCGTTGGAGGAACGGCAACGCACCAAGCTGCGTGAAGATATCTCTCGCTTCTTTTCCGACCGTTGCGTCGGGGTGGCTCGGTCCCAGGAGCAGTACGAGGTCCAGTTCACAAAGTGCGAGGTCGAGCACGCAGTCGAGGACGCGCCACTTCTCAATCGCCTCCCTATAGATCTCGGCCGCGGCGTCCAGTCGCCCTTCGAGCGCAGCGACGCCGGCTTCGGCCGTCCTGCGCGTCGCCACAATGGCTCGGCCCCGATTGAACTGCGTTAACGCCAGGGCCTCGCGAACCTGAGAGAGGTCGCGTCGCCAAAGGGCGGCGTGAATGAGGATATCGAGCGCAATTGGCGCATTGATGCCCATGGGGTCGAGTGCCAGGGCCTCAGCCGAGTCATGTTGGGCGCTCTCCAGATCCCCCCTCGCCAACGCGGAGAGCGCCGACGAGGTCAGACGGGTGGTGGATCCGGCCAGAGAGACGTCAAGGGTGAATTCGTCACTGTCAGGGATCATTTCCTCGGCATGCGCAAAGTCGCCGCGGAGCGACGCCAGAAGACCTTCGAGCGCCATGAGCCATCCTTGATGCCACGCCCCGGTCTGGCGTTGGCGAAGTTCGGCGATGGCTCGGGTCGCCTCATCCCACAGGCCCACGTAGATCGACGTTTCGGCAATGTTGAGGAGATTGGTGATTTCGAGGGCACGGTTACCGGCCCGGCCGGCAATCTCCGCTGCCTCGAGGGCAATCGTCACCATTGACGCCGGGTCGTCAGGCAGCATGTAGAGACTGAGACCGGTGCGGGCGCGGGACTGTTCATTGAGCGCCCCCGCCTCGTCGGCAATCTCGGCCATGCCGCGTGCCAACATCACTGCTTCGCGGTGTCGTCCCATAGTGAAGAGCGCCAGCGATCGCACTCCCAAACCACGCGCAAACTGCTCTACGTCGTCGAGTTCTTCGGCGAGTCCCGAGCCAATTTCACACCATTCGAGCGCGCGGGCCACATCGGCGCTGTGACCGAGGGACTCCGCGATTGCAAAGGCGAGGGCCATTCGCGCCGACGTGTCGCCGCTCGGTCCGAGTAGTGCGTACGCCTGTTCACACCGTTCGATGATGATGCCCGAATCTGAGCTCGGGAACTTCATGCGCAGCAGATCAGCCACGGACCTTGCGGCATCGTCGATCCGTCCAAGGTCACTGTAGAGAGCAATTGACGCCTCGCAGTGGTCAAATGCGTGTTCGGGGTCCATCGCCGACGCCGCCGACCACGCCGCGCGCAGGTGTAGCGCCGCCCTCTCCACGTCGTCGGTGACCAAACTCAAGGCCTGCTCGAACAAGGTGAACGCCTGCTCAGGCGAGCCGAGGGACTTCGCACGTTGCCCAGCACGATCCAGCCAGTTAATGGCACTGATGACCGTCGCATCGTTCCCGGGTTCGTCTGGGGCGGCGAGGTGTGCTTCGAGGTAATGGGCCGCGACAACCCCCGCCAGTTCTTCGTCGTTGAGCGATTCGGCGTAGCGCGCAATAGCCAAATGTTTTGCGCTTCGGTCGCGACGCGCCAGTGTGCCGACGGCGACTTCACGTATGACGCCCTGAACGAAGCCGTACTGCCCGCGTTCAGGCGAGCGAGGATCGTTGTCGGCGAAGAGGAACTCTTTCCTCACCATTTCGCGGAGTTCTCCTTCGACCCGTTCTCGTTGGCCCCCATTGACGACGAGGAGGCTCTCGATGGAAAACGTCGATCCGACCACGCCCGCATCTTGGAGCAACGTTCGCTGCACGGGAGGGAGGGCGTCGAGACGCGAGGCAATCAACGCGTGGAGCGTCTCGGGAATCTCGTTCAATTCAAGTTCACCCTCGACGACGTAACTCTCGTCACGCTGGACCAAGACGCCCCGATCGACCAACATGCGGATCGTTTCGACCGCGTAGAGCGGCACGCCCTCCGCTCGTTCGAGCACCTTGTCGGCGACGTCGCTCGGGAGCCCTTCCACGAAGCCGTTGAGCAACTCGCGCATCGAGGTCGAGGAAAGCGGTTCGAGGTGCAGTGAGGTGAAGTTGCGTTGTCCGGCGCCCCAGTGGGGGCGAAGATCCATCAGTTCGGGACGCGACAGCGTGACGACGAGAATCGGATAACTTCTCGACCACTCCAGAATCGACTCGACGAAGTCAATGAGTCCGGCGTCGGCCCATTGGAGGTCCTCGAAGACGAGCACCGTCGGGCCATTGGCCGCGACACGTTCGAAGAAGGTACGCCACGCGGAGAACAGCTCATTTCGTTCGCTGGACGGCGCGTCAGAGAGACCGAGGAGATGTGAAAGACACGGTTCGATCCACTGTCGCTCGTCGGCATCGGGAATGAACTGTTCGAGACACGCGCGGAGCTTGGTCGTCGCCGTAACCGCGTCCTCGACTTCGAGTATGCCGGCACGCATGCGGACCATCTCGCTGAGGGCGCCAAAAATAATGCCTTCGCCGTAGGTGCGCGACCGACCCTGATGCCAGTACACGACGTCCGCCAGACCGTCGACGTACTTCAAGAACTCCCACGAGAGACGGCTCTTTCCGATGCCGGGGATCCCGGTAACCGAGACGAGTCGCACCCGCTGCTCTCGCGATGTTGCGTGCAGCAGGTCTTTGATGAGACGAATCTCCTCGTCGCGACCGACGAAAGGTGGCTCAAGTCGTTGTGCTCGACCGAGCCCTTTACGTTGTGCGACGACACGAAGTGCCCGCCACGCGTTGACCGTCTCGGTCTTGCCCTTTAAATCGAGTGCCCCAACTTCTTCAAAGGCGATCGCCCCGGAGGAGGCGCGCCACGTCGACTCGTCGACGAGGACCGTACCGGGTGCGGCCGCACTCTGTACCCGCGAGGCGGAGTTGACGGTGTCGCCCAGCACCATGCCCTCGGCCACCTTGCCAATCGTGATGGCGACTTCGCCGGTCACGACGCCACCGCGCGCACGAAGATCCGAGAGACCGGAGTTCGATCCCAACTCGGCGACCGACGCCACGACGTCCAGTGCCGCTCGCACCGCCCGCTCCGCGTCGTCCTCGTTGGCTGTCGGTGCGCCCCACACGGCCATGACCGCGTCACCGATGAATTTCTCAACCGTGCCGCCGTAGCTATCGATGATCCGTTGGGCACGGTCGAAGTACTGGGTCAACAATTCGCGAATGTGCTCGGGGTCACGTTTCTCGGCGAGTGGCGTGAAGCCGACAAGGTCGACGAACATGACCGAGCACAACCGGCGCTCAGCCACTGACTTCGAATCGGCGGAGGCGGTCACGGGCACCGTTGCCGCTTGGGGCGCCGCTGCCACGGCGGTGCCACAGTTCGCGCAGAAGGGCTTTCCCGAGTCAAGTTCTGAATCGCAAGAAGCGCAGCGCGGCGAGAGCACCGCGCCACAGTTCGCGCAGAATGGCTTTCCGTCAGGGGTGTCGCCTCTACATGACCAACATTGCATGATCCCGCCTTTGGCTCGGTATCTTACGGGCGCCCACGCCCGTCACGCGGGGGGAATACGTAGAGTTGACCAAACCGCAACGAGGAAGGGCTGGTGATGGTCAGGTCAATCTTGCCCGAGCGCTCCTCGGAAGGGGGATCGTCGCGTCTCGAAGCCTTTAGTGACGGCATCCTCGCCATCGCGATCACGCTGCTCGTCATTGAGATTCGGGTCCCCACCACCAGTGGTGTGCACCTCGGCGCGGCCCTACGACACCTCTGGCCGTCGTACCTCGCGTTCGGACTCTCCTTCACCACGATTGGCTTCGTGTGGGTCGCGCATCACTCCATGTTCCGCCGCATTCGCGACGTGGACCGGCTGCTCTTGATCCTCAACCTCGGACTGATGTTGTGCGTGGCATTCCTTCCGTTCTCGACCGCGGTATTGGCGCGCTACTCCTTCAGCGAGTCGTCGGGAGCTGCGCCGGCCGCAGAGTTGTACAGCATCAACATGCTGGTGATCGGGCTCGCGTTCATGAGTTTGTGGGTCTACCTGTCATTCCATCTTTCACTCTTCGTCGGTGACGTCGACAAAAAGACAATTCAACACACGATCGTGCGTGCCGCCCCACCGCCGATTTTGTACGCGCTCACCGCGGCGTTGGCCTTCGTGGACGCGAAGGTCTGTTACGTGCTCTGGGTGCTCGCAACGCTGTACGTCGCCGTCGGTCCGGCCGCGCGAAAGATTCCCGTCTGGACTGAGGCTCCCAGTGGAACGCTGGACGAAGGGATCTGACCAGTTACGCGGTGCTCGTAGAGCCCGACTAGAAGAGGTGGCGCTCGCTGGCCCAGTGCGACAACTGGTACCGGCTGGAGAGTTGTAACTTGCGCAGCACCGACGACACATGACTCTCCACCGTCTTGGTTGAGATCTCGAGTTCCTTCGCGATGTCCTTGTAGGAGTAGCCGCGCGCAATGAGTCGCAGAACCTGTCGCTCGCGAGCAGTGAGCTGGTCGAGTTCGGGGTCGACGACGGCCACACTGGCTTGGTTGCCAGTGTCGGCGGTGAAGGCATCGAGCACGAAACCGGCGAGCCGCGGAGAGAAGACGACGTCGCCGGCGGCGATGCGATAGATCGCGTCAATCAACTCGGGCCCGGAGATGTTTTTGGTCACGTAGCCGCGTGCGCCGGCGCGTATGACGCTGATGACGTCGCCCGCGGCATCCGACACCGAGAGTGCCAGGAACTTCACGGAGGAATCAACCTCACAGACGGCGCGCAGCACGGCTTGGCCGCCACCGTCGGGCATGTGCACGTCGAGCAGCACGACGTCGGGGCTGCGCTCAAGAATTATTTCGATGGCCGCCTCGACTTCGTCGGCTTCACCAATGATGTCCACCGAGCCCGCAATCTCCGCGCGAATGCCTGAACGAATGAGTTCGTGATCATCGACGAGGAAAACTCGAGGTTTGTTGGTGTCGATCATTCGCTGCGCGGCATTACGAGCTGCACTTCGGTGCCCGCGCCCACTGAGGTGTTGATAAACGATTCGCCGCCGTACTGGGCCATTCGCTGCTTGATCGAAAGGGCGATGCCCTGTCGATCGGCCGGGATCGCGTCGCAGTCGAATCCGACGCCCCGGTCGCGGACAAAGAGCGAGATTGACTTCGGCTCCACCTCCGTGAAGATAGAGACACTCGATGCCTCGGACCACTTGGCGGCGTTAATTGCCGCTTCGCGACCGGCGGCGACGAGTGCGAGAACTCTCTCGTCGGGCACGCAATCGCCTACGGTGACCAGTTCGACCTTGACGCCATAGTCGTTCTCCACATCGTGCTCGATCGCGCCTACGAGACCGACGAACGACGTCGACGAATTGGCAATCGTCTCGGGACTGAAGAGCCACTGGCGAAGCTCACGTTCTTGGTTGCGCGCCAGACGAGTGACGTCGCCGCCATTGGCGGCAGCGCGCTCGATAAGGGTCAACGTCTGCAGCACCGAGTCGTGGAGGTGGGCGACCATTGCGGCGCGCTCCTCCGCGCGCACTCGCTCGCGGCGCTCGCTGGTCAGTTCGCGAACGTTTTGTAGCCACCACGGAGCGAGAAGGACGAGCACGCCAAGAATCAGGATCAATGTGCCAAAGAGCGCGGGACCGGCCGATCCCCAGACGCCGCCAATGTGCTTGATGGTGTGCAGTCCAACGTAGATAAGCGCAATGGCGGCGATGACGCGCAGGGCAACACCCTTGCGATTCTTTGACGACGCACCGCCGATGACCGGTGCGGAGTTCAAGAGCTCCTGGATATGGTTGCGCTCTTCGTTGGAGGCGCCACGCCACACCGCGACGCACGCGAAGGCGCTCAGCAGTAAGGGCCAATCGAATCCGTGCGTGACATCGACGCCCGTTGTTTCGAGCGCGATCAGCAGTAAGAGCGTGCCAATGAACGCCACGAGGACGAACTGTGCTTCGCGTCGGTTCTGGAAGATGCGCTGAATGATCGACGTCTCCTCGCCGGATCGCGTGAGAACGACCCAAAGGGTCATGTAGAGCAGGACGCCGAATCCGAAGAGGAGAGTGAGCAAGCAGAAGATGACGCGCACGTTGCGCTCCTTGATGCCGAGTCGCGTGGCGAAGCCGCCACAGACCCCACCAAGAATGCAGTTTTCACGTCCGCGGCGAAGCGGACGCTGGGGAGTGCCGACGACCGCGTGACTCGAAGTTGTTACCGACATGCGATCCTCCATTTCGTGATGCTCCGGTCATTGAGCGCTTCTGGAATTCTTGCACTTCCTTTCCCGCCTGTATCTAAGGGGAAACCCTGAGCGATGCAGCGCTCTGGACCCACCCCTGAGGGTTCATCCCCATAGTCCTTGATCGGCGGGGCTCGTACATTTGAGTCATGGATGAAGAGTACGAGCAGGTCACTGATGGTGCGCTAGCGAATGAACCGGCCACGCCGAAGCCGACGCGGTTGCGTCGAAGTACCAAGCGACGGATGGTCGGCGGCGTCGCCGGAGGCATTGGTGAGCGCTTCGACATCGACGCCAACATCGTTCGCGTGGTGTTCGTGGTCCTCACCGTCCTCTATGGACTAGGCGCCGCGATCTATCTCGCCATGTGGGCACTGATCCCACGAGACGGACAGCCGTCCGATGACGACGTCGACGAGGTCGACGCGTCCCCCGCGTCGAACCTGCGGTTACTGCGTTACGTGCTTCTGGCCGGCGTCGTCGTCGTCGCGGTCATCGTGCTTTCGACGTTGGGTGGTGCGCCGCGGGTGGGGAACGGCTTTGGAATTCTCTGGTTGATCTTCCTCATTGTGCTGGCGATACTTTCGCTGCGCTCGACGGCCCGTCAGCACATGCTTCTTCGATTCATCGCACTGGTCTTCCTTTCTGGCATGACGATCTTCATTCTCGTCGTTGGTGCGTTCCTCGGTTTCCTCGCTTCGACGGGCGTGCCCATGCATGGGGGGAGTGGCGTTCGCGCGGACCAACCGACAACGCTCGCACAGGTTCAGCGCACCTACGAGACTGAATTTGGCAGCCTGACCGTCGACCTCCGTCAAGTGCAGTTCACGCCTACCGTCACGACGGTGACCGCGAGCGTTGCCGTGGGTACCCTCAACGTGGATATCCCCGCGAACGCAATCGTCTACTTGAAGACGCATATCGGTGCTGGCACCGTCAGTTACTTCGGTCGTAACGGCTACCAGAGTGAGCCCTTTAGTGCCGTGCCGTCCTCCTTGAAAACCGCCGCCGAGCAAAGTCGCGCACCCCATCTGGTCCTCAACGTCCAGGTCGGTGCGGGTCGAATCACCTTGCAACGCGGCTATCCCGTCAACAATCCGTATCCATAATCTTCGAAGATGCGAGGGAGCGCCAAGCGCCCGCCCTAAATCGCGTTACCTCAGTTTCCGGACGACCTAAGCCGGTTGCCAGTTCCGGATTCTTCTGTCAGACTCGCCTAAAGCGGCCTCGGGAGGCGCAATGATTGACGCGAGTTTCTTAACCTTCGACGACAACGTGACACTGCAGTTCGATCGTGTCATAGCGGCCGCACCGATGGACGTCTGGGCCGCGCTCACAGAACCGGCGGAGCTCGCCAAGTGGCTTGCCGACGCCGAGTTCGACGTCAGTGTTGGTGGCGCGGTGCACCTCGTGTGGCCCGGGAGTGGCGAGATGCGTGGAACGGTCCAGGAGTGCAACGTGCCTTCGCTCCTCGAATACACCTGGGATGAATCTGACGGATCGTCGCTGGTTCGCTGGGAGGTTGCGTCATCAGGTGACGGCCAGTCCACACTTCGCCTTGTTCACTCCGGTGCATCCAAGGATGGCGCCGCTGGCTTCGGCGCAGGGTGGCAGAGCCACCTCGAGGCGCTCGACGTGGTGATGAGCGGCGGAAGTTCGGATCAAGCACAGCGCGATGGACGCTACGAGGAGCTGCACCCGAAATATCTCGACGCGGTTGCTGAGCTGTAGCCCGACGTTGTCGTCGACGTCTGCTTCTCGTGACTTGCGGTTAAGAATGAACTGATGGCGACCATCGCGACCGACACGATTGGCGAGGCGTGGCTCAACGTCGCACGCACGATTCTGAGCCAAGGTGAACGGTCGACGTACGACGGTCTCCCTATTCACGAAGTGTTGATGGCCAACCTCATCGTGGCGTCGCCGCAGTCCTTCGATGAGATCATCGAGCGTTACGCCGACCGCGACCGTCTCGCCTGGATGCACGCGAACTTCAGTGATCACACTGTCGTGCCCGAACTGGGCGATGCCGACAGTTATGCCACCCGCTTGCACGATTACGGACGTACTGGTTTGGATCAATTGGACTGGGTGGTCGAACGACTTCGCGCAGACCCGACGTGTCGTTCGGCCTCGATCACGACATTCCAGCCGCTGAGCGACACGTCCTACATTCCGTGCGTCAGCCTCCTGGACTTCTTTCTCGTCAACGCAGCGTTGCGCCTCGTGGTGTACGCCCACAGCATTGACTTCGGAGCGAAGGGCTACGCCAATTTGGTCGAGTTGGCGTCAATTCAACGCGACGTCGTGAAGGAGCTGGGGGTCGACGTCGGGTCCCTCACGATGATCGTGAAATCAGCGCACATCTACGACAGCGAACTCGCGTATATGACGAGCGTCCTCGAACGTAGCGGTGATTGACCTAACCGGCGTCTCGCGCAGCCTTCAAGGCGTTCGTCCACCACAGCAGATCCTTGATGAGCATCTCGAGCCGTTCATCCAAGGGCGCGAAGACTTCGAGGTCGAACTCCTCGGCCATCAGGGCGGGGAGCATGACGTTGGGCAGGATGTGCACCGCGTAACGAAGCGCCGCCATCTCAAATTCAATGCAGACCAGACGGAGTTGTTCGATCGCCCGCGCTGCTCCCACGCCGCCGTAGCCAACGAAGGCGACGGGCTTGCGATTCAACTCGACGAAGACGTGGTCCAATGCGTTCTTGAGTGACGCGGGGTAGCCGTGGTTGTACTCGCTCGTGAGCACGATGTAGCCATCAGCCGCATCGAGTGCGCGACCCAAGCGAGCGATGTCCTCTCTGGGATACTCACGGTGAGCGCGCGCTGGTGACACGGCAAGGTTGTATAACGCCAACGGGTGATCTCGCATGTCCAGCACGTCAATCTCGATGTCGTCACGGCTTGAGAGGCGGTTGAGCAGCCTCGCGAGGGGCTTGTCGGCAAAACGTGTTGGGCGCGTGGATGCGACAATTATCTGAAGGCGGGGCTTCATTGATTACAACCCGGGAAAGACGATTCGCAGGTTCTCGAGGTGCTCAGACTCCGCCGCGGCCGGCGTGTGCGCTGCGTCGAGGCGACCGTAGAGGAGACGGATGAAGGATTCGGCGGGCATTTCAATATGGTGTGGATCGTCGGACTTCTCGCCCTCTTCGAGGGTTACGTCCTCCACCCCGAGCGTCAGGACCAGTTCGCGCTGCGGTTCGGTCGTGCGGATTCGAAGGACATCACCGGAACCCGTCGTTTTGGAGGTGAACTTGATGACCAGTTCGAGGTTGTCCACCATGAACGGAACAGCATCACGCTGCAATGTCGCGCCCTTGTCGAAGGACTCTTCGATGTCCCAGGTGTGCAACACGTGTTCGTTCAGTCGCAGTCCAATGGCGCCCGTGAAGTCGAAGACCATTGGACCGAGATTGAAGTTAAAGGCCTCGCGCTCGTCCGGCGTCATTTCGAGGATGCGTTCGAGCAACGCCTGATCCGAAATGAGTGCGTCGGTCACCTGAGCGTGGGGGGTCTTGGCGTTCCACTCGTCCCACACCGACTGATTGAACTCCGGCGGCGTCTCTTTGCCCGCGAGCACGTCGTCGAAGCGACGCTTCATGATGACCGCTCCCGAACCGAGGTGCGACATTGTGTCGGCGACCGTCCACTCGGTCGGGTGGGCCGAAGCGACGTACTGGCTTTCTTCGAGTCCTTCGGCCAGGGTGCGCAAGTACGCGACTGAGGACTCGAGGGCGTCAAGTGGGTGGGTCATAGGGGGGCTACTTTCGTCGTCGAGGGAGCTGAGTCTTTAGGGTTCCACTACGACTGTACGGTCGAGGTCCTTTACATCGTTCACTCCGGTGAGACCGAGGGTCACGGACATTTCGGAGGCGAAGATTCGAAGAATGTGGTCGACACCGCGCTCGCCGCGCGCGGCGACCGCGTAGGCCCACGGCCGGCCAATCAGACAAGCTCGCGCCCCGAGCGACAGGGCTTTGACGACGTCGAGACCGCTGCGAATCCCGCCATCCATCAACACCTCGCACTGATCGCCCACCGCCGCAGCGATAGCCGGCAGGGAGCGGATGGTGGAGGGAACATCGTCGAGTTGGCGTCCTCCGTGGTTGGAGACAATGACGGCGTCCGCGCCGCGCGCGACCGCCTCTTTCGCGTCGTCGGGATCGAGGATCCCCTTGAGGGCGATCTTCCCGCTCCAGTGGGAACGCAGCCATTCGATGTCGTCCCACGTGACACTCGGGTCGAACTGGCTGGCGACCCAGGCCTGGAAGTCGCCGGGCACCGTCGCGTCCGGCAGGGCCTTCTCCAAGTTGCCAAAAGTAAGCGGCTTGCCACCGAGGGCGACGTCGCGCAGCCACGAGGTGTGAGCGACCAGGTCGATGCCTCGACGCAGTCGCTTCGATCGAGGAATTCGACCGCTGATTCCGTTGCGCCCGTCGCGGTAGCGCTGGCCGACCACGGCGAGGTCGACCGTCAGAATCAATGTGGTGCAGCCGGCCGCCTGCGCGCGAACCATCAGGTCCTCGGCGTAGCCGCGGTCCTTCATCACGTACAACTGGAACCAGATGGGGCGCTTCACCGCGGCGGCCACCTCTTCGATGCCACAGATTGACAGGGTTGACTCACAGAAGGGGATGCCGGCCCGTTCGGCGGCCCGCGCCGCTTGGACTTCGGCCCGTCGCGCGAGCATCCCGCCGAATCCAACGGGCGCGAGGATCACCGGCATTGCAATCTCCTCGCCGAGCACCGTCGTAGCGAGGCGACGCTCGGTCACGTCACGAAGGACTCGCTGGCGAAACTGGATGTGGTGGAGGTCGTCTCTATTCGCGTTGAGCGTCGACTCGCCGAAGGCACCGCCATCGACGTAGTCGAAGATCTGACGGGGCAGCTTCCGGCGGGCGAGTTCTCGGTAGTCGTCAATCGACGCCGGAGCGAGATTCAGGCTGTGGTCGCGAGGATTCTGGGGCACAACGTATTATGCAGCACTCGCCATCACCGAGCCCCGTGAAGGTTGACTACCTCGCGTTGAGCGACCATGCTCGTGGGATGTTCGAGACCGATGACGAGTTAGACGCGCTTGACGCCCTCTTAGAGAGGTCCTTCGCCGGTGCCGGTGCGCACCTCACTGGGATCATTTCTGATGATCGAAGGCTGTCGGCGCGAGACCTCGCTCGGTATCTCGAGGGTACGCGCCACTTCGTGGTCGCGACCGTGACGAAGTCGGGCGAACCACGCTGTTCGGCGGTCGATGGACTGTTCTTGCACGGTCAACTGTGGTTCACGACGAGCGGCGACGCCGTCAAGGCGAAGCACCTTGAAGAACGATCGGCGCTCAGTGCGGCGCACATCGTGGGCGACGACGTAGGCGTGTTCATCCACGGCCACGCCCGCGTGGTGCGCGGAGGACCGGGTGAAGCGGACGCTCTGCGTCACTACTGGACCGAGCTCTACGACTCGTCCCCCGAGGAGTGGGTGGCGACCCCCCAGGACTCGCGCTGCGTCGAAGTGATGGCGACCTCGATGTTCACCTACGCCTTCAATCGGGAGCGATTCGAGGCGATGGTGGCCGAGGTCGCGCACCCCCCCGGCGAGGCTTCGCCAACCTGAAGTACGGCGTCATCGCCCGATAATCTGTGGCGAAGGATTGGCCAGGGGGGATCGTAATGGCACGTAAATTTGCGGCAGAGCTACTCGGAACGGCGCTGCTCGTCTTCTTCGCAGTGGGGGTGGCCACACTCTCGTTCGGCTTCAAGGCCGACGGCACCAGTTTCATCGCCGGTGTGGTGGCGACCGCGCTCGCCTTTGGACTGACGTTGCTCGCCCTCGCGCACGTGCTCGGTCCGATCTCGGGTTGTCACGTCAATCCCGCCGTCACTCTGGGCGCGCTCTTGGCCGGACGGATCTCATTTCGCGACGCGCTCAGTTACTGGGTCGCCCAGTTCATCGGTGGTTTCGTTGGTGCCCTCGCCCTTTGGGGGATGTTCTCGACCTCACCTCTCTACAGTCGCGCGTCGACGGGACTCGGTACCGACGGGTGGGGCGCATCGAGTTTCATCCACATCGGTGCGGGAGGTGCCTTCATCGCCGAGGTCGTCCTGACGTTCCTCTTCGTCTTTGTCATCCTCGGCGTGACCAGCAAGACCGCCAATCCCACGACCGCCGGCCTCGTGATTGGCCTCACGTTGACGGTGGTCCACCTGATTGGCATTCCGATAACGGGCACATCGGTGAACCCGGCGCGAAGCCTCGGGCCGGCGCTGATCATCGGCCATTCGGCGCTCGCGCAGGTGTGGCTCTTCATCGTGGCACCCCTGGTGGGCGGAGCCCTCGCGGCGCTCGTACACCGGGCACTCTTTTCGAGCAAAGCGGCGTCACCCATTGGCTTTGGCTCCGCACAGAGCTGAAGTAGCCGCAGCGGCGCCCGCATCAGCATCTGGGGCTGGAAGGATGGCGGACGATGAAAGTCCTCTTCTGCTCAACCGGTCTGGCCGGGCATTTCAATCCCCTGGTGCCGTTTCTTGACGCCGCGCGTGTGCGCGGCGATGAGGTGCTGGTCGTTGTTCCCCCGGGTCTCGTGAGTGTGGTGGAGGAACTCGGCCTCTCATACGTCGCGAGCGAACCGCCGGATCCGACGCAGTCGAACGAACTCTGGAAGCGAGCTGCCCGGGTCCCCCATAGTAAGGCGGCGAAGCTCATCGACGGCGAGTTCTTCGGCCGTCTCACAACCGCCGCGATGGTGCCCGCAGTTGAATCGGCGTGCGATTCGTTCAAGCCCGACGTGATACTTCGTGAACCCTGCGCCTACGCCGGCGCCGTGGTGGGCGTGCGACGGATGATTCCTCACGCGCAGGTCGCGATCTCGACGGCGCAGACCGAGTGGAGCGTGATCGATCTCGTCGCGCCGATCCTCGACGACTTCGAGTCCGGAATGCAAGAGGTGCTGCGTTCGACGCACTACATCTCGCGGTTTCCGTCGAGCCTCGATCCGTCGCCGTTCCCCAATACGCTCAGGTACCGCGAGGAGGAGAACCACGAAGACGCCTGGCGCGACGCCCCGTGGGCCACGACCACGATGCCGCTTCTCTACGTGACCCTCGGCTCGATTACCGGGGGTCTCGACACCGCCGCGCCGACCTTTCGCCGGGCGCTGGAGGCGGTCGAGGGCCTCGGTGTCCAGGTTTTGCTCACCACCGGGCACGGTTTTGACAGGAAATTGCTGGGTCCTCTGCCCGAGGACGTCTACGTCGAGCCCTGGGTGCCCCAAGCCAACGTGTTCCCGCACGCCACGGCGGTCCTCTGTCACGGTGGGTCGGGCACCACTTACGGCGCGCTCGCGGTGGGCCTTCCAATCGTCTTCGTCCCAATGTTCGCCGACCAGCGAACGAACGCGCGCCTCATTGCGGTCGCCGGGGCGGGCGTCGTCGTCGACGTCGGTCGCAAATCGGAACCGGGATTCCGCACGATCGAAGTCGATGACGTTCCTCGGATTCGACGCGCCGTGATCGAGGTACTCTCGCAGCGATCGTTCCGCGACGGTGCGCAGCGCATCGCCACAGAGATTCGAGGCACGGGCTCGGCGCAGGACTGTCTTGTGGAGTTGGAACAACTCACTCGTTAGATCGATGACGTCGCGTGCACGCACAGCGTCGCGTGCCACACATTTGCGAACACGAAAACGGGCCCTGGCGCGTCCGCCCAGAAAAAATGTCGCTTTCACATTTTCTCTGACAGAAAAGTATAAAAAGGACCTGAGAACCCAGTGTTTCAATGGTATTTGATGCCCATGCACCCAAAAACGGTGATTTCCCCTAAAATGGTGTTTCTTCCGCGCTCATAAACAGTGGCGAACAGCGTGCCATGTGCACCAGGAGGACGTGCGTCGCGGACCGTTGGTCCACTGCGTTGCAACGAGAGACCGTCGACAAGGTCGGTCGACACAAACAGGCGAGGAAACCAAGTGTTCGAAACGCGATACCGATTGAAACGCGTCCCGACGACGTCTCGAAATCTCTACCGAACGGTGGCGCTCATGCTGGTCGTCTCGGTCTTTGGTTTGGCGGCGCCCTCGCCGGCGGCCGTCCCCACGCCGCGCCTAGAACCGACGCAAGTGCGCGCGTCCGCCGTGGCGTCGGACCCGCGTGAGGCGCCTCGTCCACGGGTCATTCCCATCAATACCGAACTCCTCTCCTTCACCAACGTCCCGACACCGACGCAGGGTTACGTCGTCACCCTGATCCACAGTGATTTCCCGCACACCGCCTGGCACGACGCTGAGATCGTGGCCTGGTGTGAGTCCAAGTTCCGACCGTCCGATATTGGCTTCGACAGCAACGGTACCCACGACCGGGGCGTCTTTCAGCTCAACGACGGGGGCACCGAGCAGTATCTTCTGGCGATGTTGGGCCATAATCCCAACGACCTAGGCCTCGCCCTCAACCCGGTGATAAACGTCCGCCTGGCCGCTCTTCTCTACTCCCGCGACGGCTGGAGCCCCTGGTCCTGTGCGTCGAACATCCCCGCGTAACGACGTCGAGCGTTAGGGGCGAATCGGGAGCCGCCGTCGCGTGGCCAGGGCCGTGACGTTCGGTTGGTCGCGCAGGTGGATGTACCCCGTCGGTTGGTTGATCGGTACCCAACCGTTACTCGTATAGCCATCGACGCCACCGGCGTAGTTGTCCGACACCAGGAAGACCGTCTGGTTCGTCCAGTTGATCTGTGCGACGTAGGCGACGTGGCCCATCGCCCCACCTTCGTACCAGGCAATTGATCCCACCGCCGGCGTGTGGTTCGTTTGGGCGGCCAACGTCCGACCCCACTGGTCGGCGTAGCCCCAGGAATGACCCGGGTTCGCCAGTCCGTTGTGCGCGAGCATCCACGCGGCGTAGAGGGTGCAGTTGTGCGGTGGTGTCCCGATGCCGCCCTTGGTGTCTGCGCCGTAGTACTGCGCGGACCAGTTGTTGTTCATCGTCGTGGCGTTGTAGCCGTCGAGCACGCACGAGTAGCCCGCGCTTTTGCAGGCGTAGTAGGAGGCAGCGTGGGCGCTGACGGGCGTGGCGACGTCGAGCGAGATGAGCAACGCGAGCAGGGACGTGACGACGAGGGCCATACGAGTGATTCGGACTCGTGGGGCGCGCAAACCATGAGTGGTAACCATAAGATCCCCTCGCCTGACTGCTCCGGAGACCGTAACAGAGGTCCATTTCTTCACCAAATGGGAGAGGAATCGCTAGTAATTTAGGGAATTGATGGGTGTAAGTACCGTCGAGCCATGCTCAATTCGTCGACAACGACAAAGTGGCCCTGTGTAAAGCACCTCGCGGCTCAACGTCCTTTTGCAGCGCCGTGGGTTCGGAACCGAGCACGTGCAGTTAGAGATCAAAGTGCTTGTTGGGGCGCACCACGATCTCGGTCACGTCGACCGAACTGGGCACGTTCAACAGGTACAGCACGGCGTCGGCGATGTCGTCGGGTTTGATGATGAACTCTCCCAACAGGGCCTGTGCGCCTTCGAGGACCTGGTCGGGTAGTCGTTCTCCTTTCTTCATGTCGTGCTCGATTCCGGACATCGCGACGATGCCGGCCAGGACCTCAGGATTCTCACGACCCAGGTTGGTCGCGACGAGTCCTGGCATCACCGAGGAGATCTGGATGGGATCGTTGTCGAGCTCTGCGCGCAGGGTGTTCGTAATCACGTTGACGGCGTGCTTCGTCGCCCCGTAGACGCCCGAGTCCGGGCTGAGGGCGGCGACGGACGACGTATTGATGATGTGTCCCGGATTGCCCGTCGCCCGCATGGCCTTGACGGCCGCTTGACAGCCGACGAGCAGGGCGAGCACGTTCGTCTCCAACATCGCGCGCCACGAGTCGACGTCGCCGTCCAGCACCGATCCCAGCACGCTGTAGCCGGCGTTGTTGACGAAGATATCGAGGCGACCGTCGACTGCGAGCGCGTTGTCAACGAGACGTTGCACGGTCTCGGGATCGCGCACGTCGCCAACGTCGATCGTGGCCCGTCCCCCCGCTGCGACGATCTTGTCCGCGCTCACCTTCATTGCCGATTCGGTTCGTCCGCTGAGAACGACGTGCGCGCCACTGGCACCCAGGCGTTCCGCGATCGCGCGCCCGATGCCGCTCGACGCGCCCGTGACGACTGCGGTCTGGCCCTTCAGATCCACTTGTATTGGCATCGCGATCCTTTCGTTGTCGTTGGTCGTGGAGCCTATCGATGTCCGTCGGGCAGATGAGGTGAACCGTGTCAAAGCCAACCTCGAGGTTGGTCGCTCACCTCCAATCGGACCCCGGCGTCGAGATAGATTCAAGCGATGGCCAACTATGTGTTGATTCATGGCGCTGGCTCGGACTCTTGGTATTGGCACCTGGTGGTACCCAAGCTCGAAGCGCTCGGTCACGTGGTTATTGCCCCCGATCTGCCCTGCGATGACGACTCGGCAGGTTTGCGGGAGTACCTCGATGCAGCGTTCGACGCTATCGGTGATCGAAAAGAGTTGGTGGTGGTGGCCCAATCCATGGGCGGTTTCACCGCACCACTTCTCTGCGACCGTGTGTCGGTGCGAATGCTGATAATGGTGGCCGCAATGGTTCCTGCGCCCGGCGAATCACCCGGTGAGTGGTGGTCGAATACGGGACACGAAGAGGCGAAACGAGAACAAGATGCCCGTGACGGTCGTGCGCCGGATCGTGGCTTCGATCCGGTTGAGATCTTTCTCCACGACGTGCCGCCGCAAGTCGTGGCCGAATCGATTGATCACGTGAAGAATCAGTCCGGCACGCCGTTCGCCGAGCCGTGGCCACTCGCAACGTGGCCCGACGTTCCAACGAGATTCCTGCTCTGTCGAGACGATCGTTTCTTCCCCGCGGAGTTCATGCGACGAATAGTCAGCGAGCGATTGGGAATCGAACCGGACGAAATGCAAAGTGGTCACCTGCCCGCGTTAAGTCATCCAGACGAGTTAGTCGCGCGCCTCGAGGAGTATCGCCTTGAGCTCTGAAGGAATCAGACCCCTCGCACGTCTGATTTGTTCTCTTTCAATGCTGTCGAACCACAAACCCTGCGCTGATGTAAGGACCTGAGAGGATCACCGCCAGGTTTGAACGACGCGCCGATGGTCGGGTCGTTTCGATGTTTCGCGCCTTTGGTACGGTCCGCCGGCTCGATACCCATGACCAGAGGCCAACCTTTTCACTCACGCGACGCCGGCGTGATGGTAATGCCTGATAAGAGTTCTAAATGGAAAGCAGTCCCCAAGGCTGGTACGAAGACCCCTATCGTCAGATGCCGTTTCGTTGGTGGGACGGCGAACAGTGGTCGCCGTACGCGCGCGATAGCGAAGTCCAGTGGGATCCGATTGATTCGCAACCGCCGGTAGTTCATCGCCCAGGCATGCCGTCGATGGGCGTTGCGCTTATCTGTTTCGCACTCGCCGTCGGGCTTTCCTTTACGGTGCTGGCCATTTTGCGAGCACACCATAAGCCGGGCGGTGAATCAGTCGAGTTGGTGCTCACCGAGGTGGCTTTGTGGTTACCAATGCTCGGCGCGTGCTGGTTCGTCTCACGGCGACGTGGCGATCGTTCGTTGGCGGCCGACTTCGGACTTCGGTGGCGGCCCTTGGACATCGGACTCGGGTTGGCCGGATCGCTGGCGGCACGGTCCACCGAGTCGATCGCCCTACTGCCTGTAATTTTGCTGCAACCTCACTTTCGAGTCCCCGAGGTCACCGAGTTTCATCAGTTCACGAACGGTGCGTCGGGGTGGATAGTGCTCGCCCTCGTCACGTGCGTGGGCGCACCGGTCGTCGAAGAGCTTTTCTTCCGCGGTCTCATTCAAACTCGTCTCGTGGGACGATACGGACCGATCGTCGGCATCGGAGTGACGTCGGTGCTCTTTGGCGCTGCGCATCTGATCGGCTGGTCCGGTCCAATCTCTCTCGTCAACGCCCTCGCGATTGCCGGAGCTGGCGTGGCACTCGGCACCATGCGTCACCTCACGGGCCGACTGGGAACTTCGATGATGTCGCACAGTTTCTTCAACGCGCAGGCGCTCCTCATCCTCGCGTTCGTGCATTCGACGCCCCTATTGATCAAATAGCGGCTTCTCTTAGAGAGGAGATGAGAGGTCGGAGGCGACTTGGTTTAACTGTGTGTCGAATCCATTTCCCAAGGTGTTGAGGTGATTTATCTGAGCCTGGGTAATGGCGGTCGCACTCTTGAATTGGTTTAGGAGGGCAACGAACTTTCCGGTCGTCGCCTCGAGCCGGACAGCATCGGTATGCGCACTCGAGGGAAAATTGATGCCGTTCAGCGTGTTGTCGAAGTTACCGAAAGCAGTTGCGATTGCGGTGAAGTATTGCTGAGTGCACGCCGTCGTCCCGTGCGAACAAATGCCCCTTACGACTTTGGCCGAGGCGACTTGAGTATTGAGCGTGTTGTTCGCAATGGCCAACCTTGTTAACGCCGATTGGTTGTCGAGCAATTTGTTGCGCAGCACCGCATTGGCGCCGTTACCGATCACCCCGAGAATGAGTAAGGTCACCAAAATCCTCTTCGAAGCTTGACTGAGGACCAATCGAGCGGTGCGTGGAGCCACTTCGCCAACCGAAGACGATCGGTCCGCGTCGAATTGCACGGGAGCGCCCGTAGGTGCGCCAAAGGTTTGGACGCCGGGTTCCGCTTCCGCGCCGCCGATCACCGTTGACGCTGCGGTCTCGTCCGTCGACACCGCAGCCACTGCCTCGTTTATTCCGTCGTGAAGCGGCGGTGCCGGCACCGGTTGGTCGGGTGAAGTTACGACGTCATGCGACGTCGATGCCTCACTCGACGGTTCGTCTCCGAAGAGCTCGCCCGGGTACTTGCTGGTGAGCATGGCGTAGTAAGAGAAAAAACGCGCTTGGTACCGCAAGATGGCGGCAAGTGCCGCGAAGAGTGAAACCGGCATCTCACCCTTGACCAACACGATGAGCCAAATGAAGACGGCAGCCACCTCCGTGCCGCCCGTCACGAGTGCGCTGACAACCGCTGCGGGAATAACCAGGACGATTCGAAACAGGACGGCCGATCTACGGACGTTGGTATTGGGTATCTCAACATTGACGCCAAAGTCTTTTTTGGCCGAAAACGGAGGATACGCATCATTCATTAGGTAGAGGTACGAGTTTGTACGGGTGGTAAAGACTACGAACTCCGAGAGCGGTTGCACGAAACTCCGGGGCAGTCGCCCGAGTACCAATGCGCAGAACCACCCGACGACGATAAGGAATCCGGCCGCGATAGAGATAAGGAAGTACCAGACAATGAGAGGGATGGCCAAGATCAGCCGGATGGCCACCTTCCAACGCTTTTGGCGTTGCGGCGCACCGAATCCTGCCTGTACAAGTGGATAAACCGACACATGTTCCCCTCAGCGATGGCGAACGTATCCTGACACAGGAACGAAGTCCAAGCACGGTCTTGCGGGAGACTCCAAAGCTTCGCCGGAGGAGAGTCGTCCTCTAGCTCTGAGGGTTTGTCCCAGAAAATCTGAAACATCACAATGGTGGGCGAGGGGGGACTTGAACCCCCACATCCTTTCGAATACAGGCACCTGAAGCCTGCGCGTCTGCCAATTTCGCCACTCGCCCCGAGACCTTGCAACA
>Ga0208586_1000109_pt1 | contig 32721 bp, 29 predicted proteins | sample NGESurshal072012_6_FD_184471 | JGI IMG/M metagenome (GOLD analysis project Ga0208586, IMG submission 184471) | Arctic peat soil microbial communities from Barrow, Alaska - NGEE Surface sample 53-3 shallow-072012 (SPAdes) | ecosystem: Environmental > Terrestrial > Soil > Wetlands > Peat ... | reverse complement strand
GACGCGCGCACGCGAAGCCCCCTCCGAGGGGTGAGCGCGAGTGGGTCCATCCGAGTGAATTACCGAGTTTTGAGAAGCTCCGGACCCATCAGATTTGGCCCATAAAGTCGCCCGCGGCTCGCGCCGTGGCCGCCCTGATGGCGGTCGCGTTGGTTGTCGGATCGGCTGCGCTGTACCTCACCCAGTCGAGTGATCCCCCGGCGACGCCGCACTTGGCGCAGTCGATCAGCCAACTCCCTTCGAACTCGCGCACCGCCGCGGCCGATACGGTCGACCTCTCCATCACCACGCCGGGCCACGTCGACGTCGTCGCCGCGATGGTCCTTCCCCACAACCTCGCCGTCACCACCACCCAGATCCCGGCGAACGCGCTCATCTCCGGATCCACCCCGGGCGACGTCAACTTCCCCGTTCACTGGGTCGGACGCGACCAAGTGATGGGTTTTTCGATCGTTCGCCTCGGCCGCCACGTCCCGGCGCTCAGTTTTGCGCCGTTACCCGCCAGCAAGTGGGTGGTGGCGGTGTCGCCCATTCTGAAGAGTTCGTCGACGTCGCCGCAATACGCGTGGGCCAACACGATTCTCGGCGATCCCAAGAGTGACGCCACGGGGGTCATCAGCTATCTCTCGACCAAGTCCGACGCGAATATCAGTGGCTTCGTCGACGCCATTGCCGTCGATCAGAGCGGCCAAGTCGTCGCCGTCTTATCCACCGACCACCTCTGGTACTCCGCCCAGTTCGTCGCGCGCATCGCCTACATCGTGGCCACGGGCCGAGGATGTCACGCGAGCCTGGGTATCGTCGGCTTGAACGCCCAGGGCGGAGGCGTGTCGGTCTCTCGGGTCATCCCCAAGAGTCCGGCGCAGTGGCAGCTGAAGAAAGGTGACGTCATCACGGCGTTGAACGGCAAGCAGACCGAGACCTTCGACGCCCTCGACACGGCCCTGTACTTGACGCCGGCCTTTAGCGTGGCCCACGTCACGTTCATCCGTAACGCCGCCGTCCACCACGCCGACATGACCCTCGCCTGCGCGCTTTAAATTGTCCCCATGAGTGACAACCCCTTCGGCGGCATGTTCGGTGACATCTTCTCCATGCTCGGCCAACAAGGTCCCGACGCCTGGTTTACGACGGCCACCCAACTCGCGCTCAATATCGCGCGCGGCGACGACGGCGACCCGAACGCCCAACCCATCGAACGCCAGCGACTCGAAGAGCTGGCGCCGCTCGTGGCGCGCCACGTCGACTCGTTGCTCGGCGTATCGATCGACGCCTCGGTCGTCGCCGTGAATCGCTCGGCGCTCACCATCGCGGCCCTCACGCAGTGGCGCCCGCTCATGGAGCCGATGGTCTCGTCGAGCGCCACCATCGGCGAGAGCCTGGACCTGGGGGACAACCAGATGATGGCCCAGATGGCCGCCGCGCTCGGACCGCTCTTCTCCGGCTTTCAGATGGGCTCGGTCGCCGGTCACTTCTCGGAACGTGCGTGGTCGCTCGGCGCGCTACCACTGCCTCGCGTCGACACCGAGCGACTGTTAGTGGTGAACAATCTCGCCAGCTTCGCCGAAGCCTGGTCGCTGGAACGCGATGAGGTCTACGTCTTCGCCCTGGCCCAAGAGTTCCTCGCGTCACTCGTGCTGACCCAGCCCGGGACCGGCGACGCGCTGCGCGCGCTGTTGATCGACACCGTGCGTGAGTCCACCAAGGCGCAGGGCGATCTACTGACGCGCCTGCAGTCGATGATCGATCCGGAAGACATCGCGGGATTCATGGAGAACCCCGAATCACTGCTCGACGGCATAGAGATGCCCGAAGAGTCTGATGCCACGCGAGCCATCAACGCCGCCGCCAGCGTGCTCCTGGCCTTCTTCGAAGCGGCCGCGCACCAGATCACCGAAGCGATTCTGGGACCCCGTCCGGCGCTGGTCGAGGCCTACCGACGTCACCGCCGAAGCGACGCGCGCGGTGAGGACGCCGCCGCCGCGCTCTTTGGCATCTCGACCCAGGGCGAGCACCACGATCAAGCGGCGACGTTCGTCGCCACGCTGTCGAAGGACCACACGTTGCGCGTGTTCGACGCCCTGCTGCGCGTCGACGGGCTACCGAGTGCGGATGAACTGAGGGACCCGAACGCGTGGTTCGAGCGAGTGACGAATTCGCCTCTCGCTTAAGACTCCTCTTCGTACCCGAGGTTCCATTCGACGAGTAAGTTCTCGCGTTCGGCGTCGCGGTTCACGCGTTCGCGGTTACGCCGGAACTGAGGATCGTGCGGCGGCAAGAAACGTAAGCGGGCGTCGACGCGGTCGACGAAGGCCTGGATCTGCTCTTCGTCGCCGAAGACCATTCGGCACTCCCAGTGGGGCGCCACGGGACCGAGGTAGATGACCTGGACGTGGCCGACCGGGTCGACGACTTCGGTGGTCTCCGGGGTTGGGACCTGGCTCACGGTGCTCCTTTGGCGTTGCGATTGAGGCGAAATACCATTGTACTAAGTGGTTCTGGAACTTCCTTCGAACCGTTGTCTTTGAAAGGGCTTACAGCCGTCTGTGAGAAGCATGGTAACCAACGGCTTGTGAACAAATGAGCCCTTCGCAATCAGTTCGTCACACAAAGTGTCGCTACTGTGGCATATAGAACCGGCATGGGGGTGTGCATGAGTACCGAATGGATGGCAGACGGGAAGTGCCGCGAGTACCCGGCGGGGACCTTCTTTCCGCGAGACGGCGTCGGGGTGATCATTGCGCAACGAATCTGCGCCACCTGTCCGGTGGCGAGCCAGTGCCTGGAGTACGCCCTCGAGAACCACGTGGACCACGGCATCTGGGGCGGCTGCTCCGAGCGTGAGCGCCGTCGCATACTTCGCGAGCGTCGCCGCCGTCGCGTGTTCAACACTGACGCTCCGTAGTACGCCACTCGCGTGCTCGAGTGTGTCATCAATCTCTCCGAGGGCAGCAACCTCGAACTCTTAGACGAACTTGACGATTCGGCCGGTCCCTCGTTGCGCGACCTGCACGCCGACACCTTTCATAATCGCTCGGTCTTCACGCTCGTCAACGACTCCCAATCTTTGATCCGTGACGTTCGCGCACTGATCACCGCATCATTCGAACTCCTGGACCTGCGCGCCCACGAGGGCGTCCATCCCCGCTTCGGCGTCGTCGACGTCGTGCCGTTCGTGTCCCTCGACCCCGAAAAGCCTTCTCGCGCGGTGGAATTACGCGACGAAACGGCCCAGTGGATCAGCGAAACCTTCGGCGTCGCGACCTTCCTCTACGGGCCGGTGGACGCCGCTATTCGAACGCTGCCAGCCGTTCGAAAGCACGCCTTTCGGGAGCTTTCACCCGACTTCGGACCGGCGGTCCCGTCACCGACGCTCGGGGCCGTCGCCGTGGGAGCGCGACCAATTCTGGTCGCCTGGAATATCTGGCTCTCGGGCGTCTCGCGAGACGAGACGCGCGTGATCGCCAAGGCGATTCGACGAGGTGCCGTGCGTTCACTCGCCTTTCGCGCGGGCGAGCACACGCAGGTCAGTTGCAACCTGATCGACCCGATGACCGTGGGCCCGTCGGTCGTCTACGACGAAGTGGCGGCGTTAATACCCGAAGGTGGCGAGATCGTTCGCTGCGAACTCGTGGGACTGGTTCCGCGAGCGCTGCTGGTAGCCCAAGATCCCGGTCGGTGGGCCCAACTCGGACTGAGTGAGAATCAGACGATTGAGAGTCGCCTGTAGGTCAGCTGGCTTGGGCGCGGCGCTCGATGGCGCGCGCGCGGCGCAACCGGCGACGCTCGCGTTCGCTCATGCCGCCCCAGATGCCGAACTTTTCGCCGTTGTCGAGGGCGTACTCCAGGCAGTCCTCGCGCGCGACGCAGCCGCGACAAACCTCTTTGGCTTCACGAGTCGAGGCCCCGCGCTCGGGAAAGAAGAGATCGGGGTCGACGCCCATACAGTTCGCCCGTGCCTGCCAACCACGATCTTCCATGCCGCTCATCAATTCCACGATTTCCACGTTTAATTCCTTCCCCTATGGTTCTCGCCACTGATGTAATTACATCCATGTCATTGTGACCACAAACGTGACAAAAAGCAAATGGGAATGTGTTATTTCCTGATGGGAAGGGGTAAGGGATTCGCGCTAGCTGGCGCGACGGTGCTTCACGAAGTCATCGAGGGCGTAGGAGCCCAGATCGTCCACGTCGGTGTAGAAGAGCCTCCCACCATTGACTTTGGCGATCTGTTCGACGAACGGGAACTGGCTTCGTTCGATGTCGAGGGCGAAGGTGTTGATCGTGATGCCGGCCTTGGTACAGCGAAGGACCTCGGCCATGGTCTTTTCCAGGGTCTCGCGCACCGGCGGCCAGGCGAAGAAGGGCTCGCCGTTGGCGAGCAGGTGGGCCGTCGGTTCTCCGTCGGTCACGACCACGATCTGTCGCTCGCCGCGCTCGTTGCGCATTAAATGTCGACTGAGCGCCAGGGCGTGTTGGAGGTTGGTTCCGTAGGCGTAGTCGATGGTGAGCGCGGGGACGTCTTCGATCTTGAGTTGCTGGGCCGTCTCGCCGAAGCCGACCACCGCCACGAAGTCACGAGGGAATTTCGAGCGAATCAGCGACGTGAGCGCCAGCACCATCTTCTTGGCCGGCACCAGGTTGCTACGCATCGCCATCGAGAGCGAGAGGTCGATCGCGAAGACGGTGGCCGAATGACGGGTCGACTCGAACTCTTCGACCTCGAAATCGTCGGCGTGCAACTTGACCGGCGTGCCCGGGCCCTGACGAAGGACGGCGTTACGCAGGGTCTTGGGTAGGTTCAACGCGAACGGCTCGCCGGGCTCCCAGGGCTTGGACGTCTCCTCGCGGTCTCCCCCGCGCGAGACACTGGCGACGCGGTGTAGGCCGAGCGTGGGCGAATCACGCAGCTGCGCGAAGAGGTCGCGCAGGGCCTGTTGTCCGATCTGGCGAACGCCCTTCGGGGTGAGGTGCAACTGACGACCCTGTCGATCGACGAAGCCCTGATCCTTCAGTCCCTGCAGGGCCTTTTGCAACCGAACTACGTGGCGCGCGGCGTCGTCGCCGAGGTTTCGACGAACGGCTTCGACGTCGACTTCGGGCAGGCCCTGCGCGGCGTTGGCGTGGCCCAGGAACTCCTCCAGACCCTTCAACTGACCCAACTGCTCGGCTACCGAGGCGGCGTCGGCGAAGGGCGAGCCGTCGTGCCCGCGCATCCGGTGGGCGCGGTTCCAGTCGACGTCGGGCGTCGCCGTGCGTAGATTCGACACCAGACGATTCAAAGAGAAGTTGAGCTCCATGTTCTCCATCATCCCGGCGAACATCGAACGCAGCTCGCTCTGTTGATCGGGTGACAGTGAGTTGAACATGGCCTCGGCCGCGGCGGCGCGTTCAGCCATCATGCGCACGACGTCCTCGAGACTCTCTGCGCCGGGAAAGAAGTCGCCGAACTTCTCCATGAAGTCGTCGAAGGGCGGATCGAGATCCTCGCCGCGTCGATCCTGCTCGATCATGGTGGAGAGCGCGTCCATCATGTCGCGCATGCGAGCCAACTCTTCGGAGTCGGGGCGACCCATCATCTCCTTGCTCTTCTCGAAGTAGGTGTTGAGGACGTCTCGTTCCAACTCGGCCAGGAGTTCATCGAACTGCTCGCGGGCCGCACTCGAGACGAACTCGTAGTTCTGATACTCCCCCAGTCGTTCGCCGATACGGTCGCTCATCAGGTCGCGCTGCATCTTCTTCTGATCGACGAGGTCGCGCGTGACCTCTTTGCGTCGTTCGTCGTCGGAGGCCTCGGCCTCGGCGAGCAGGGTGTCCAGCTCGGTGTCCTCGGTCGCTTCAATATCGTTCAGCCAGTCCCGGTAGCGCTGCATCTCCCCGTCGGGGTCGGCCTGTTGCTCGAGTTCTCGACGCTTCGCACGCGCCTGCTCGAGCAGATCGCGTAGCCCCTCGATACGCTCACCGTCGGCCGTGGTGTAGCCCTCGCGCAGCAGCCGGTCCATCGCCTCTTCGAGGTCGCCGATCTCCATGAAGTCATCGGCGAGCATCCGCAGCATCTCTTCGACGTCGAGATCGTTGAAGTCGTCGTCCTCGCCGAAGCGTCGGTAGCCGTAGCGAACGGGCACTAACGATTCCTCGAGCGATAGAGCGCCCTCGCCCCCGAGGCGTCCTTCGCCAGCCGTTTGGTGAGATAGAGACCCTCGAGGATGAATTCGACGGCCGAAGCGAGTTCACCGTCGTTCGCTCGTGGTCCGGCGATCCGGCGCGCCGGCTCGTCCAGCGACGGCATGGCGGCCATGACCGCGAGGTAGTCGCGGTCGGGCAGGTCGTCACCGGTGTGCACCAGCGCCTCGGTATTGAAGGCTTCGACGATCTGCGGCCCCTCTTCCAACACCACGTGCTCGGCGAAGCATTGACGCACCGCGAGCGAAACCAGGGCCGCGATGACCTGGTCCGAGTCACTGTCGTCCATGGTGTCGAACTCGATCTTGCCCTGCGTCGACTGCACCATCGCGCTGAGGTCACTCACCCGGGGCACGACGGCACCGTCGTGGGTGCGCAAGGTCCGGCGCAGCGCGTTCGCCACGACGATTTCGTAGTTGGCGATCGACAATCGTACCGACACACCGGAGCTTTGACTTATCACGTGACTCTTGCGCGCGACGTGGCTGACGCGCGCGACGATGTCGTCAATGAACCACGGCACCGTGATGGGCACCGGTGAAGCCGGCAATGTCGCCTCTTGGTGCATGATGGCGATCTCGGTCGTCAGCTCGTACGGGTAGTGCGTGCGGATCTGCGATCCGAAGCGGTCCTTCAGCGGCGTGATCAGACGACCACGGTTCGTGTAGTCCTCGGGGTTCGCGGTCGCGACCACCATGACGTCGAGATCGAGGCGCACCAGGTGACCCCGGATCTGCACGTCACGTTCTTCCAGCACGTTGAGAAGTCCGACCTGGATGCGTTCGGCGAGGTCGGGCAGCTCGTTGATCGCGAAGATGCCGCGATTGGACTTGGGCACCAGTCCGTAGGAGAGCGCTTTCGGGTCATCGAGATAGAGGCCGCCGGCGACTTTGATGGGGTCGACCTCGCCGATCAGGTCAGCCATGGAGGTGTCGGGCGAGGCCAGCTTCTCGGCGAAGCGCCGCGAACGGTGGATCCACGTCAACGGCGTGTCGTCGCCCTTTTCTTCGACGAGTTCAATGGCGTGGGCCGAAATCGGCGCGAAGGGATCGTCGCGGATCTCCGATCCCTCGACGATCGGCAGCCATTCGTCCAAGAGACCGACCAGCGAGCGAATCATGCGGGTCTTCGCCTGACCGCGCTCACCGAGCAAGATGATGTCGTGACCGGCCAACAGCGCGGTCTCGAGTTGGGGCAGCACGGTGTCTTCGTAGCCGAGGACGTCCGACGTCAGCGCTAGCCCTTCGGCGAGGCGAACTTCGAGGTTGGCGCGAATCTCTTCGCGAATCGATTTGGGCTGGTAGTTCGACGCGCGCAGCGCGCCCAGCGTCGTGGGCAGGTCGGTGGGGACCAGTGGGGTGCTCATGCATCCACTTTACGGGCTCGAGATTCTTCGCCACGCTCGGGTTCGCTCGTTCACGCCGGTCAACATTCAAAGTTGTAGGTACATGATGTCGAGTCCGACGCGACCGAGCGTGGCGTGTTCGAACGCCTCGGGCACCGTGCCAATGGTGACGAATCCCAGTTTCCGGTAGAGCTCGATGGCGTGAAGGTTGGTCGAAACGACCGCGTTGAACTGCAAGGCGGCGTAGCCCTTCTTCCTCGCCCACGCAAGGGCGTACTCGCACATCGCTCGACCGAGACCGGTCCCGCGAGACTCCGCCGCAACCATGAAGCTGGCCGTAGCGACGTGCGATCCCCGGGCCGGGCGGTTAGGACCGAATTTCGCCGTGCCGAGGATCACGCCGTCACACAGAACGACGACGGTCTCTCCGGGAGGTCCCTCGATCCACAGGGCCCGCGCGGCTTCGGATGTGAGACTGTCCGGGTAGGCGTACGTCTCACCTTCGGCCACCACCGCGCGAAAGATCTCGAAGACCTGCTCCCAATCACCGTCGACGATCGGTCGCACGACATTGGACTCAGCCATCACCCGTCTTCCCGTGAGCGCCGTACCACCCCGTCTTCGACCACGGTCCCTTGGCGACGATCACCTGACGCACGAGTTGCGAGCCCGCACGATACGCCAAGTGCGCCGCGCGAGGCGCGTCGAGGATCACGACGTCGGCGCGGGCACCTACGCGCAGGTGTCCGACATCATCTCGACGAAGCGCCATCGCTCCCCCGCGCGTCGCCGACCAGAGCGCCTCGTCAAAGTCCATGCGCATGTCACGCACGGCGATCGCCAGGACGAAGCTCATACTCGTCACGTACGACGTGCCGGGGTTGCAGTCGGTCGCTAGGGCCACGACGGCACCGCGGTCGAGCAGTCGGCGCGCCGACGAGTAGTCCGCGCGCGTGGAGAAATCCGCACCGGGCAGCAGCGTCGCAACCGTCGTGGACGCGCAGAGTCGTTCGAGGTCGGCGTCGCTGAGATGGGTGCAGTGATCCACACTGGCGGCGTCCATCTCGACGGCCAGCGCCACGCCGCCGGTCGCGCCAAGTTGGTTACCGTGCACGCGCAGTTGCAACCCGGCCACCCTCGCCGCCGACAAGACCGCGCGTGACTCATCGACGTCAAAGGCACCTCGGTCACAAAAGACATCCGCCCATTTCGACTTCGGTGCGCACGCTTTGAGCATGGGTCCGCAGACCAGGTCCACGTACGCCTCGCGATTGGTCGCGTACTCCTCGGGCACGACGTGGGCGCCGAGGAACGTCACCTCGTCACTAATGCTGCCCGCGATGTCGAGGAGTCGTGACTCCCCTTCGACGGTGAGCGCGTACCCGGATTTGATCTCGACGGTCGTGACGCCGCCGGCTCTGAGGGAGACCAGACGCTCGTTGGTCGCGCGTCGAAGTTCGGCGTCCGACGCCGATCGAGTCGATGCGACGGTCGTGGCGATCCCGCCCCCGTCGTAGGGCGCGCCGCTCATGCGCGCCTCGAACTCCTCGGAACGCTCGCCGGCGAAGACCAGATGCGTGTGCGAATCGACGAAGCCAGGGATGACCGCCGAGTCGCGCGCGTCGATCATCTCGTCGGCCGCTGGTGCTTCGCCGTTCGGCCCGACCCAGAGGACGTGTTCGTCGTCGATCACTATCGCGGCGTCCAGTAGCCGACCGGTGACTCCGACACCGAGTGACGGATCGTTCGTCGTCAACTCACCGATATTCTTGATGACCCGAGCGGCCATCAGACCTCGCGCATCGGAATGCGGACGCCTCGTTCTTCGGCGGTGCGATCGGCGATCTCGTAGCCGGCGTCGACGTGACGGATGACGCCCATGCCCGGATCGTTGGTCAGGACCTTCGCCAATTTCTGCGCCGAGAGCGCCGTGCCGTCGGCGACGCACACCTGGCCGGCGTGAATAGAGCGACCGATGCCGACGCCGCCGCCGTGATGGATCGAGACCCAGGTGGCCCCCGACGCCGTGTTGACGAGCGCGTTCAACAGCGGCCAGTCGGCGATGGCGTCCGAACCGTCGAGCATCGACTCCGTCTCGCGATAGGGCGACGCGACCGAACCACTGTCGAGATGGTCGCGACCGATGACGATCGGCGCCGCCAGTTCGCCGGAGGCGACGAGGTCGTTGAACGCCAGTCCCGCCCGGTCGCGTTCGCCGTAACCGAGCCAACAGATTCGCGCCGGCAGTCCCTGGAGGGCCACGCGATCTTGCGCTTTGGTGATCCAACGACGCAGCGCCTCGTTCTCGGGAAAGAGTTCGAGGACCGCTTGATCGGTTCGCGCGATGTCCTGGGGGTCGCCCGACAACGCGGCCCAGCGAAACGGTCCCTTGCCTTCGCAAAACAGCGGTCGCAGGTACTCCGGCACGAAGCCGGGAAACGAAAACGCGCGCTCGTAGCCGCCCAGTTGGGCCTCTCCCCGGATCGAGTTGCCGTAGTCGAAGACCTCGGCGCCGCGGTCCTGGAAGCCGACCATCGCCTCGACCTGCTTGGCCATCGACTGGCGAGCCCGGTCGGTGAACTCCTCGGGCTTCTTCTCGGCGTAGTCGTGCCAGTCGGCCAGGTCGATCCCTTCGGGCAGGTAGCTCAACGGATCGTGCGCCGAGGTCTGGTCGGTCACGATGTCCACTTCGACGCCACGTCGTAGGAGTTCGGCGAAGACCGTCGCCGCGTTACCCACCAACCCGACGCTGAGGGCCCGCTCATCTCGCTTGGCCGTTTCCACCCGCGCAATCGCGTCGTCGAGGTCGCCGGTCCACTCATCGAGGTAGCGCTGGTCGACTCGTCGTTGCAGGCGCGACGGGTCGACGTCGACGCAGAGACACACACCGTCGTTCATGGTGACGGCGAGCGGTTGCGCGCCGCCCATCCCGCCGCAACCACCCGTCAGGGTCAAGGTGCCCTTGAGCGATCCACCGAAGTGTCGATCGGCGACCGCCGAGAACGTCTCGAAGGTTCCCTGCAGGATCCCTTGCGTGCCGATGTAGATCCACGATCCGGCCGTCATCTGCCCGTACATCGTGAGACCGAGTGCTTCGAGGCGACGGAACTCCGGCCACGTGGCCCAGTCACCGACCAAGTTCGAGTTCGCGATCAATACGCGTGGCGCCCACTCGTGCGTCGAGAAGACGCCCACCGGTCGACCGGACTGCACCAGCATGGTCTCGTCACCCTTGAGGGTGCGCAGCGTCCTCACCAGCGCGTCGAAGCTGCGCCAATCGCGCGCCGCCCGTCCGGTCCCGCCGTAGACGACGAGATCGTCCGGTCGTTCGGCCACCTCGGGATCGAGGTTGTTTTGGAGCATGCGCAGGGCGCCTTCTTGAGCCCAGCCCAACGTCGACAGCGTCGTGCCGCGGTCCGCTCGAACCGGTCGCGCGCCTTCCATATCAGTCGACCTTCACCTCTACGACAGTGCCACGTGGCGCACCGCGATGTCCAGCAGTTCTCCCGTGCGCACGAGTTCTCCGACCGCGGCAATCTCGGGTGAGAGCCAGCGGTCGTGGCCCGGGCCCCCGGAGACGCCGTTGACGCGCTGCGCGACCGCGGCCGTGGCCGGCGACGGCGTCAGGGGTTCGCGGAGGGCGAGGGCGCGCGCGGCGGTCAGCAGTTCAATCGCGATCACGTCGGCGAAGGCGTCGATCGACTTTCGCAGCTTGCGCGCGGCGTGCCAACCCATGGACACGTGGTCCTCTTGCATACCCGAGGACGGAATCGAGTCGACACTGGCCGGCGTCGCCAGACGCTTCATCTCCGATACCAAGGCCGCTTGCGCGTACTGGGCGATCATCAGGCCCGAATCGACCCCGGCCTGCTCGGCGAGGAATGGGGGGAGGCCGAAACTGCGCGAGACGTCCAGCATCCGATCGGTCCGACGCTCGGACATCGACGCGACGTCAGCGACCGCGATGGCGAGGAAGTCGAGGGCGTAGCCGACCGGCGCGCCGTGAAAGTTCCCGTTGGAAACAAGTGACCCGTCGGCCAGCACCGACGGGTTGTCGATGCCCGACGCCAGTTCGATGTCGGCGATACGGGCGGCGAAGCCAAAGGTGTCGCGGGCGGCGCCGTGGACCTGCGGCGCGCAGCGCAAGGAGTACGCGTCCTGCACTTGCGTGGCGTCATCCAGGTGCGAATTGACGATGACTGAATCGTCCAACAGAGCCAACAAGTTGGAGGCGCTCACCATTTGGCCGGCGTGGGGGCGAAGGGCGTGGATCTCGGCTAGGAAGACCTGGTCGGTTCCTCGCAGGGCTTGGATCGACATCGCCGCCGCGACGTCCACCAGTCGCATGAGGGCCATGCCGTCATCCAGCGCGAGAATCAACTGGCCGAGCATCCCGTCGGTGCCGTTGATGAGCGCCAGTCCTTCCTTTTCAGCCAAGACCACCGGCGTCAGGCCGCTCGCGCGCAGGGCCTCCGCCGCGCTGACGCGTTGCCCGCCGCGATCACGCACGTCACCTTCACCCATCAACGCGAGCGCCACGTGGGCCAACGGTGCGAGGTCGCCCGAGCACCCGAGTGACCCGAACTCGTGCACGATCGGCGTGATCCCGGCGTTCAACAGCGCGGCGTACGCCTCGGCGGTCGACGGACGAACTCCCGAGACGCCGCTGCAGAGATTGGTGAGACGCGACACCATCATCGCGCGAACGACCTCGGCCTCGACTTCCGGTCCCACGCCGGCGGCGTGCGAGCGGATGAGGGAACGTTGCAGATCGCGCCTCTCTTCGGGCGAGATGAACGTGGTGGCGAGTGAACCGAAACCGGTCGACAGGCCGTAGACCGGCGTGCCGCTCTCGACCATCGCCTCGATCGCCGAGCGTTGGCGCTCCAGACGCGTCAACACCTCGTCGCTCAGCGTGACGGACTCGAATCCTCGGGCCACCGCCACGAGTTGCGCGCGCGTGAGTGGTTCGACGCCGACCACTACGGCCATTGGATTCGCCTTCGCACGCCGGCGAGTGTTTCCAGGACCAGCAGCGCCGCCAGGCGAACGGTTCGCTGATCGGCGCTGTCTCGTTCGACGTCGATCTCGGTGATATCCATGGCGACCACGCCGTGCTGCACCGACACCGCCCGAACGAATCGACGCATCTCGTCGGCGCTCAGGCCGCCGGGTGCGGCCGCCGGACAGGCCGGCACGGCCATGCGGTCGGCGGCGTCCATGTCGATGTCCACGTAGACGTGTCGTCCCCCGGCCCCGGCGATGGCCACGGCGCGACGGGCCGCCTCTTCGACCGGCTCGTGGTGCAAGACGTCGCGCGAGATCACGGTGACGCCGGCCTCGTGGGCGCGTCGCGCGTAGGCCGGCGAATTCGAGAAATCGGCCAGACCGACCTGCACCACGTGATGTCCGTCGAGCCCCTCTTCGAGCAGTTGTCGCACCGGTGAACCGTTGGAGACGCCGTCGCGCATGTCCAAGTGCGCGTCGAGCGTCACCAGGCCGAAGTTCGAATAGTTGCCACCACTGAGGGCGCGCAGCGCGAGCCACGTCGCCGCGTTGTCGCCGCCCAATATCAGGCGCAGGGCGATGCCGGGGTCCCACCCCGACATGGCGGTCGCCACGCGCTGGGCGCCACCCTCGGCGTCGGGAGCGGCGACGTCGCCGAAGTCAACCAGCGCCACGGACTCCGCGATGTCGAGCGCCTCGGAGAAGGACCAGGTGGAGTAGCGCTCGAGCGCGGCGCGAATGGCGGCCGGCGTGCTCGACGCGGAGCGTTCGGTCACCGAGGTGGCGTAGGTCGAGATGCCGATCAGACCGACGTTGCGTCGGTCCTCGACGGGGCGCTCGCGCAGCATTGTGGCGGCCGACGGCCAATTCGGGTCTGGTGGAGTCGCCATTTGCCTATGCTACGCACACCCAAATTCGACGAGGAACTATTTGAATCACTTCGACCCGTTGGTTTGTGACAAATGTGAGGGTGGCGTTGGCCGACGTTGACGCTTGAGCGTCGCCGACGTAGAAGGAGTTCGCCTAGCCGAACGTGGTTCGATTAACGATCGACGACGCGCACGCCACTTTCGCCAGACTCTTCTGACTCTTCGTGGATGTACGTCGGCACCGGCGTCGCCTCGAGGTGACTGGGCACGTCGTCCACGTAGCGCGGCGACGGCGTGGCGGTGTACTCGCCCTCGGCCGAGCGCGCGACGACGTTCGGCGTCTTTCGCCGACCGCCGCCGTGCAGCGTCTGGATCTCGTGACAGATGCGATAGGTGATCGGGAAGGCCAGGATCGGCACGATCACGGTGAGGTAGCGCATGGCGACCAGCACGGTGTTCAGCGACACGTTGAAGAACTTCGCGAGCACGTCGGTCGAACTGGCGATGAAGAGCATCCCCAAGAAACTGAGCATCGTGACGCCGACCGCGGTCCGCAGGGGTACGTTGCTCGGTCGATCGAGCAGGTTATGAATCTCGTGGTCCTTGGTGAACCTGCGTTCGATCATCGGCCAGACGAAGACGAAGTTGAAGATCAAGCCCGGCAGCACGACGGCCGGTATCAGGACCTCGAAGGGGATCGTATGGCCCCAACTGTGGAACGACCACGACGGCCATATTCGCAGTGCGCCGTCGAGGAATCCCATATACCAGTCGGGCTGCACGGCGTAGGAGATCCGCGCCGCGTCATAGGGTCCGAACTGCCAGATTGGGTTGACCTGGGCGAAGGCACCCAGCAGCGCGGTGATGCCGCCCACGATGAACAAGAAGCCCGTCGTCTTGGCCATGAAGACCGGAAACATCGGTGAGCCGACGACGTTCTTCTCGGTGCGACCGTTGCCGGGGAACTGCGTGTGCTTTTGTCGTACCAGCAGGAAGAGGTGCGCACTCACCAGCCCGATGATGACCAGCGGGACGATCAGACAGTGCAAGATGAAGAAGCGCGGGATGATTATCGTGCCCGGGAAGTTGCCGCCGAAGATCCAAAAGGCCAGGTAGGTTCCGACGAACGGCACCGAGAGGATGATCGAGTACGCGATGCGGATGCCGGTCCCCGAGACCAGGTCGTCGGGGAGCGAGTAGCCGAGGAAGCCGTTCACGATCGCCAGGATCAACAAGGTCGAGCCGACAATCCAGTTCAACTCTCGGGGCTTGCGGAAGGCGCCCGTGAAGAAGACCCGCGCCATGTGAATGACGATCGCGCCGACGAAGATGTCGCAGGCCCAGTGGTGCATCTGTCGCATCAACAGACCACCGCGCACGGCGAAGGAGAGGTTGACCGTCGAGGCGAAGGCCTGGGTCATCTTCTGACCGTCGAGCGGCGCGTAACTGCCGTGATAGGTCACGATGGCCGAGCTAGGGATGAAGTACAGCGTCAAGAAGACCCCGGTCACCAACAAGATCAGGAACGAGTAGAGCGCGATCTCGCCCAGCATGAACGACCAGTGGTCGGGGAAGATCTTGTCCATGAACGTGCGTCCGCCGCGCGCGACGCCCAAACGGTCGTCGAGTTCGTTTAGGGACTTGCCGACGCGACCGTAGGGTCCGAGGGCTAGTTTCTTCGAGCGCTCGGTGTTGACGACGTCGCTCACGAGCGCTCCCAGAATCCCGGACCGACCGCTTCGTGGTAGTCACTCTGGCTGCGCAGGAACCCTGAGGAGTCGACGTAGAGCGGCAACTGGGGCAGCGGTCGTGGCGCCGGTCCGAACTGCGGCACCGCTCCGTTGGTGACGTTGAACATCGATTGGTGGCACGGGCACACCAGCAGTTGCAGTTCCTGTTCGTAGAGCCCGACCGGACAGCCCAGGTGCGTGCAGACCTTGGAGTACGCCACGTAGCCGTGCGGCGCCCACGTCTCGCGTCCCTGCATGGTCGTGAAGGCTTCGTTGGAAACGCGAATCAGCACCGTCTGATCGACGGCTTGGCCGCGATCGGAGTTCTCGGTGCCCTCGGGAAAGACCGTCTCGATCGATCCCACGGCGAGGTCGCCCACCTCCACGCGCCGTCCGGACTGGTCGACCACGTAGGAACCGGAACGCCAATCGGTGCGTTGGAGCGTCCTCTTGGGCAACGGCCCGAGGCTGCGCAGCAGCGGGAACATGACCACGACGCCGAAGATCCCCATCCCACCGCCGAGGAGACCCCCGAGGAGCTTGCGTCGTTGAACGACACTGCCACCTCGTTCGACGATCGACGCGGTGAAGGCCTGGCGATCGGCGTCGGAGTTCGCGAGCGTGTGTCGCTCTTCGACGAATGGTCCGCGCGGCATGAGGTACTTGCCCCAGGCGACGATGCCGATGCCGAGGAACAGGAGTCCGCCGCCGAGGGTGGCTCCCAGCTTCCAGGCCTGCGCGTCGATCCAGTAACAGGCCCCGAAGCCCGCGAGGCAGAGAGTGCCGACGATGAAACAGACGCTGATAACCCGTTCGACCAACTCGGGATTGCGCGCGGCCGGTTGCAGGCGGGGATCGTTCGACGAAAGTCCGGATAACGAGACCGGCGTGCGGTGTTCGTCAGTCATCGCGCTCCCCCACCCAGAATCCGGCGAGGGCCAGGACGCCGACGCCGAAGGCCAAACCGACGAAACCTTCGGCGACCGGTCCGAGACCGCCGAGACCGAAGCCGCCGGGGTTGTTGGGGTGCTGAATCTCGGTGGTCACGTACTTCACGATGTCGTTCACCTGCGCGTCACTGAGGTTGCCGGTGAAGCGGGGCATGTTGGCCGGACCGGTGCGAATTGCCTCAGCGACTTCGATCGAAGGGATCTTGCGCAGCGACGGTGAGAACGTGCTCATCGCGAGCGCGTCGCCGTCACCCTCAATGGTGTGACACGACGCGCAGTTGAGTGCGAAGAGCGCCGCGCCGTCGGCCACGTTCGCGTTCTTCAAATGGGGATAGGGAATGTCGGGATAGCTCGGCGAGAGTGAATTCACCCACGCCGACACCGCGAGGGCTTGGTCGTGCGTGAGTCGCGGGACGCGACGACTGGCCTCGATCGATCGAGGATTCGCGGCCGGCATGCGTCCCGAGTCGACCCAGAAGTTGATGGTGGCCGGACCGAGGCCCACGAGGTTGGGGAAGGCGCCGGCGGTGCCATTGGCCGGGACGCCGTTGGCCTGCGTGCCGTGGCACGAGGCGCAGTTCTGCTGGAAGAGCGCGTCGCCCAGCGTGACCAGCGCCGCCGAGGGGGCGCGGTAGGTGATCGAGGAGTTGCCGTAAGCGATGATGACGCCGTCACTGTTCTTCTTCACCATCGTCGAATTCGGCGTGCCCGCGTTCTTGCGCGACGTTTGATAGGGCGTCACCTTGTACGACGCCTGAGCGCCGCCGACGAAGAGCACGACCGGACCGAGGCCCACCAGACTGATGATCGAGACTGCCAGGCAGCGTTTGATGAGGGGTGACGTCACGCCATGCCTACTTCAACAAGAACAGGGCCGAGTACAGCCCGATCCACACGACGTCGACGAAGTGCCAGTAGTAACTCACGCCCTGGAACGTGGACAACTCACCGGGGTCGCCCTCGGTGCCGCGCATGCGAAAGAGCAGGAACGCCATGGCCACCAGGCCCAGGATCACGTGCAGACCGTGGAGACCGGTGGTGATGAAAAAGACCGAGCCGTAGGAGTTGGTGTACCAACGAGTCGTGAGGTGTATCCACTCGTAGGCCTGGTTGGAGACGAACAGGGTGCCCATGATCATCGTCGCGATTATCCATCGCCGGGCCTCCGCGCGGCGGCGATGTTCGATGAGCCACACCGCCCACTGCATGGTGAAGGACGAGGCGATGAGGACGACGGTGAAGACGCCGGACTGCAGGACGTCGAGGTGGGTGCCGACGGGGGGCCAATGCGCCAGGTGGGCGCGAATGGTAAATAATGCGGCGAAGAGTCCCGAGAAGAACATCAGCTCGCTACCGAGCCAGATCATCACCCCGATGGCCAACATCGGCGGACGATCGTGGACGATCTTCTCTTGCTTCGCCAGGCTATTGGGGGAAACCGCCTGACTCACGGCTACATTTCTAGCGGAAATTGCGACCCCGATGCGTCAGGTCGACCGATTTGGTTCAGCGCAATGTCTCGGGCAGCGGCTCGAGCGCCACGATGGCGAGTCGTCGCGTCGGGCGCGTCATCGCGACGTACAAGGTACGCAGTCCTCGGGCCGTACTCGACGTCAGACCCCGAGCGCCCCGACTGGCGATCTGCCCCGGTTCGACGACCACGACGCCGTCAAATTCCAGTCCGTTGGCCCCTTCGGCCGAGAGCACGATCAGGTCGGCCCCCAGTCCCTTGGACTCCGGGTCGCGAGGATCAATGGCGTCGAGTTCCTTTGAGCGCAGTATCGACACGATCTCCTCGACGCGTTCGCCCGACACGATGACCGCGATTCGACCGGGCGCGACGGCGTCGACCTCGCGGCGAGTGACCTCGGCGAGGGTCACCACGAACTCTTCGCGGCTGACTTGGTGCACGCTGGGCGAGTGCCCGGCTCGGCGAACGGGACGCGGCGGCGTGAGATCCGTCGCCGCCGCCCTCAACGTCGGCGCCGCGAAATCGAGGACCTCTTCGGGCGTTCGGTAACTGACCGTAAGGTCCACACGGGTCGGCGCGCGTCGGGGTTCGAGCACCTCCAAGACGGCGTTCCACGACGCCGAGGACGACGCAGTGGTCGCCTGGCCCATGTCGCCGACGATCGTCATCGAGCCGGTGAGATCGCGGCGCTTCAAGACGCGAAGTTCCATCGGCGAGAGGTCCTGAGCTTCGTCGATCACGATGTGTCCGTAGGTGACGAACTCCGCTTCGTCGAGTTCGTTGCTCAGCACCGGGGTGTTGCGTTGGGCTTCCCGCAGGGCCGCGGCACGCACGTCACCGGCGTAGGCGTCGAGGTCGATGCCGTCGAGGATGCCGTTGTCTCCCGGTTTCAGGACCGGTCGCGGGCGACGGAGCGGGCCGAGCAGGACCCGAGCCTCGTCGATCAACGCCGCGTCGGCCTTCGTCCATCTGACTTCGTCGATCGTGGCCGAGCGCGCCCGATACAGCAACGCCAACTCCTCGTCGCTCACGAATCCCTGTCCCGCCGCACGCAACAGGGCCGGGGCGCCGAAAAGGTCGTGCAACAGTTCCTGTCCCGAGAGTCGCGGCCAGATTCGTTCGAGCGCCCACTTGAACTGGGGCGTGGCCCGGATGAGATCGGCCAACTCGCCCACGGCGTTCACTTCGTCGACGCCCTCTCGCACGAAGCGCTCGTAGTACTCGTTCGCCAACCGATTGGCGAGCTCGCGGCCCACGGCCGAGCGGCGCTGGTTGTGGTTGCCCGGACGACGTCGGGCGCGATCGACCGTCTCCTGGGTGTAGCGGGCCCTCAAGACGACGATGGCGCGACCGATGGGGATGTCGATGTCGTCTTTGAGCGCTCGCTGTCGGGTTCGTACGGCGCGCGCGAGCAATCGAGCCATGCGAAGGTCGCCCTTCAACTCGTCCACCGGTTCGGCGTCGCGTCCGCGGATCTCGACGTTGGTCACCAGACCCGAGATCGTCGAGAGCGTCACGCCGGACTCGCCCAGCGACGGCAGGACGTTCTCGATGTAGTTCAAGAAGAGCGGGTTCGGACCGACGACGAGGACGCCCTGTCGCTCGAGCGTCGCGCGATGGGTGAAGAGGAGGTACGCCGCCCGGTGCAGCGCCACGGCCGTCTTGCCGGTGCCCGGTCCCCCCTGAACCAACAAGACGCCGGCCAAGGGATTGCGAATGATGCGGTCCTGTTCGCCTTGGATCGTGGCGACGATGTCGCCCATGCGTCCGGTGCGCGCGCGCCCGAGCGCCGCAAGGAGCGCCCCGGGGCCGCCGAGCGCGAGGCCGCCATCGATGAGACCCTCTTCGGTCGCCGCGCGAACGTCGTCCTCGGGCAACGCCAGTTCACCGTTCGCGTCGGCGAAGTATTCGTCCTCCACGCCCGTGACGTCATGTCCGTGGATGGCGACGTGGCGTCGTCGCGCCAGACCGAGCGGCTCGACGCCCGTCGCGCGATAGAACGCCTCGGCCACCGGCGCGCGCCAATCGATAACCAGGGGATTCAGTTCTTCGTCGGAGACCGCCAGTCGACCGACGTGATACTCGTCCACGCGATCCCACTCATCCGGCGCGTAGTCGATGCGACCGAAGAAGAGGGGCTGATCACCGATGGCCAATTGGTCGAGGCGATGCAGCGCCGTGCCCATGACGACGTCCCGTTCGACGAGGTCGCCCGCGCCACGCATATTGGCCACCGCGGCACTGTCACGAAGGGAGCGGGCCTCGTCACGCATGTGATCGAGGGCCGTGAGAGCGAGATCGAGGAAGACCTGTTCCTCTTTAATCTCACGCTCGTGGGCCATCGCGTCCTCATTTCATTTCTCAAAATTGAGAAATTTCAAGTCTAGGGCAACTCAGCATCCTCAGTTCAAACTGACCACGGAGCGCTCTCACGTAGATTGAGGTGGATAAGAAGGAGTGACGTGAGCGAGCCAGTTTTTCTTCGGGCCTGTCGCGGTGAGAGTGTGGCGCACGTACCGGTGTGGTTCATGCGCCAGGCCGGACGATCGCTTCCCGAGTACCGAGAACTGCGCGGTACCGGATCGATCTTGGAGGCCATCGCCGATCCGGCCCTGGCCTGTGAGATCACGATGCAGCCCGTTCGTCGCTACGGCGTCGACGCAGCCGTCCTTTTCAGCGACATCATCGTGCCGTATCACGCCGTTGGCTTCGGCGTCGAAGTGGTGCCGGGACGCGGACCCGTGATCGCCGATCCCTTCACCAGCGCCGCGGATTTGGAGCGTCTTCGCGACCTGACCGACGGCGACCTCGCGCACGTGAACGAGACCGTCGACCGAGTGGTGAAAGAACTCGAAGCGACCGACACGCCGCTCATCGGCTTCGCCGGAGCCCCGTTCACGGTGGCCAGCTATCTCGTGGAGGGCGGACCGACCCGGGAGTTCGCGCTCATCAAGACGCTGATGCATACCCAGCCGCTTCTCTTCGACCTGCTCCTCGAGCGACTTACCGATATCACCGTCTCGTTCCTTCGGGCCCAGGTGGCCCACGGCGCTCGCGCCGTGCAGCTCTTCGACTCCTGGGCCGGGGCGCTCACGCGCGACGAGTACCGCCGATTCGCGCTGCCCGCCACCGAGCGGGTCCTCGCGAGCGTCGCCGACCTCGGGGTACCGACGATTCTCTTCGGCGTGGGCACCGGCGAATTGCTCGACCTTATGAGTTCGGCCAATAGCACGGTGATGGGCATCGACTGGCACGTGGAGCTCGACGAAGGACGTCGCCGCGTCGGTGGGCGTCCGGTCCAGGGCAACCTCGATCCGGCGCGCTGCCTAGGCGGCGTCGACGCCGCGGTCCAAGGCGCCCGTGAAGTGCTCGTTCGAGCCGGTGGCGCGGCGGGCCATATCTTCAACCTCGGCCACGGCGTGTTGCCCTCGACCGATCCCTCGACGCTCGAGGCGGTCGTGCGGGTCGTGCACGAAGAGGGAAGGGCGGGCGTTTCGTGACGATCGGGGTGCTCGTGATGGCCTACGGGACACCGACGACGCCGAAGGACGTCGAGGCCTACTACACCAGAATTCGACACGGCCGCGCGCCGACACCGCAACAGCTGGCCGACCTGCGACGTCGCTACGACGCCATTGGCGGCACGTCGCCGCTTGCTCAACGCAGCGCCGATCAGGTGGCGGGCCTCGCCGCGGCGCTCGAGCGCGACCGGCCAGGAGGCTTCGACGTCCGCTTCGGTTCGAAGTACGAACCGCCGCTGCTGGAGACGACGGCCGAGTCGTTTCGCGACGACGGCGTCGACGTGGTCGTCGGACTGGTCCTCGCCCCGCACTCGTCGTCGATGTCGACGGACCAGTACATGTCGCGGGCCAAAGCGGCCTTAGGCGCCGACGTCCGGTTCCTCGACATTGGCGCGTGGTGGGCGTTCCCGGGCTTCCTCGAGATCATCGCCGCTCGGGTGAACGACGCCTTGACGGGCATCCCGGATGAACGTCGCGCCACGACCGAGGTGATCTTCTCGGCCCACTCGTTGCCCGAGAAGATCCTGGAGAGCGGCGATACCTATCCCGATCAGCTGCGCGAGAGCGCCGAGCGGGCGGCCGCGCTGGCCAGCGTCGATCGATGGGACATCGCGTGGCAGTCGGCCGGTCGCACACCGGACCCGTGGATCGGTCCCGACATCTTGCGGGTCTTGCGCGAGAAGCGGGCGCTCGGGGTGACCGACGTCGTGTCCTGTCCGATTGGCTTCGTCAGCGATCACCTCGAAGTACTCTTCGACATCGACATCGAGGCGCAGGGCGTCGCGCGCGAGGTGGGACTCAACTTGGTTCGTACCACCTCGCTCAACGACGACGCGGCGTTCATGACGCTGTTGGCGAAGGTCGTAGTGGATCGAGTCTCGTGAGTCGCGAGTCGGTGGTCGTGGTCGGCGGAGGGATCAGCGGACTGAGTGCCGCGTGGGAACTCTCCGGTGGCGCTGGGGGCCCGGACGACGCCACGCCGCGCATCGAGTTGATCGAAGACGGGGCCGTCGTCGGGGGAGTACTCGCCACGACGCAGTGGGGCGATCGAACGATCGATCTGGGCGCCGACGGCTTCCTCGCCCGTCGACCCGAAGCGGTCACACTCGTTCGTGAGTTGGGATGCGACGACCAACTCGAGACGATTGCCGCGAGTGGTGCGTGGATCTGGCTGCGCGGCGCCCTGGACGAATTGCCCACCGGACTCGCGCTCGGAATACCAACTTCATCAGGACAGTTAAAGACCATCCGGGGACTCTCGTGGCGGGCGCGCCTCGACGCGCGGCGTGACGAACACGCGCCGGCGCGCATGAAGGTCGGTGACGACGCGACCATTGGTGACATCGTGCGCACCAAGCTCGGCCGCGAGCTCTGTTATCAGTTCGTCGAACCGATGATGGGCGGCATTCACGCCGGTCGTGTCGACGACCTCTCGGCCAAGTCCGTCTTCCCCGCGTTACTAGATGCGGCGCGCCAGGGTGGTTCGCTCATGCGCGCGATGCGCGACGGTGATCCCGTCGCGCCGGCTCCGTCGGCGCCGTCCACGAACTCGGGTCCTACGTTCTACTCACTGCTGGCGGGCGTCGGTTCGCTCCCCCTCGAAATCGCTCGCCAACTTCGCGAGCGCGGCGTCGTCGTGCGCACCGGAGTTGCGGTCACGGCCCTTCGGCGCACTCCGTCGGGAAATTATCCGTGGGAGATCGACACGTACGCCACCACCACCCCGGCCGACGCCGTGGTGGTGGCGACGCCGGCGCCGGTGACCGCGCGACTCCTCGGCGCGCACGACCCGGCGTTGGCGCGGCTCGCCCTCGTGCGAAGCGCCGGCGCGGCAATGATCACCTTCAGTGTCGCGCGCCACGCACTCACCCTCCCCGCCCGCGGCACCGGCATCCTCGTACCGCTCGCTACGCCGTGGTCGGGCGATGGTTCGATGATGACGACGGCGGTCACCTTCCTCGATCGCAAGTGGCCGCACCTACGCCGCGACGACGACGTGTTACTGCGAGTGCACGTGGGCCGAATCGACGACCTGCGCTGGAGCGAGATGAGTGACGAACAACTCATCGCACGGGTGAGTGCGGAATTGACCGTCCTACTCGCCAGTTTTGGAACGCCAAACGACGCACTCGTACAGCGCTGGCCCGACGGACTACCGCAGTACTACCTCGGACACGAAACACTGGTGACCAACGCCCGGAGCGCCGCCTCGGCGCTCGGTGTGGCGCTGTGCGGGAACGCCTACGACGGCGTCGGTATCCCGGCGAGCGTCGACTCCGGTCGACGCGCCGGCCGCGAAGCTCTGGAGATGGTGCACTTGAGTTACCGTTGACCGGCCTATAGGTAGTAGCCGGAGTGGATGTAGATGCAGGGCACGCCCTCGCTGACGTACATCGCGTGGTTCTTCGGGTCGTCGTCGAGCGCCAGGCGAATGTCGAACCCTTCCTTGACGAGGTCGCGCAGCGCGCCGCGCTTGAACTCGTCGACGCCCGAATAGTCCCCGTATTCACGCATGATGAGGAGGTCCCAACGCAGTCCGTATCGCTCGAGCCAGCCGACCGTGTGCGGTTGGACCCGCCGGGGACGTCCGGTCAAGAGCACGACTTTCAACGACGAATCCAATAATTCGAGCAGCCGCTCGATTTCTTCGATGATCGGATCATCGCCGCACGCGTCGAAGAACCTCTTCCAGTCGCCCCAATCCAGGTAGTGCTGGCGACCGGCCGCATCAGCCAAAACCCCGTCGATATCGAAGATGACGGCGGGGCCGGCTCCGGAAGAGCCTTCTCGCCAGTGCCAGTTCTCGCGCGCGTAGTCCGAACTCATATCTCACGTCACGCTAACGGCGAGCCAGCAACGATGTCTGCGAGACTGGTAAGCGTGGGTTGTACCGAGCGTCAAACGCTGCCAATTCCTTTCGGTCATCACGTCTACGTGGTGAGCGACCTCTCACTCTCGCCCGCCACCGACCCGACCAGCCGTCCGGTGCAAGAACTCGTGAGTCTGTTGGGCGACATCGACGACGCCGCGGTCGTCGTGGTCGCCGGCAATCTCTTTCATCCGGAACCGACCTCGGACCTGGTCAAATTCATGGACGCCACGTTGGTCGCGCTGCCGACGCTGCGCGACCAAATCGTCGCCTTCACGACCAACGAGCGGCACCGGTTCATCGTGCTGCCGGGAAGCGACGACGGGGAACTGCAACACAATCAATCGGCGCGCCAACGATTAGAGGCGCTGGGCGTCACCATGGCGAGCGACCTGATCCTGCAGGTCGCCACGGCTACCGGTGTGCGCGATCTCGCGGTGGCCGCCGGTCATTGCGCGATCGACACGCAACGGGCCGACGTCAACGACCGCTCCGACGCCGATCGTCTCGAAGACCCGCACGCGCTGCCTCGTTTCGTGGCGTCGCGCGTGTTGTACCGCCGACTCGGCGGCTGGGTCTGGTTCCCGGTGATCGCGCTGCTCGTGTTCGACATCTTGACCTCCCTCAACGCGATCATCTATCACTTCACGCGACACCACGTGCACGTGCGCACTCCTCACACCGGCAGCTTCTGGGGCAACCTCGTGCTCAACCTGCTGATCCTGGCGCTCGTCGAGGCGCTCGTGGTCAGTTGCGCCGGACTCATTGTTCGTCGACGTTTCGACCGTGACGCCCGTCGATCGGCGCCGACTGAACTCAGCGAACCACTGTCCCTCACGTTGGTGGACGACGTCGACGCGCTGGAGTTCGCCCGACGAAACGCCGAGCGAGGCGGTGCCGGTGCCGTGGTCGGCGGCGCCCCGCGACCGGCACTGGCCTTCCTCGATCGCGGCGTGTGCGCCGCACCTGGGCCCTCGAGGACGGTGGTCGTCGAGCGGCGAGGTCGTTTCGGTCTCCCACCCGTCTTCACCTCGGTCGAGCGTCTCGGGGTTGTGGAGATTGAGGCGGCCAGTGCGGTGCAGGTTCGTCTGTACGCCGGCGAATCCCGTCACGCCCGCGAGCGAATTCTCGAAAAGCTCGTTGCCAACACCTACGTGCAGCCGGCGCCCTCGAACGCGACGACGACCGTCGGGTCCTGGCCGACCGGCAACCCCTTCCCCGTCACCGTGGAGCGTCTCAAGGAGCAGCGCCGACAACGCACGGTGCGTCGCTGGGCCAGCGGTTTGCTCTTCCTCGACGGGCTCGTCAACGTCATCGTCACCGCGACGCCGCCCCTGCGAAGTCGCCTTCACGAAGTTCAATCGTTCTTTCCGCTGGGCGTGGCCCAGTCGGCGGCCGCGTTCACCGCCGTCGCGGGCATCGCGATGATCATGATGGCCCGGGGCATTCGACGGGGGCAGCGTCGGGCGTGGTTCGTCGCCTGCGCGGTGCTCGCGGTCACCGTCTTCGCCCACGTGTTGCGCGGTGGCACGTTCGTCGCCTCGCTCATCGCCGCGACCATCTTGACCTTGCTGATCGTGGAGCGCCGGTACTTTCAAGCGACCACCGATCGATCGAGCGCGCGCGCGGCGATGCCGCGACTCGGACTCATTGCGTTGGTCTCGGTGATTGCCGCGACCGTCGGCATCGAAGTCTCCTCCGGCCGCCACCACCTCCCCGCCTTCGGGGTCGTCTTCATGGCCTGCATCGAGCGATTCGTCGGACAGAACAACATTGCGCTGCCCGACACGGCGGGCGATTTCGTCGATCCGTCACTGTTCGCGGTCGGGGTCTCGCTCTTCGTGTCGTCGCTGTACCTCTTGACGCGACCGGTGGTCGACCGACGACTCTCCATGACCGGCCGCGGCACCGAGCGACGCCTCGCCGAGTTGCGCGCCCGAGAGATTGTGCGTCGACACGGCCGAGGGTCCCTGGACTACTTCGCCTTGCGCGATGACAAACAGTTCTTCTTCTTCCGCGACTCCCTCGTCGCCTACGCCGTCTACGGCGGCGTGGCGCTGGTGTCGCCCGATCCCATCGGCCCCGAAGCGGAGCGATCCGAGGCGTTCAGCACGTTTCGCGCCTACGCCGAGGGCCGCGGCTGGACGATCGGGGTCCTCGGCGCCAGTGAGGAGTGGCTCCCCCTCTACGGCACGGCCGGACTCCACCACCTGTACATGGGCGACGAGGCCATCGTGGACTGCGCCAGGTTCAGCTTGGCCGGCGGCAAGATGAAGGGCCTTCGCCAAGCGGTGACCAGACTGGAGCGCCACGGGTACACGGTGGAGTTCCTCGATCCGGCGAACATCGAGCCGAGTCGCGTCACCGACATCCTGGAATTGATCTCGATGTTGCGACGCGGCGAGGCGGAGCGCGGCTTCTCCATGATGCTGGGTCGCCTGTTCAATCCCAAGGACAAGGGTCTTCTCCTCACCATCGTGCACGGACCGGACGGGAAACCGGCCGCGGTCTGTCAGTTCGTGCCGTCGCCCGCGATCAACGGCTATTCGCTCGACCTCATGCGCCGAGATCCCGGCGATCACCCGAACGGGTTGATCGACTTCGCGCTCTGCTCCACCATCGAACACCTGCGCGACACCGGAGCGCGCGGACTCAGCTTGAACTTCGCGGCCTTCCGGTCGGTGCTGGACGGTGAGCGCGGAGAAGGAACGTTCACCCGCGTCGAGCGCTGGGCCCTCAAACGGCTCTCCGGGATCTTCCCCCTCGAGTCGCTCTGGACCTTCAACGCGAAGTACGACCCCACGTGGCTGCCGCGCTACCTCATCTATCCGGCAGCGGAGAGTTTCGTTCCGGTGGCCGCGGCCGTGCTGCGCGCCGAATCACTCACCGAGCTGCCGGTCCTCGGTCGATTCCTCGTCAGCGACCCCTCGAACCGACCGGGCACGGTGGTGCCGGACGAGGTACTCGCGGCGGCCAAGCGAGTGGACGACCGGGTTCTTCATTAAAGCGAACGACTTTCGAGTGTCGCTTCGTGGTTGAGCACCTCTCTAACTCGGTGGATAAAGTGTGGCTGCCCGCCTATCGAAGGGAGTCCCATGCCTGAATTTCCGACCATCACGCACGTCGCGCTGACGGTAAGCGATTTAAACCGCAGTGTGCCGTGGTACCAAGAACTCTTTGACGCCGCGCCGGTGTTGGACGAGGACACCGGGCCGTTTCGACACGTGGTGTGGTTGGTGGGTGGTCAGACGTTGGTCGGGCTTCACCAGTTTCCGGATCTCGCCGACGGCTCGGCCTTCAACGAACGACGAGTGGGTCTCGACCATCTCGCCTTCCAGTGCGCCAGTCGCGACGAGTTGTCGAAGTGGCAGGACCGACTCAACGAACTCGGCATCGTCCACGGCGGCATCGTGGACGCCGGCTACGGCTCCGGTCTCTCCTTTCGCGACCCGGACAACATTGCGTTGGAGTTCTTCGCGCCACCGTCGTAGTCCTCGGCGCTTCACCGTGCGGTGACGTGGGTCACACGCGCCACCTAGTGTCAACCCATGGCCGAGTTCATCGACGCCGATCTTCGTGGTGCCCGCTTCGCTCACGTCGAAATGAGCGGCGCGCGACTGCAAAGCGTTGACCTTTCCGACGCCGAGTTTCGAAGCGTCGACCTGAGTCGAGCGGTGATGCGCGGTGTCGATCTCATCGACGTCGAGATTCACGGCGACATTGAGAATCTCGTCATTAACGACGTTGACGTCGTACCGCTGATCGAGGCGGAACTCAACCGTCGCCATCCCCTTCGGGTGAAAATGCGGCCCGCCGATCCCGATGGATTCCGGGACGCCTGGGAGATCTTGGAGCGCCTCTGGGCGGGGACGATCGATCGGGCCCGCCGTTTCGCTCCGGAACAACTCCACGAGTCGGTCAACGGTGAATGGTCGTTCATCGAGACACTTCGCCATCTGTCCTACGCCACCGATGGCTGGTTTCGACGCAACATTTTGGGAGTTCCCTCTCCTTGGGACGCGCTCGACTGGCCACCGGACGAGTTTCCCGACGCGCCGGAGTTTGCTCGAGAACTCAACGCCCGACCTTCTCTCGACACGGTGCTCGCGCTGCGTCGTGATCGATCGGTCGCGGTTCGCGCCTATCTCGAACAACTCAGCGACGAAACGCTGAACGCGTGGACCAAACCGGTCGATGGACCGGGCTGGCCGCCGTCCCATAGCTATGCCGTTCGTCAGTGCCTCCTCGTAGTGCTCAACGAGGAGTGGCAACACCGGCTTTACGCCGAACGCGACTTCGACCTCTTGGACGAACGTTGATCGATCAATGGTGGAGCGGTCCCTGGAACTACTGGTCGTGCACGCCCGGCGGGTCCTCACCAACGACGCCATCAATGGACTCACGAATCAGGTCGGCGTGGCCTACGTGCCGCGCGTACTCCTCGATGAGGTCCACGAAGGTCCGACGGAGACTTGGAGCTCGGCCGTCAGGCCACACCTGCGCCATCCGTTGATCCAATCCGCCGTGGGCGAGAGCCTGCGCCACCGAACGCCTCGACCGCTCAACGTTGGTCTGCCAGAGTTCGTACAGAGCCTCCGGAGTGTCGTTGGGCGCCCAGGACCAGTCCCACGTGGCGTCGGTCTCCCAATCGATCGCGTTGAACGGCGCCGACGGCTCTCGACCTAAGAGTCGTACCGAGAAGTGGTAGTCCTCGACGAGGGCGAGATGCTTCAGCAGCCCCCCCAGCGTGATCGCCGAGGCGCCGACGGAGACTTGGAGGTCCCGAGCGTTCAGCCCACCCGCCTTCCACGCGAACGTTGCTCGCTGTCGCTCGAGCGATCCGATGAGCGTGGACGCTTCGTCGCCGTCGATGGGCGGTTCGGGCCATTCCTCGAGTCCGGCGTACATGAACGACTTACTTATCAATTCGCGAATCGGCCGTGAACTGGACGCGTCGAATCAAGATGCGTCGGCGTCAGCGTGGGCCTGGAAATCGACCTCCGCGGTGGGCACGGCGCCCCCTCGGCGTCCGGGCGCACTCTGCCAATCCCAATAGAGATTCGTGTGCGCGATGACTTTGTCCGGCGACGGCGCCCCGTACTCGCTCAAGTCCTCGGTGGTGTGCGCGTCCGAGACCAACGTCACGTCGTAGCCGCGCGTGAAGCCACCGTGCATCGTCGAACGGATGCAGGCATCGGTCTGAGCACCAGTGACCACGAGACGCCCGACACCGCGCTCCGCGAGCAAAGATTCAAGATTCGTGTCCTCGAACGAGTCACCGTAGAGCTTGTGGACCAGCGGCTCAGACTCGCGGCGTTCGAGCTCGGCGACGTAGCGCCAGTTCTCGCTATCCACCGGGAGCTCTTCACTGGAGTGCTGCACCCAGATGACGGGCACGTCCTCGGTGCGGGCCTTGTCGACCAAGGTATTGATATTCGCGATCACGCCGTCACGGTCGTGCGCGTTCGCCACCACGCCGTTTTGGACGTCGATGACCAGTAACGCGGTACTCGGACGATCGATGAGTGTGGTCATGATGATCTCCCTTCAAGGGCTCGAACAGAAATTCGCAACCCAGAGTACGTCACCCCCTGTAACACCACAAGGGTTCGTCGGGCCGAAGGAGCCCGCGCGACGACAGGGGGTCGATTCGATGACACCTGTTCATGGCGCCGGTCACAACGTCGGAGCCGCCGTCGTTCGCCTACAGTCTGCGAATGGACAGCGCATTCGCACATCAGTTCGCGTCGGACTGGCGTGACGCCTGGAACGCCCACGACCTCGATGCCATTATGAGTCACTTCGCCGACCAGATTGTCTTCACGTCGCCGGTGGCCCAGCGCCTGGTCGACGGCTCCGACGGTGTCCTCCGGGGAAAGGACGAACTCCGGGCGTACTGGAGCGAAGGACTGCGAAGGAGTCCCGATCTGCATTTCGTAATTGAAGACCTCTACCTCGGCGTCGAGACCCTGGTGATCAACTACCGCAACCACTCGGGTGGATTGGTCAACGAGGTGCTCGCGTTCGAGGGACCGCTCGTCATCCAGGGACACGCCACGTACTTAGGTGCCTGACGTACTGGTCGCGCCACACTTCGCTGGGTAGGCCGGGCTGCCGGGCTGGAGCGCCTGTCCCGAATTCGGACTGATCATCAGACACGATTCGTCCACCGCCGCGAACTGATTGGCCGGGATGGACTTGAGCTGATCGACCTCGGTGTAGGTCCAGCGGGTGTCGGCGGTTCCTTGGAAGTACCAGTTACTCCCGTTGTCGGCGAGGATCAGTCCGTAGGTCTTCATGGTGGCGAGCACCGTCTGACAGAAGGCCGAGCACCGCGACGCCGGTAAGGAGAAGGAGGCGTTCAAACGGAACCGCGCCCCCATTGGGGGACACGACGAATTACTCTGGCCGGCCTCGTGGCGCGCCGGCCAGAGATAGGACTCCTGCGTGCAGTTCGCGGTGAATCGAATCGCGTGATTCATGGCGTGCGCGGCCACCTCGTTGAAGTTGACGAGACCGGGAAGGATCGGCAGACCGGCGGCGTCGGCCGAGGTGAAACTGGCGGGGCGCAGCGTGTTCGAGCGGAGGTTCCACGTGGCCCCGGAACCGGCCGTCGATCGTCCGCCGGCGTGGTAGTACGTGTCGTATGTCTCAAAGAGCGTGCACGGCGCCGACGAGGCCGATCGATACGGGTCGACCATCAGCGCATGACGATCCGATCCCCCTTCGACCGGGGTCGACGCCGTTAACGGGTACGTTCGCCGGTTGCTCTCCGAGGCGTACTGGAACGTCACGTGGGTGAACACCGTGTTCTTTCGAACGACCACCCACGGTATGCCGTAGGGCGCCCGGGGATTGCCCGACGGTCCGTAGTCCGGGTGCAGGTACGTGGTCGCGGAGGACATTGACGCCAGCCAAGTAGCGCTGTTCGCGTCGACCGGCAACGTCGTGATTGGCGTGTTCCATACGTTGTCCGCCGGGAAGGCTGGGCAGTTGGTTCCGGGAAAGATAGGACCGGCAACCCGAGCCGACGCCCTGGTCGAGATCGGGTTTGACCGAGTCGTGGCGTTGGAGATCCCCGGCGCTGAGACCAACACGAGACCCATGACCATCAACGAAGTACGGACGATTCCCGTCAGACGAAATCGTTCTCGTCGTCGATTACCAGCCATTCAACCGGTCTACTTCGTGTGAACGACCTGTCGAGTGCGTTTGTCCAAGAGTTGTTCGACCACCCGCATTGACGAGGTTGACCTTCAGGCCAACGCCGGATTCGGTATTCGTAGAATGCACGGATGTCGCGCTTTGACCTGGTGATCTTTGACTGCGATGGCGTCCTGATTGACAGCGAGCGCCTCGCCGTTCGCACCGAATCACAGATACTCACCGAACTGGGGTGGCCGCTCTCCGAGGCCGAAGTGATTGATCAATTCGTGGGGCGATCGTCCGCCTACATGCAATCGGTCATCGAGGAGAGAATCGGCCGACCCGTTGATTGGCGTAATGAGTTCGAACGTCGCGTGCGCGAGGTGTGCGAGCGTGAACTAGAACCAGTCAACGGGGTGATCGCGGCGCTCGACGAGATCGCGGTGTCCACCTGTGTCGCCTCGAGCAGTAGTCATCAGATGCTGAACTTCAAACTCGGACTCACCGGATTGGCAGAGCGATTCGCAGGCCACATTTTCAGTGCCGACGACGTGGCGCAGGGCAAACCCGATCCCGCGGTGTTCCTCTTCGCTGCCGCGTCGATGGGGGTGCCACCCGATCGCTGCGCGGTGATCGAGGACAGCGTCTCGGGTGTGGAGGCCGGCCTGGCGGCGGGGATGACCGTCTTCGCGTTCAGCGGTGGCGTGACGAGCCCCCAAAAACTCCAACGCCATAACGTCACCGTTTTCGAATCGATGCACCTACTTCCGGAATTGTTGGTGCAGTCCCAAGGTCCGTCGAGCATGCGGCGATGAACATCCAGGCAACGGCCCAGGTGAGACCACAAGCACCCTTAGCAACATCGTTCAGCCGAGTCGAGACCGAATCGCAGCGGCCAGTCGACGAGGTGCCTGGTCGTCGTAGGTGAGGAACAGCGACGGCTCAACCAGTTCGAGTTCCATGATGGCCCAGCCTTCGGGCACCCTCACGAGGTCCGCGCGAGCGTAGAGAATCCCGCGAAAGAAGGCCTCGCTCAACACGGCCTCGGCGAAGGTGACGGCATCAGACTCGGCGTTCGCGAACGACATCTGTTCTTGGCGAAAGAGCGCGTCGCGATCGTCCGCGGCGGTATTGAGCATCGCGCCTTTGGTCATGGCGTGGGAGAATTCGCCGTCGATGAAGACCAGCGCGCGCTCGCCGTCCTGGTCGATTGACGAGACGTAGGGCTGGATCATCGCGTCACGTCCGCTGGCGTGCAATCGCTGCACGTGCGAAATGGCGAGGTCGTGTTCGTCGGAGTCGTACTTCTCGGCGTCGATCGATCCGGCGCCGACTGTCGGCTTGACGACGAAACCGCCATCAGGGAAAACGGGTTGGGCTCCAATATCGCAAAACGTCGTCGGCACGATTCGGTGCGAGCGCGCAGCCAAATCGCCCAAGTAGTGCTTGTCGCTCGAATACTCGATGATCGGATAGGGATTGTGCAGATGCTCGACGCCACGGGCCCAGTTCAGAAATCCGGCCAGGTCTTGCGTGTAATCCCAGGTCGAACGGATGACCGTGAGTTCGTAGTCCGCCCAGTCGACTGACGGGTCGTTCCAGACGCACATTGAGCCCTCGACACCGA
>Ga0208586_1000107_pt1 | contig 32803 bp, 33 predicted proteins | sample NGESurshal072012_6_FD_184471 | JGI IMG/M metagenome (GOLD analysis project Ga0208586, IMG submission 184471) | Arctic peat soil microbial communities from Barrow, Alaska - NGEE Surface sample 53-3 shallow-072012 (SPAdes) | ecosystem: Environmental > Terrestrial > Soil > Wetlands > Peat ... | reverse complement strand
CCCAATTCCAGGAATGAGCCCCACGGTATTGCTGACGTTCGCGAGAAATGGTGGATAACCAAACGCAATAAGGGTCGGAAACGTTATGAGGGTGCCGGATCCAACGATAGCGTTAATCACGCCCGCAGCAAATCCGGCGCCGAGGATCGTGAGTGCTTCAATTAAGGACACGGGAACAGTCCAGCCGACGCACCTCGTTTGCCTAATTCGGACAGTTGTCCACTCCCTTCGTCGGCCCTAAGCGGTCGGATGCTATCCGCACGTCAGCAGGAATGACACTGGCAGGTATCATTGTATTTGGAGACTGTGGTTCGCATTCATATGCATTTGAGGGTTTATCGGCGCGGGTAATTCTCGAATGATTTGGGTTGGCCAATTGGACATTGGATCAGAAGATGAGATGTCGCACCAGCGTTGCTCGCTCGACGCATGTGATCATTTCGTAACTCGACTTCCCACGCCGATGAGTGTAAGTGAGTTGTTAATGGTCTCCGTCATGGGCACTTCGGACTAATCACGACAAGCAACCACTGGATGCGCCTAGCGCCGGAGACTACCTGGACTGGTCGTAGCGTCATGGCTGGCAAATCAAGTTGAATTAAACCACTGAACCATGGGAGTCATGCATGCCGTGCAGCACTTCGGTGATCCGTTTGAGCGGGTATACGTGTTCGCAAGCTGAAGTTGTCACAAAGGGTCCCTCGGTTTAGAAGAGCTTGTAGTCAGTGAGTGCTCCCGAAACAACGAGACGTACGTATACGTCAGTGAGAGCCACGAAGACAAGTGAGGCCCACGCGAAGTTCATGTGCACGGAGTTGAGTCGGGTGACGAACTTCCAGAAGCGGTAGCGGATGGGGTGCGCTGAGAAGCTCCTAACTCCGCCACCGCAGAGATGCCGACAGGCATGACAACCCAAGGAGTAAGTCCATAGGAGTACGGCATTCACGCTTAGGACCAACGTGCCGACGGTGACCCCCCAGCCGAGTCCGGGCTGGTGGAAGGCACGAATGGCGTCGTAGGTCAGCAAGGCGTTGAAGACCAAGCCCGCGTAGAAGAAGTAGCGGTGTGCGTTCTGCATGATGAGGGGGAACCGGGTTTCGCCCGAGTATGAGGCGTGCGAGTCAGCCACGGCGCAGGCCGGCGGCGACCACCAGAAGGCCCGGTAGTAACTACGACGGTAGTAGTAGCACGTGAGACGAAAGCCCAGAGGGAAGATGAGAATCAACAGCGCTGGCGAAAGGTTATAGCCGCGGAACGTGAATCCGATGGTCGATCCGGATGCGCAACTGCGCGCCAGGCAGGGCGAGTAGAAGGGGCTGACTAGGTCGCGGTGCAGGCTGGCGGCGCTGGTGTAGTAATCCTTGTTCTGGAAGGCCGCCCAGGTGGAGTAGATGACGAAGGCCGTGAGAACCGAAACGGTTAGGACGGGCTGGAGCCACCACCGATCTTGGCGGAGTGTCGCAACTTCTGGACCACCGCGGGTTCCGTCTAGAACAACTTTCGTCGAACTCTCCACGACGGTCACGGCGTCTCCCCACTAGCTGATTCTTTGCAGAAAGTTTGCTTCATCGGATCATTATGTCTCCCATACTACGCACCGAATCAGTCAGGTCTTCAGTGGGCGAGCCGATCCATTCGAGGGCGAGAGTTTGGTATTGGCAACTTAGAATGCCACTTTCCGAGTTCGCCCAACGGGTCTCGGGTTCGACGCGCCTCGATCCGCAGTCGCGAACGTGGGTCGACGCTGCGGAAAACGGGAAGAATGAGGAGTACAATTCATTGGTTAAACGGGCCATCGTGATGGTGCTCTTTGAAGGCGTTCGATAAATGGGTAGGAGGAACCGATGGAACGTGAATCGCTTTTGATTTCGACATTGGTGGAGTTGGCGGATAACCTCGTCGACGACTACGACGTCATTGACGTGCTCACCGTCCTTAGCCTTCGCTGTGTGGAGGCGGTCGACGTCGATGCCGCGGGCGTCATGCTGGCATCACCCGATGGGGAACTGCAGTTCGTGGCCTCCTCGAGTGAGTCGATGACGGTTCTTGAGTTGTTTCAGATTCAGACGAACGAGGGTCCCTGCGTCGACTGTTACCGCGACGGACTCGCCATCACCAATCATGCACTCAGCGAAGCCGATGGCAGCTGGCCGTTGTTCACACCTCGAGCCCTCGCCCTGGGCTTCCGGGCGGTGCACAGTCTGCCGATGCGCCTCCGTGGTCGAACCATTGGCGCGCTGAATCTCTTTCGGACACATCAAGGCACTCTCACCGATAACGACGTGATCGTGGCCCAAGGTCTCGCCGACGTCGCGACGATTGCCATACTTCAGCACCGATCATCGATCGACGCCGGAAGGTTAAACGTCCAGTTGAGCAATGCGCTCAAAAGTCGTGTCATCATTGAACAGGCGAAGGGGATGATCCTTCAATCAACGGGTTGCGATATGGACGAAGCATTCAATCGATTGCGAGCCCACGCCAGAAACCACAACCAGGGCCTAACCGACCTCGCCAGGCGCTTCGTCGACAAGTCGATCGACGCCAACAATCTCGACGAGTGGTCAAAAGCCAAGAACGCCCAGCGTCTCGACAGTGATAGGTGAAGATTCAGATTTGCTTCGAGTACTCGAGTTGCAACTCTCCGCCGTCTGCGCGAACACGTCGGTACCACACATCGCGAAGTCAAGCGAGAGAAAATTGAGGATGCTGTCAGAAAATAGAACCGATAGTCGTTCGGCATTCGACGAAAAAAGCACTTCGAAGGTAAGAGTCAGCAGGCGCGGGGCAAATTCGATGAACGCGACCCGGCCGCTTCTTCCTCGCCCCCGTGGTCCGCTTAGTTCCGCAGTGATCTCGGCGTTTCGACGTGATTCTGGGACGCTCGGCGCGACCCCTTCAGTCTCGGGTGTCGACGCGATAAGTGATGATGACTTTGCGCTCGGCATCATCCGGACCTTCGCTGTCCACCTATCTCCTCGAGGCGGGGACCTTGGATCAATTCCGTGAATTTTGCGTTCATCGATCCGCGTATCAGTTGAAGGAGGCGGACCCCCACACTTTTGGCATTCCCAGACTGAACGGCGAAGCAAAGGCCGCAATGGTCGAAATCCAGTATGACGAATACGGATCCGGTGAGGCCGCTGCTATGCACTCCACCCTCTTCGGGAACACCATGTGTGAGTTGGGACTCGACTCATCGTATGGTTCGTACGTCGAAGTCCTACCCGGAGTGACCCTGTCGACGGTAAACCTGGTCTCCATGTTCGCCCTGCACCGACGCTGGCGCGCCGCACTCGTCGGGCACCTCGAGGTCTTCGAAATGACGTCGGTTGAACCAATGGGACGATACAGCCGGGCCCTCGGGCGCTTCGGCGTCGGATCTGAGGGGCGACGTTTCTATGATGTGCACGTCACCGCTGACAAGCGTCACGGTGAAATCGCCCGTGATCGTATGGTTACCGGATTGATTCGTGCCGAACCGGAGTTAGCGTCGGACCTCTTATTTGGAGTCGCGGCCCTCTTGATGCTTGAAAAGCGATTTTCGACGCACTTGCTCGAGGCCTGGGCGGACAACCGTTCTTCGCTATTGCCCTTGACTGACTTATGAATTGATAGGCCCTACCATTATCGCTGATGACCCTGATGCCGTCACACCACACAACTCTGGTTCTTGATAGGGCTGACGCGAACGCGAGTCGTGGCTCGTGAGAAAACTCCCCAAGAAGAAACCAACCGCGAGCGACGACGACCGGAACTCGTCGAAAACGCGAGTCCAATTTCGTCAGTATCTGCGAGCGATAGGTCCGGGACTGATTACGGGAGCGTCGGACGACGACCCGTCGGGCATCGCCACGTACGCGCAGGCGGGCTCGAAGTACGGTCTGTCGTTCCTCTGGACCGCACTCCTCACCTTCCCGCTCATGGCGGCGGTACAGGAAATATGTGATCGAACCGCGTTGGCGACCGGCGTCGGCCTCGGGGAACTGGCGCTCGATCGCTTCCACCGACTGGGAAAGTGGATAATTGGAGTGCTCTTGGCCGTGCTCATCGTGGCCAATACGTTGAACATCGCTGCGGATCTGGTCGCGATCGGTTCCGGTATGAACCTACTGAAAGCGGGACCAACGTGGCTCTGGGCTCTCCTCGCCGGAGTGGCGATATCGGTCCTGTTAGTCAAAAGTACCTACGCCCGCATCGCGGTGATCTTCAGAGTGCTTGCTGCGGCCCTGGTGGTCTACATCATCGTGGTGGTCATCGTCACCCATGACTGGCTGCGGGTGCTCGTCTACACCATCGTCCCCCACATCGAATTCAATAAGGCCTACATCGCACTACTGGTCGCGATCCTCGGTACCACCATCTCTCCTTACCTCTTCTTCTGGCAGAGCGCCAACCGTCTCGAAGAGATGCGCGAAGCGCCGGAACGTGGCTCCCAACCAGAGACCCTGAAGATGAGGAGTCGATCCCGGGCGCGGCTGAAGCAACGAACGAGTCGTCTCGACGTTTTCTCGGGGATGGCCTTTTCGAACGTCGTCATGTTCGCGATCATTGCGACGACGGCCGAAACGCTCCACGTGCACAACATCACCAATATTCAAAGCGCTGCGCAAGCCGCCAGCTCGCTCAAGCCCTTCGCGGGTCATCTCGCTAGCGTGATCTTCGCCCTGGGCTTCATCGGGAGTGGACTCCTGGCCGTCCCGGTACTCGCGGGCTCAGGATCCGTCGGCCTGTCGGGCCTTATGGGAAAGGACTGGGGTTTCTCGCGGTCCCTTCGCGAGGCCCCGCTGTTCTACGTCCTCGTGGGTGTCGGGACCATCGGCGGCACGGCGCTCAGCCTTCTCAACGTTAATCCGATAAAACTCTTGGTCTTCGTCGCGGTCATCAACGGCGTCATTGCCGCGCCGTTGTTGGTCGTCGTCCTAATAGTCTCGAACAATCGACGCCTGATGGGTAAGTACGTCAATGGACGCACCGCTAACGTCCTCGGCTGGTTCACCTTCGCGCTTATGACCGGGGCGTCGATTGCGCTCTTCGCCACCGGAGGAATCTCTGTTTAACGGATGGTGCACCTGCCATGTACGACAGTGATCAAGTACCGCGTACTTCCTCCCTTTTCGCGGGTGTACGACACGCTGACCACTCCGCGAGCAGCGGAAATGTGGGAGTTCCAACGGATCTGTGGTCAGTCGCGGAAGACGAATCCCTGAAAGTTGAATATTCAAAGGGTTGGAGCGTGGCACGATTGGCTGAAGCCCATCAACGGCGGCCAGGAGCGATTCGGTCACGGCTGAAGAAACTTGGACTTCGAGATTAACTGACTGCACCCTTGCAGCAATCATGCGACTCGATCCATTGCGGGATCTGGACAGTGGGACGCCAACGATCTCCGACTGGTGGTTTAAGTAACCCTCACTCTTGGTTCGCCACCAAGTCCCAACACGATGGTTTGCTTTGGAGCGCTTCGTAGTGAAAATCTGTTGCACCCTCGTTGCACGCGTTTTGCACACTTGATTTTATTTGGTGCTCGAGAGGTGTGCTTTTGTGCTGTTTTAGTCATGGCGAAAAGGGCGTGTTGTATCCCAGTAATTATCGCTACTTTCAGTAAAAATCAGGGCGCAGTTTGGTCGAGTGTCGGCCAAACTGGGGTAGGTGGCCCGTACCAACGTCGGGCTCATAACCCGAAGGTCGCAAGTTCAAATCTTGCCCCCGCCACCAAGAGAATCCCAAGCCGGCTCGGTCAGAAATGATCGAGCCGGCTTGATTGCTTTCGCGCTCTTCGTTACTGACACGGACTACCCATCAATTCCGGGCCAACCGCATGACCGGCGACCCAGTTACAGTCGGAAGATGGTGCGAGAAACCGTCACAGGTTATTGCTGGCCGCAGTCAGTTAGCCACGGAGAACAAATCGGTCTTCACATGTCGTCGTCGAGTGCACGACCGGTGCGCGTCGAGATCGCTCGCGTGGGGGGACAACGCGAGGTTGTGTTCAATTTGGCGTCGGTGGCGACAGGAGATCACGAGACTCCGAAGAGTGCATCGTCGACCGGTTGCGGGTGGCCCGCAGCACTCACGATTGACGTTGATCCTACGTGGCGTTCGGGCTACTACGAAGTCGTCATGGAGATCGAGGTTGGTGACAAGGTGCGCCGCGGCTACGCCTTTTTCGTAGTGCGGCCCCAATCCAAAGAGCGGATCATCGTCGCGTTGGCAACGAACACGTGGCACGCCTACAACGATTTCGGCGGGACGAACCTCTACAACGGCGGTACCCACGTCTCAATGCAGCGTCCAATGTCGGCGGGCTATCTCCACAAACCATTCGGCAAGGGCCGTCGCGTCACCGGCACCGGTGCCCCGGATCCCCAGAACGCCGCGCACGTGGGGTATATCCAACTGAATCATTTGTCGGGCTGGGCGGGATCCGCGGGATGGCCCGACTGGGAGCACCCGTTCATTGCCTGGGCGGAGCGTGAAGGATTTGAAATTGGCGTCTGCACGAACGCGGACCTCGAAGACCATCCCGAAGTGTTGGATAGCGCGAGTCTGTACCTGTCGGTCGGCCACGACGAGTATTGGTCGAAGGGGATGCGCGACACCGTCGAACGCTTCATCGCGCGAGGCGGCAACGCGGCCTTCTTTTCGGGCAATACGTTGATGTGGCAGGTCCGCATCGAGGGCAGCGATCGCGACGTGATGGTGGGCTACAAGGGATTCTTTAAAGACGATCCGCTCATGGGTACCTCGCGCCAGTCGGAGGTGACGACCTTGTGGTCCGATGTCATTGTTGGTCGACCCGAAAACATTTTGACGGGGGTCACCTTCACTCGTGGTGGCTATCACCGCATTGGTCGCAACGTCACGGCCGGATTGGGTGGCTACACCGTGCATCGCGCGGGCCACTGGATTTTTGACGGCACCGGACTGGGCTATGGCGACGTCCTCGGTTCGAGCGCCACCGTTGTCGGTTACGAATGTGATGGGTGCGCGTTTACCTATCGAGACGGCCTTCCGTACCCCACCGGAGAAGATGGCACACCCGCGACGTTCGAGATTTTGGGCACGTGCCCGACGCAGCACTTCACCCATGCAACCGCTCCACGTCCACCAGCTCCGGGTGAGCCCAGCGAGCTGCAGTACATCGCCTCGCGGGTTTTTGGGACGCGCGATCCCGCGGCGATGGAGAGGATTCGACACGGCCACGCGGTGTTGGGTGCGTACACGAACGATGCGGGAGCGACGGTCCTCACGTCGGGGTCCACCGATTGGGCGCACGGACTGAGCGAGCGCGATCCCCAGATTGAACAAATGACCCGCAATGTGCTGATCAAGCTGGGATAGAAATTATTGACGTCGATCCCGAAAGCGTGGCCTTAGTGAGGCTCCGAACGGGGCTGAGTTCGGATTCGACGCGCGACGAAGTGGGCAATGCTTTCATTGAGATCGCTCTCGGGCGCGAAGCTTCTTAACCGCAGCTCGTCCGTGTCAATGGTGATCCGCCCGGCGACAACGTCGAATATCTGTCGATTGCCGGTCGACGCCACCTCCGACCACGACGCGATCGACGTTGCGAGTTCGAGTGCGCGCGCTCGCAACTGTTCTCTGCCGACAATGTCAGTGATGAGCCCCATTCCGAGTGCGGCGTCAGCGGTGACGTCGTGACCACTCAGAAAGAGGGCCCGAGCGACGCTCTCACCCATCACGTCGACAACCAACCGGATCCCGGCCTCTGAATACACCAATCCCAGTTTCAATGCGGGGATTGAGAATTTCGTCTCGGGCGACGCCAAGCGCACGTCCGCCGATAGTGCCAACTCCAGACCCCCACCGATGACGTTGCCTTGAAGGGCCACGACAATCGGCACTTTCGATCGACGCAGGCTTTCAAAGTTCTTCTCGTGCGCGATCAGAGCCTCGGCGCCCCCGAGAGACGCCTCGATGAGGTCGTAGCCCGCACAGAAATCGGGGGGAGCTGCCGTAATGACGATGACCCTCGTGCCCACGGGCGGAGTGGCCACCAGCTCTTCGAGACGGTCGATGGTCGAACGTCCGAGCACATTTCGCCTATCGCCTCCGGCCAAACGAATTTCGAAGACGCCGTGCTTCATCGCCTCGGCCTCGACTCGGGTAGCGGGCGGGACGGCCAAGCGATGTCGCCGTCGGTCGTGTATCCACTTCGTCGAGCGTCGCCAGCGATAACTCGTCTGCGACTGCATCCGGGACATCGATCGACTCAACCGAGACATCGAAGTCACAAAGGTCTCCTTGTATTCATTGTTCCAGGCTCTCTCTTGTGGTCATTGGGCGGCGAAGTCTTCACGTCATTTCCTCATCACCCAACTCGTGACGAACCTCGTCGGAGTGCTCACCGAGCGTCGGCGGTGGTAGCCGTAGGGCGACTGGATTGCGACTAAAGCGCAGAGGGCTACCGGACAGCTCAATCGCTCCCAGCGTGGCGTGCTCCGCCGTCCAGACGAGGTTTTGCTGCCGAACCTGCGCACTCGAGTACACCGCGTCAAGTTTCTTCACCTCGCCGGCGGGGACGCCGGCCGCGTCAAAGCGTGTTAGCCACACTTCGACACTCTCAGCGGCGAGGGCCGGGCCGATCAACTCGTTGAGTTCTCGCGTGTTCGAGATGCGCTGGTCGTTCGTGGCGAATCGGACATCGTGAGGGTCTATGCCCATCAGTGGCGCGAACCGACCCCAAATGGTGTCGTTGCCAACGGCGATCACGATAGGACCGTCGCTCGCGTCGAAGCCGCCGTAAGGGCAGACCGTGGGGTGTTGGTTTCCCGACGGAGGCGGCACGTCGCCAGCAACCAAGTACCGAGTGCCTTGAAACGCGTGGAGGCCAATTTGGCCGGCTAACAGCGACGTCGACACCCGCTGGCCTCGACCGCTTGAAGCCCGTTCGACTAGGGCGGCCAATACGCCAATGACGCCGAAGAGTCCCGCCGAAATGTCGGCGATGGGGACGCCGACTTTCACCATGGGACCTTCGGGCGACCCGGTCAGCGACATCAAGCCCCCTTCGGCCTGTGCGATGTGGTCGTAGCCGACTCGTTGAGCGTCGGGACCGTCGTCACCAAAGCCGCTGATGGAAAGACGTAGGAGAGTGGGATTCAACGCCTCCAGCTGTTCATCACCGAGGCCGAGGCGTTCCATGACCCCGGGGCGAAAGTTCTCCACGACCACGTCGGCCCAACGCACCAGTCGTTCAATGAAGGGACGTTCACTCGGGTCCTTTAGATCGATGGTCACGCTGCGCTTGTTGCGATTGACCGATAGGAAATACGTGCTCTCGCGCTTCGCACCGCTGGCCATGAACGGCGGCCCCCACATCCGAGTGTCGTCACCCGAGCCGGGCTGTTCTAACTTGATCACGTCGGCGCCCAAGTCACCGAGGACCATCGTGGCGTAGGGTCCGGCCAGCACTCTCGAGAAATCGAGCACGTGAGTGCCGGCGAGCGGTCCGCGCTGAACGTCGGCGCTCTTCATGTCCGGGTCACTACTCAATTGGGTCAATCCCCTTCAATGCGATCGTCACCTCGCGATGAGGTTGTTCGTGAACGACGTGGGAGCGCTCAAGATGGTGCGTCGCACCATCTTGAGCGCTCTGCCACGACTCTATTTATTTGACTCCGTCCGCCTTCAGTACCGCGAGGCACGCGGTTTTCGACGTGCAGTTCGTCACGTCGCCCAATATCTTGGCCGTGAGCGGCGTGCCTTGAACCTCGTTACCAGTCGTTGCGTTGGCAATAAAGGGCGCGTAAGGACCGAACGTGTTGTGGTACTTGTTGAAATCGATACTGCCGCTCGCGCCTTCGTAATTGATCTTCTTCTTGGCCTTAATGAGCGACACGCACGACTTGTACGAGTAACACTTCGTGCCGGGCGGATTAGTCACCATCGACATGTCCTTTGACACCGTCGAACCCTTCGTGGTCTTCGCGTACGTGTCCGCCAGCGCCAGGGTGATCACCGCGTCGTAGGCGTAGTTCGAGCCCGAAAGCGGACCGGCCGCCGCTTGGCTCGGGAACAACTTCTTGAATCCAGCAAGGAAGAAGTTGTCGGCCTGGCCCGTCAGGGACGTTCCCATGACCGAAGTCAAGTGAGCGTGAGCGTTCGCTGTACCGAATGCTTTGATGTAGTCACTACTCGTCGTCACGTCGGTGCCAATCCACGGAATGGTCGAGCCGAGCTGCGTGAACTCAGTCTCGAGCACCGCCACCGTTGGCGCGTCGGTCTGGGAGAAGATGACGTTCGGCTTGTCGGCGATGACTTGCGCGACGGTGTTGGTGTAGGACGACTGGTCGGCCTGAACGTTGTAGACGTTGATGACCGTTCCGCCCAACTTGATCCAGGTCCTCTTCACCGGCGCCACAATCGTCTGGGCCGCGGCGTCAGAGTAGAAGAGCAGGTCGGCCGTCTTGTAACCCTTGATGTGGGCGTACGTAGCCATCGCCACACCGAGCTGGCTGTCCGACGGGCTATCGCGGAAGAGATACGGATCGGTCTGCGTATCGCGGGTCGTGTCACCACCTTGGAACTCGTCAATTATCTTGTTGGCCTTCAACACTGGCTCCACCGCGTTGATCTCTTGTGTGGTGGGACCGATGATGCCGGCAATGCCACCGCCCGAGAGCAACTTCAACAGCGCCGTCTTGCCTTCCACGGGGTCACATCCCGTGTCGCCCTGGGGAATCAGGAGCTTCTTGCCCAACACCCCGTGATCGGCGTTCACTTGAGCTTGTGCGATCTGAGCACCTTGGTAGATACCCTCACCCAAACTCGCTAATGGACCCGTGAAGCACGACAGCACGCCGAACGAAACGGTACCCGAAGAGGCCCCCGCCGTCGAGTCCGCCCCGATGGCCACTCCACTTCCCAGCACGGTCGCCAAAGCCACGGCGCCCGTCAATTTCCGAACTGTTATCAACTTCCTAATACTTCTCATTTTGACCCCCTCAGTTTGTTCTTCTCTCCTACGAGAACTCTTGATGTCGAACTACGACATCCTCCCGACGTAGAGGTCTATGACCTCGTCGTCGTGTAACAGTTGTTCGGCCGGACCATCGAGACGATTCTTGCCGAGCACCATGACGTAGCCCCACTGCGCGTGCCGCAGCGACCGACGGGTGTTCTGTTCGACCACGCAGATGCCCACGCCCGTCGTCATCACTTTTTCAATCTGTTCCCAGAGTGCACTCTGCAACATTGGTGAGAGTCCGGCACTGGGCTCGTCGAGCAACATGACCTCGGGATCGAGCATGAGACCGCGGGCCATGGCGAGCATGCTGCGCTGACCACCGCTGAGGCCCCCCGCCTTACGGCGGAGTGACATCTTCAGATCGGGAAAGAGTTCACCGAGTTCGTCGATTCGTTGCGCAACTCCGTGCTTACGCGTGTATCCACCCATCTCCAGGTTCTCTCGAACCGTGAGATCCGGGAACGTATTCGCGACCTGGGGCACGTAGGCCAACTTTCGACGCACGAGTTTCTCGGGTGGCAAGTTGGTGGTCTCTTGATCGAGTACGTAAACGTGGCCACTCGTGGTCTTGATGACACCACTGATCGCCTTTAGAAGCGTCGACTTACCGGCGCCGTTGGGACCAACGATGGCGGTGATGTGGCCTTTGCGAACGTCGAGTGACACGTCTTCGATGATCGGCGAACCTCCGTAACCGGCGGTCACATTCTCGACTCGTAGGACAACGGGAGCGTCCAGGTAGGCGTCACTCATTCGTCATCATTTCCCAGGTAGGCGTCCACAACGCGCTTGTTGTCTCGTAGCTCGTCAAAGCGACCCTGAGCGATTACTGAGCCGAGGTCCATGACCATCACTTCATCGCAGGTCTTCTCAACGAAGGGCAGGTTGTGCTCTACCACGACGACGGTGCTGCCGGCCTTCTTTAACTCTCGGATGGCCTCGCCGATTCGTTCGCCCAAGACCGGGTTTACGCCGCCCATCGGTTCGTCCAAGATGGTCAGGCGGGGTTTGGCGGAGGCGATGCGAGCGAACTCCAACAGACGTTTCTGGCCGCCACTTAGACCAACGGCCCGGTCGTTTCGTCGCTCGTCCAAGTGATAGTGCGCCATGAGTTCGCGAAGCTCCTCAGTGTCGATCGAGTCTTGACGACGAAGTCGTCGAGCCGACGTTAGTGATCGCCAGAGCGATTCGCGCTCGAGGTCTGATCGGCCGACTCGGACGTTGTCAAGGACCGAGAGGTCACGCCATTCGCGCGGAGTCTGGAACGTACGGATCATACCCATCCGGGATATTTGGTCCGGCCGCTTACCCACGACGTCAACTCCGGCGAATCGCACACTGCCCGAAGAGGGCTGCTCGAAGCCCGAGACTAAATCAATCACGCTGCTCTTGCCGGCGCCGTTGGGACCGATCAGTCCCACGACACTCCCTTCACGGATCGTCATGGTGCAGTCACTAACGGCCACCACCCCGCCGAAGGACTTCGAGAGGCTTTCGATCTCGAGTAACGCGGCGCTCACGACTCCACTCCGATGGCCGGGTCCGGCGCGACGTCGTCGTGGCGAGGATCGGGCAAGCGCCTCGAACGGGTGAGCCAACTCCGCCACGATCTTCGAACACCTGTCCCATCGGTGCCCAATCGTTCAGGCAGGAGTCCGCTAGGACGAAATTTGAGCATCAGAATTATCAATAGGCCGATAAGTATCTGTCGCAGGGCCGGTCCAAGTTCGGGACGGGCCGCGGGGGAAGGAATGTAGCGCGTCATCTCCACGAAGCCCACGTACACGATGAACGAGCCCAACACGACTCCCCGGGGGTTACCGCGACCCCCTACCAAAATTGCCGCGTACAGCACGAATATTTCTGTGGGCTTCCAGTCCAAAGGGTTGAAGGCGCCGATGTAGGCGGCGAAGAGTCCCCCGGACAGACCGGCGAGGCCGGCACCGAACAGGTACGTCCGGTACTTCGCCCAAAAGACGTTGCGTCCGTACACTGACGCCGCGCGCTCGTCATCTCGAACGGCGCGCACCATTCGACCAAAGGGACTCGTGGAGAGACGCTGGACCAAAAGGTAAACCAAGAACAAGACGAGGAGACAGAACGCGAAGAAGAAGTAGTGGTAGGCGTTGTAAGAAAGGTGTTGCCCCAGGGGATCGAAGAGTCCGAAGACGCCGTTGTAGCCATTGAACAACGGCGTAAAGTTCTCAACCAGGTAATAAATCGCCCAGACCGCTCCGAAGGTCGTGATGGAGAAGTACACGTCGCGAAGGTTTCGTAGCGCGATGGCGCCAATAATCGAGGCAAAAGCCACCACCACCACAACCGCGATGACGACGGCCAGTAGATACGGCAAGCGCCACCCAAGCACGTACTCCACGGGCGCCTTCGCCTTTCCGACCGTCATGATGATGGTCATGTAGACGCCCAAGGCGAAGTACGCGTAGGCCGAGAGGTCAAAGTCACCGGCCCATCCCCAGATCATGTCGATACCGAGCGCCAGTACGCCGAAGATCGTCGCCTCGGTAAGGATCGCGGTCCAGTACTGGAGCATCAGGCCCTCACCGTAAGAGCGCGTCCCCGCACGAACATCCCGTTGGGCTTGATGAGCAGCATCACGACCAGGAACCCAAAGGCGAAAACGAGCTGGTACGCCGACGAGGTGTACGTCCCGGCGATCGACATAACGAGGCCCAATACGACGGCGCCACCGAGCGTGGCGTACGGGCGTCCGAGCCCTCCACCCACTGCCGCGGTGATGGACAGCAACAGAAAACCATTCCCGATGGTCGGCGTGATCGTGCCGATGGTTTCACCATAAAGAAAGCCAGCGAATCCCGAAATGGCTCCGGCCACGGCCCAGGTTTGCATCACCACGCTTCGCGCTGGAATGCCGCTTACTTGCGCGAGTTCGCGATTTTGCGATACCGCTCTAAGGGCTTTGCCCAGACGCGTCCTTTGCAAAAGTATGTAGATCAGTCCGGCGACCACCACCGCCGAGAGCATCACCCTGATCGTGAGGGTCGTCCACAGGAAGGGTCCCACGTGTAGGAGACTTCCCTGCGCGAATCCATACGAAACGCTCGCGCCACCAAAGCCGATCAGCAACAGATTTTGCAATATGAGCGACGCGCCGAGTGTCGCGATCAATGTTGACACCGGTTTTTGGTTCCTGAATCGTTCGATGAGCCCGAAGTTCAGCGCCATGCCGGCGAGTGCTCCAAAGACGGTGGCAATGATGGCGCATACGTACAGGCTCTGATGAAAATTGGTATCGCTAACGTACGCGGCGTATGCCCCGATGGTGAGCACCTCGCCGTGGGCCAGATTCACCACATTGCTCACGGCGTACTCGAGAGTAAAGGCCACCGCGGAGAGCGCGAGAATTGCGGCGACCGCCAAGCCCATCCCCAGGCTGATCCAAAAAATACTCATATCCCCCGAGACGCTGCGAAGCATCGGCTCCACCAAATTAGGAGGGATACTTCAGACTGAATTGTTGCGAGAATAACACAGCAATAATGTCCAGAAATTTTGAGTCATTGAAAAAATTTCATAGAGCGTAAGTCCTCACCCGTACCCGAGTCGTCGGTCCGACTTTTCGTTCGTCGTCGCCCGCCAGTGACATGCGCAACAACGTGGCTTCACTGAGTCACAACCAATTCCCAACCAATTGAACGTCATGGCCTCGTCCGAACGACACCTCTCCCCTTGCTGCGACCGGTCTTTGCGGACCCGAAATCGTGCATTCGACGATCGAAGCCACCTCGATGATCGCAGCCTCATCGCTGAACGGTCTGGGGGCGTCGGATGCCCGGTCGCTTTGGGGAACGGTCACGTTGCTACGACGAATCGCGCAGCCTCTCGTACGGTCAAACCGGGACCGCGAAGCGGTGTTCGCGACGTGTGCGTGTTCCCCGTTCTCAGTTCCCCGTTCTCAGTTCCCCGTTACCGAGTCGTCATCAGCCAAGTCAACGGCCCGGAATCCTGGTCCGTGGTGCTGCCCGTTCACGAAATCCATTTGTTCAACCTTCTCGCCATCAGTTTCCGTACCGAGTTACAACGCGCTCTGGACTTCACGAGAGCAACGAACCAACCTCGGTGTGTCGGCACCGTTGAAGCTCGGACACCGCGGCCAGTCAATCTGACGCCAGTACCTCGGCGCTGATAATCTCGCGCACAGTGCTCGGGGAGATCCGAGAGCGGGTACGTGTGGGTGGCACGTCCGAGGAAGGTCGGGTCCATGAGTATTCTTGGTAATCGCGTGCTTCGGCGAGAGGACCCCAAGTTCCTTACCGTGGGTGGGACCTACGTGGCCGATCTCGCATTGCCCGGCTCGGTCCACGTGACGTTCGTGCGTTCGAGCATGGCGCACGCCAGAGTCGTGTCGGTTGACTCGACGAACGCGCGAGCGATGGCGGGCGTGCTCGCCGTCTACACCAACGACGACCTGGGAATGGCCAAATTCCCGACCGTCATGGGCATGACGAACGAAGCAATGGCCCCACCGATGCTGGCCTCCGGTACGGTGCGCTACGTGGGCGAGCCCATCGCCGCCATCGTCGCCGAGTCGCGCGAGATCGCCGAAGACGCATTGGAGCAAGTGGTGGTGGAGTACGAACCGCTCAAGGTGGTCATTGATCCCGTCCAAGCGAGAACCGACGAGGACTTGCTCTTTCCGGACGCCGGGACCAACACCTCCTTTTCCCTGGACTTCGGTGGCGACGAGACGCTCTTCGACGATTGCGATGTCGTGGTCGAATTGGCATTGGTCAATCAGCGCGTCGCGCCGTGCCCGCTCGAGGTTCGCTCCGCGGCCGCTCATACGAGCGAGGACGGACGTCTGGAGTTCAACTCTTCGACCCAGGCCCCTCACGGCGTTCGCGACGCGCTCGCGACGTTCCTCGGGCTTGAACCGGACCAAGTACACGTCGTGACGCCCGACGTCGGTGGGGGATTCGGAGCCAAGGCCTCGGTCTACCCCGAAGACATCGTCGTGGGATGGTGCGCGCAAAAGCTCGGCCGTCCGGTGCGCTGGACCGAGACGCGCTCGGAGAGCATGCTCGGACTGGGTCACGGCCGTGCCCAGATCCAGCACGTGCGAATCGGCGGAAGCCGCGAAGGCGTCGTCCAGGCGTATCGCATTGAAGTGCTGCAAGACAGTGGTGCCTACGCGGGATTCGGTACGGTGCTTCCGTTCATGACCCGAGTCATGACCTCGGGGCCGTACAAGATACCGAAGGCCGAATGCGCGAGCGTCTCGGTCGTCACCAATTCGACGCCGACCACGGCCTACCGCGGAGCCGGACGTCCCGAGGCCACGGCCGCCATCGAGCGGATCATGGACGTGTTCGCACGCGAAATCGATTTGGACCCCGCGGAGCTACGCCGCCGCAATCTGATCGGCAAGGACGACTTTCCCTATACGACACCGACCGAGACGGTCTACGACGTCGGTGACTATCACCGCGCGCTCGACCTGGCTCTGGAGGTGGCGGGCTACGACGACTTGCGAGCCGAACAGGCCCGGCGGCGCGCCACGGGCGACGTGCGCCAGCTCGGCATCGGTCTGTCGTGCTACGTGGAGATTACGAACGGACTGCCCGACGGTGAGTTCGGCGCCGTCGAAGTTCGACCGGACGGCAAGGTGATCGTGCGCACCGGTACCTCGCCGCACGGTCAAGGGCACGTGACGGCGTGGTCGATGCTCGTCGCCGAACAACTCGGAGTAGCGATCGAGGACATCGAAGTCGTCCACGGCGACACGGACATCGTGCCACGAGGCGCCGGCACCATGGGCTCTCGTTCGTTGCAGATCGGCGGCGCCGCGGTCAATCAGGCCGCGGTGGACGTCGTGGAAAAGGCCAAGGACCTCGCGGCCGACCTCTTGGAAGCGGACCGCGAGGACATCGTGCTCAACAAAGCGAACGGAAGCTTCCACGTGGTGGGTACGCCGGCGGTGTCGCGCAGTTGGGCCGAGCTGGGCGAGGCGGCGGCGAAGGACGGCAACCCGCTCTTCGCCGAAGTCGACCTCGCCTCGCCCGGTCCGACGTTCCCCTTCGGTACCCATATTTCAGTCGTCGAGGTCGACACCGAGACGGGCAAGGTGGACCTGCTGCGTCACGTCGCGGTGGATGACGCCGGACGGATCATCAGCCCCTTGCTCGCCGAGGGCCAGGTGCACGGGGGCATCGCCCAAGGCGTCGCCCAGGCTCTTCTCGAAGAGGTGGTGTACGACCTCGAAGGCAATCCGCTCACCTCGACCCTGGTCGACTACTCGTTCATCTCGGCCGCCGAGTTGCCGAGTTACGAGACCCGATTCACCGAGACGCCGACTCCCGTGAACGCCCTCGGTGCCAAGGGAATCGGCGAGTCCGGGACCATTGGATCAACGCCCGCCGTGCACAACGCGGTCTGCGACGCGGTGGTGCACCTTGGCGTGCGCCATATTGATATGCCCACGACGCCGATACGCGTATGGAACGCGATCAACGATGCGGCGACCGGCGACGAGAGTTCGAAGGGGGGACGCTGAGATGCGGATCGACATCACGGTGAACGGGACGCCGGAGTCCCACGACGTGGAGGCGCGCACGCTGCTCGTGTACTACTTACGCGACGCGGTCGGGCTCACGGGTACCAACGTCGGCTGCGATACGACGTCGTGTGGCGCCTGCACCGTACTGCTCAACGGACAGTCGGTGAAGTCGTGCACCGTGCTGGCCGCACAGGTCGCGGGCGACGAGGTGACCACCATCGAGGGAATGGCCCTGGAAGACGGGCGGATGCATCCGATCCAGCAGGCCTTCCAGGAGTGCCACGGCTTGCAGTGCGGCTACTGCACGCCGGGCATGGTGATGGCGATCGCCTCGCTGCTGGCCGAGAACCCCGAACCGACCGAAGAGTACATACGCCTCGGCCTCGAGGGCAACCTATGTCGCTGCACCGGCTATCACAACATCGTGGCGGCGGCCCTCGCCGCCGGGGGCGCGCCGGAGATGCACCAGTGATCCCGGCGAGCTTCGACTACGTGCGCGTCGGCTCGGCCGAGGAAGCCATCGGACTGCTCAGCGAGCACGGCGAGGACGCCAAGCTCTTGGCGGGCGGCCACTCACTCTTGCCGCTCATGAAGCTGCGACTGGCCCAGCCGGCACTGCTGGTGGACATCGGACCTTTGCGCGAACTCAGCTACGTGACCGAGGAGAAGGACTACCTCGCGGTCGGCGCTCTCACTCGTCATCACGACATCGCCACGAGTGCGCTCACGCTCTCGAGCGCCCCTTTGCTCGCCCACGTGGCCGGGCAGATCGGCGACCCGCAGGTGCGACATCGCGGCACGATCGGTGGATCGATCTGCCACGGCGATCCGGCCTCGGACCTGCCGGCGGTGTTGTTGGCGCTGGGCGCGACGTTCGTCGCGCGAGGTCCGAACGGACAACGAGAGATCGACGCCAAGGACTTCTTCGTGAGTTTCTTCGAGGTGGCCCTGACGCCCGACGAACTGCTCGTCGAAATCCGTGTGCCGCGCGCGCGCGACGCTCTCTGGGGATTTGAGAAATTGACCAAGCGCGCGCAGGACTGGGCGATCGTCGGAGCCGTGGCCGTGCGTTCGGCGAGTGGCGTCGGCGTCGGGTTGATCAACATGGGGCCGGTACCTCTGCGCTCCAGCGCCGTGGAGGCGGCCGTCCTCTCCGGAGCGAACGCGGCCGAGGCCGCTCAGTTCGCCGCCGAGGGCACCGAGCCTTCGGCCGACTTCAACGGTTCGGTCACCTATCGCCAGCACGTCGCGCGCGTGCTCGTTCGCCGGGCACTCGAGAAGGCGGGCGTCTGATCGCTGCCGCACCATCCGCCGTCGTCTCACCCGAGCAGATGTCCGAGGTATTGGCCGAACACGGCTATTTGGCCGACGATTCGCTGGCCACGTCGCTCTTCTTGGCGCTGCGCATGGGCCGCCCGTTGCTGCTCGAAGGCGAAGCCGGCTCGGGCAAGACCGAGGTCGCCAACGTCCTCGCACGCTGGAGCGGGGGAGAGCTCCTGCGCCTGCAGTGCTACGACGGTATCGACGCCTCCCAGGCGGTCTACGAATGGGACTACGCGCGCCAGCTGCTGCACCTTCGCGCGGCGGAGATGTCCGGGGTCGGCACTGACGGCCCGGGGGAGCTCGAGCACTCGCTCTACTCCGAGGAGTTCCTGGTGCGTCGCCCGCTGCTGCGCGCGATCGCCGACGCGAGCGATGATGGTCCGGTGCCCATCTTGTTGATCGACGAGATCGACCGGGCCGATGACGAATTCGAGGCCTACCTGTTGGAGATCCTCTCGGACTTCACGGTGACCGTTCCCGAACTCGGTACGTTCCGAGCGGCGCGTCCCCCGGTGGTGATCCTGACGTCGAACCGCACCCGCGACGTCCACGACGCACTCAAACGCCGGTGCCTCTACCACTGGGTCGATTACCCGAGTTTCGAGCGCGAGGTCGCGATCGTGCGCCTTCGCGTGCCCGAAGCCTCTGAACCGATCGCCCGCGAGGTGTCGGCGGTGGTCGCCGAACTACGCCGGCGCGGTCTTTACAAGCCGCCCGGTGTCGCCGAGTCGATCGACTGGGCCCAGGCGATCAGCGTGCTCGGCTCCAGCCACCTCGACGAGCGTACGGTGGAGCGTACTCTCGGCGCCGTAATCAAGTACCGCGAGGACGCCGAGCGAGTGCGCGCCACGGGGATCGCGGAATTGGTGAGCGGAGCCCTAAAGTACGGCACGTGAGCACTGTCGTCACCAACGACTTGGCCGCGCTGGCGACCGGATTCTCGCGTTCGCTTCGCGGAGCGGGGCTGGAGGCGGCACCGAGTTCGACCATCGACTTCGCCGAGGCCTTGGCGTTGCTCGGGACGGACCGACCCGAGCACGTCTTCTGGGCCGGGAGGGCGTGCTTCTGTCGACGCGCGGAAGACGAAGAGCCCTTCGCCGAAACGTTCCGGGCCTACTTCGGTCACGTCGTGCCTATCTACCCGCGCGGACGCCTGACGACGGTGCCGCCGGTTCCGGTGACCCGGCCGCCGGCGATGTTCGACGACGACGACGCGAGCCGAGACTCGCCAGAAGGCCCGGAAGAAGACGAGCGTCCGCCCCGTTCGGTCGCCTACAGCGCGACCGAAGTCCTGCGCACCAAGGACTTCGCTCGTTACACCGAGGCCGAGCTCGCCGAGGCGGCGCGGCTCATCTCGAGACTCCGACTGCGACCACCGATGCGCCGGGGTCGACGCCTCGAAGCGGCCCGCAACTCGGGACGGGGTGTACTTGACGTTCGGCGCACGCTCCAGAGGTCGCTCGCGAGCGGCGGTGAGCCGGCGCGGCTAGCTCGACGGGTGCGCGGCACTCGGGAGCGGCGGGTGGTCCTGCTGCTCGACGTGTCGGGCTCCATGGGCGCTTACGCTCGGACGATGCTGCGATTCGCGCACGCGACCATGGTCGCTCATCGAAGCGTGGAGGCCTTCACCCTCGGCACCCGGTGTACGCGCGTCACCCGACAACTGTCGTGGCGCGATCCCGACGCGGCGCTCGCCCGGGTCGCGTCGGCGGCGCCCGACCTCGAAGGAGGCACCCGGCTCGGAGAGTGTCTGTACCAGTTCAACGAGTCCTGGGGTCTCGGGGGACTCGCGCGCGGCGCCATCGTGGTGTTCATCTCCGATGGCTGGGACCGGGGCGACGCGGCGGCGCTCGCGGCGCAGATGGCTCGACTCGCCAACGTGGCTCACCGGGTGATCTGGGTCAATCCATTGAAGGCCTCGCTCGGTTACGAACCGCTCGTGCGCGGTATGGCCGCGGCGTTGCCCTTCACCGATGAGTTCCTTTCGGGGAACTCGCTCGAGGCGTTGGACGAGCTGGCCAAGGTGATTGCCCGATGAAGGAAATTCTGGCCACCATCGATGCCTGGCTCGCCGAGGGAAAGCGCGTGGCAATCGCCCGGGTCATCGGGATCGAGGAATCGGGGCCCCGCGAACCCGGCGCGGCCATGGCCGTCAACGAGGACGGCGAAGTGGCGGGATCGGTCTCCGGAGGTTGTGTCGAAGGGGCGGTCGTCACTGAGGCGCTCGAGGTGCTGGCGACGGGCGTGGCGCGACGATGCACCTTCGGCTACTCCGACGACCAGGCCTTCGCGGTCGGACTGACGTGCGGGGGCACGGTGCACCTCTTGGTGGAGCCGCTCGACTGGTGAGCGGAGAGATCTACCACGAGCTTCGCGCTTCGATTCTTTCCGGGGCGCCGGTCGGCTTGGTCTCGGTGACCGGTGTCGCCGACACCGCGAGCGCGACGACCGCGCTCGCCGCGAAACTCCTGATCCATCCGCCGGCCGCGGTGTTGGGCACGTTGGGCGACCTCGAACTGGATCGAGTCGTGGCACGTGACGCCGCGGCGATGCTCGAACGCGGGGTCTCGGGAACTCGCCACTACGGCTCGCACGGCGAAGCGCGTCGCGAGGAGATCGAGGTGTTCGTCGAGTCCTTCGTCTCGCCCCCGAAGTTGATCGTGTTCGGGGCCGTGGACTTCACGAGGGCACTGGTCGAGATCGCCCGGGTCCTCGGCTTCGTCGTCACCGTCTGTGACGCGCGAGCGGTGTTCGCGACGCGGGCGCGTTTTCCCACGGCCGACGAGGTCGTGGTGGACTGGCCGGATCGCTATCTGGAACGAGTGGGGGCGTCGCTCGGAGCGCGCGACGCGGTATGCGTCTTGACGCACGACACGAAGTTCGACGTGCCGGCCATCGTCGGCGCGCTCTCGACCAGCGTGGGTTACATCGGCGCGATGGGATCACGCCGAACGCACGAGCAGCGATGGGCGCGGCTGCTGGAAGCGGGCGCAACCGAAGGAGAGCTTCGCGCGCGTCTCATGAGCCCGATCGGTCTGGACGTTGGCGCCCGCACCCCCGAAGAGACCGCGGTGTCGATCGTCGCCGAGATCATTGCGGTGCGCAGTGGACGCGCGCAGGCCGCGATGACGCCACTGCGTGACGCGAAAGGTCCGATCCATTAACGCCCGCGGCGTCGCGATCGCCGCTGAACCGATCTCCGGGAGATCGCACAGCTGTCGACTCCCGGCGATAGGTCAGATCGTTAGGCTGGATCGATGTCCGTCGCCGCCGTGATCCTGGCCGCCGGGAGCGGTAGCCGCTTCAATCGTGGTGAGGATGAAGCCGTGCCCGGCGACAAACTTCTGAGTATCGTCCAAGGCCGCGCCCTCCTCTCCTGGGCGCTCGCCCCCGCACTGGAGGCCGGACTCGACGAAGTGGTCGTCGTGAGCGGCGCCGCCGACCTACGAGCCGTCATCCCCGGGTCGGTCACCGTGCTTACGAACGAGGACTGGTCGAAGGGCCAGGCGTCGTCGCTACGGGTGGGCCTCGAGTGGTGCAGTTCGCGGGGACACGCCAGCGCCGTCATCGGTCTAGGCGACATGCCGGGACTCACCGCGCAGGCCTGGCGCGCGGTCGCTGACGCGCCGCGAGGCCCCATCGTCTTCGCCACCTACCGAGGCCAGCGCGCCCATCCGGTGCGCCTCGACGCCGAAATCTGGTCGATGCTGTCGCCGGAGGGAGACGAGGGCGCGCGCGCGTTGGTGCGCCGACGTCCCAAACTCGCGCAAGAGGTGGCGTGCGTCGGAGTACCCTCCGACATCGACACACCTCAAGACCTGCAACGATGGAGTGGAGAACATGGAACTGACCAATGAATTCGAGGTGGCCGTACCCGTCGAGCGCGCCTGGGCCGTCCTGACCGACCTCGAGCGCATCGCTCCGTGCCTACCCGGCGCGCAGCTCCGCGAAGTGCAGGGCGACGAGTATCGCGGATCGGTCAAGATCAAGGTCGGCCCGATCACCACCTCGTACGAAGGAGTGATCCGCATAAGTGAGCTCGACGTTGCGGCGCATCGCGCGGTGCTCAAGGCGGAGGGGCGCGAAACGCGCGGTCAGGGCAACGTCGCCTCCGTGATCACGGCGACGTTGTTCCCGACCGATGCCGGCACGAAGGTCGTGGTGATGACCGATCTCACCATCACCGGCAAGGTGGCGCAGTTCGGTCGGGGAGTGCTCGCCGACGTTTCGGCGAAGTTGCTCGATCAGTTCGTGGTCAATCTTGAGTCCATGGTGTTGGTGACCGAGGACGACGCTCCGACGACCAAAGCGGTGCCGCGAAGCTCGGGCGACGCCAAGGCGAGACCAAAGAAAAGGGCGGCCACGAAACCAAAGGTTCCGGTTGACGTTCCGTCGCCCGACCCGGAAGAGATCGACGAACCCGGTGCCCCCGTCGCGGGTGCGAAGGACCCGCCGGACCCGTCCAGTGAGGTCCGTCGGATTGATTCGGTACCAGTTGAGCCCATTGATCTCGTCGACCTAGCCGGGGGGTCGGTGGCACGACGTGTCTCGAAGCCCTTCATCGTTACGGGAATCGTGCTCGCGGTGGTGGTGCATTTCGCGCGGCGTCGTCACAAATAATCGCTCACCCGTCGCTCTGGGCCCCCCAATCCAGACTTGATTACGAGATTGCCGTGAGGGAGCACTCGGCTTAATAAGTTACCGATATAATGTTATCGGTAACTTATAGAAGGGCCGTCGGTGGAACTGGCAGGAACGGAAGTGCAGGCCATTTGGAACGGGCGTCGAATTCGCGCGTTCGTGCCGACGCATCTCGCCGATCGCGACCTCACGCTCGACGCCGCCACGGCTGCCAGGGTCGCCATCGCCGCCACCGAAGTCGCGTACGCGGCGGAGGCGCTGGACGCTGAGTACGAACCACTCGCTCGTCTGTTGTTGCGCTCCGAAGGAGTGGCCTCTTCCTACATTGAAGGTGTCTCGGCACCCGTGGTCGACGTGGTCCTTGCCGAAGAACATCTCGGTCGCGAAAGCGTGGCCGCCGCGTGGGTGGCCAACAACCTGGCGGCCGTCTCCGAAGCCGTCGTGGGGGCGAGCGGCGTCACCGCGCTCTCGATTGAGACCCTCTGCCACTGGCATCGCACCCTTATGACGGGGAGCCCATCTCCGGAGCGCTACATCGGAGTCATTCGAGAGGAACAAGGTTGGATCGGGGGGACGAGTCCGCTCGATGCGCACCTCGTGACACCTCCGCCGAATGAACTCTCGGCACTGCTCGACGATCTCATGGCGTACGTGAATCGCGACGACGTCGACCCCGTCGCCCAGGCGGCGGTGAGTCACGCGCAGTTCGAGATCATCCATCCGTTCGGCGACGGCAACGGCCGCGTGGGTCGCGTACTCGTCGCCTGGGTGCTAACCCGACGACTCGCCCTCCTCGTGCCGCCGCCCGTCAGTGTGGCGATCGCCGCCGACGTCGCGGGCTACTCCTCGGGACTCGCGCTCTTTCGTCTGAGTGATCACCGTCGGTGGATCGCTTGGTTCGCTAATGCGGTGGCCAGTGGTGGCGGAGCCCAGCGCGCGCTGATTTCCAATGTCCAACAGATCAAACAGCAGTGGCGGCACCTGCTCACCACGCCGGAGCGCCAACTTCGAAGCGACGCAGCGGTCTTCGCCGCCCTCGATCTCCTTCCTCGTCATCTCGTCCTCACGTCACGGGTACTGGCTGACCATCTCGGGATCTCTCGCAAGGCCTCCCTCGCAACACTCCACCGCCTGGTCCAACTCGGCATACTCACCGAGCAAGGAACGATCGCCAGGGCGACGTCGGGCCAGCCTCCGTCACTATTTGTCTCGCGCGAACTGCTCGGACTCGCGGGCGCACGACCATTGCGCTCGCAGTGATGTATCGATCAAGATTCGCTCGGTGGAAGACGTTCGCGACGGCTCTAATTCATTGGGGGTCGGTCGACCAAGGGCTCGTCGAACGATGACGACCTCGATATGGTGACGGGATGGAATTGGAGTTCAGCGGCAAGGTGTGGGAGTGGAGGGGACCGTCGCCGTTTTTCTTCGTAACGGTTCCCGACATTGAGAGTGCCGAACTCGAAGCGATGTCGTCACTCGTCACTTACGGCTGGGGAATGATTCCGGTCGAGGCGGTGATCGGAACCACTCGATGGACGACCTCGCTGTTTCCCAAAGATGGGCTCTACGTGGTGCCTCTCAAAAGCGTCGTACGCCGGGCCGAAGGCATCGAGACCGGCGATGCGGTGACGGTGCGCTTAGGCGTCGCGCTCTGAATCATTGGGGTCGACGAACGGCGTCGACCATCGCACGACGTGTTGCTGCACACGACGTGGAGCGCTCAGCGCGACGCCACGGGGTGGCTCAAGAATTGACCTTGTCGCTGCGGTGCGGCAGCACCCAGTTCGGTCGCGGGAAATGACAGGTGTAGCCGTTGGGGTAGTGCTCGAGGTAGTCCTGATGTTCCGGTTCAGCCTCCCAGAACGGTCCCGCCGGAGTGACCTCGGTGACGACCTTGCCGGGCCAGAGCCCCGACGCGTTGACGTCGGCGATCACGTCATCGGCGACCTGTCGCTGCTCGTCGTTGACGTAAAAGATCGCCGAACGATAACTCGTGCCGACGTCGTTGCCCTGTCGATCCATCGTGGTCGGGTCGTGAATCTGGAAGAAGAAGGCGAGGATGTCTCGGTACGAGACAATCGAAGGGTCGAAGATGATTTCGATCGCTTCGGCGTGGCCTTCGTGATGACGATAGGTCGCGTTCACCACGCCGCCGCCGGTGTAACCCACGCGAGTCGTGACGACGCCGGGACGTTTCCGGATGAGGTCTTGCATTCCCCAGAAGCAGCCTCCGGCGAGGATCGCGGTCTCAGTCTCGTTGGTCATTGGGTCGCCTCCTCTTTCGATGCATCGTTGTCGAAGAGATGCATGTACTCGCCGTAGCCCGACGCCTCGAGCTCGTCGTACGGAACAAATCGTAACGCCGCCGAGTTGATGCAGTAGCGAAGTCCGCCCTCGTCTTTGGGGCCGTCGTCGAACACGTGACCCAGGTGGCTGTCACCGTTCGAAGATCGCACTTCGGTGCGCGTCATGCCAAAACTGCGGTCCTTGATCTCGACGACGTTCGCGCTTTCGACCGGCTTCGTAAAACTGGGCCACCCACACCCACTGTCGAATTTCTTGGTCGAGGTGAAGAGTGGCTCGCCGGAGACGATGTCGACGTACAGTCCCGCTTCGTGGTGGTCCCAGAACTCGTTGCGGAACGCTGGTTCGGTGGCGCTCTCTTGCGTGACCGAATACTGATTGGGGGTCAATCGAGAAATTGCCTCGGGGTCCTTCACGTATTTTTCGCTCATCTCCACTCCTTCACTCCAGGCGCCAGGCACCCTTGGGTTATTGCCTCCATAACGGTATCGGGGAGAGTGCAATTCGTTACAGGGTTCCCTCCCGAAGGAGAGGATCCTGACCTCGATCGAAGTGCCCTAGCGGTTATTCGACCATGGCCAGCGACACCATCTCCCCGGCCGTCTCTTCGGCATTGGAGGCGATCGATTGCGTTGGTCGAATGGCGAAATAAGCGATCAGGAAGGCTACGGCGACGATGCCCGCGCCCGTCATCAGCGCGTCCGAACGGCCGTGGGCCGCGGCGATGCTGGTGAGGGCGGCGACGCCGACCGCGGCGCCGGTCTGCTGCATGGTCTGGAGCATTCCCGATGCCGCACCGGCGTCGGCCCGGGGGACTCCCGCGAGGATCGTGACGCTGAGGGGCAAGAAACAGGATCCCGCTCCGACGCCGAAGAGGACTAGTGGTCCGAACAGGCTCCCGAAGTAGCCCTCAGACGGCGTGGCCTTGGAGATCCAGAGAGTCGCCACGCCCAGCGTGACAAGACCGAACAAGAGAATCGGTCGAGCGCCGACGCGTCCGACGAGTCGCGGGGTGATGCGTGAACTCATGAAGATCAGTCCGGTCATCGGCAGGAACGCGAATCCCGCGTCGATGGCGCTGAAGTGCAGGTCGCTCTCCAGGTACTGGCTGACGAAGAAGAACACGCCGTACATCACCGACGGGACCAACATCATGGTGAAGTACGCGGGACCGCGTAGGCGATCGGTCAACAGCCGCATCGGCAATAGCGGCTGAACCCGTCGCTTTTCCACCCGAACGAAGGTCGTCAGCAACACCGCACTGAGAACGAAGGAGCCAAGGGTGACCGACCGGCTGCCGTGTTCGGCGAGCCGGATGAATCCGTAGATCAAGCTTCCGAGACCACCGGTAACCAGGGCCGCTCCAGCGACGTCGAGGCGTCCGCCATTGCGCGGCGGTTCCGGGACGAAACGAGGGGCCAAGAGAATGATGGCGAGGCCGATGGGCACGTTGATGAACATCACCCAGCGCCACGACACCCATGACGTCAAGGCGCCACCCAGGATGAGACCGAGTGATCCGCCACCGGCCGACACGGCGGTGAAGATTCCCAGCGCCTTGTTTCGAGCGGGACCCTCTTCGAAGGTGGCGCTGATCAAACTCAGCGTGCTTGGTGCCGCTAGCGCGGCGCCCACTCCCTGGACGGCTCGGGTGAGGAGCAACATGGTCGACGTCGTCGCCATGCCACCCAGCAACGAGGCGGCAGTGAAGACGGAGAGGCCGATGATGAGCATCCGACGTCGCCCGAAGACGTCGCCCGCCCGACCGCCGAGGAGCAAGAGCCCACCAAAGGCCAAGCTGTACGCGTCAATGACCCACGAGAGACCGGCTGAACTGAAGTGCAAGGAGTGTTTGATGGGTACGAGAGCGATGTTGACGACGGTGGCGTCGAGTACGACCATGAGCTGACACGTGACGATGACGGCTAAGGCGATAGTTGAAGCTCGTTTTTGGGCGTGAGAGGTCAGAGGCACGATGGCTCCTTTTTTGGAATAGAGGTTTAAAACTCCGGAAAATTGGTGATCCCACAACCTCGCTACCCGAAGGCGTTGCTTTTGGTCTCCGGAAGACCTAACATGAGGGTGCCTCCACATACTATACGGAGGTTTCCTCCGGTTGCAAGTATTTCTTAAGAAACTTTGGGGCGGTCCTTACAGAGGGGTGGCGATGAGCGAAACGGTGGTGAGGAAGGGTCCTCGCCGAGCAGACGCTCAGCACAACTACGACGTAATCTTGGCCGCCGCGCGCGCCGCGGTCGCTGAACGAGGTGGCGACATCGTGCTCGAAGACATTGCCCGAAATGCCGGCGTCGGGATCGGCACGCTCTATCGTCATTTTCCCACTCGACAAGAACTGCTGGAAGCCGCGTTCCTGGACGAAGCTTTGGAACTACGTCAACGCGCCGAAGAACTGAGGGCCGCGCCGGCGCCGCTGGACGCGTTGATTGATTGGCTGCACCTCCAAATGGACTTCGGAGCGCACGGACGAAGTATGGGTGCCGCCGTCATGAATGCGAAACACACCGAAGGTACCGAGATTCAAATTGCGTGCGTCGACATGCGAGAGGCGGGAGGCGTCCTGCTGCGTCGAGCTCAAGACGCTGGAGAAGTTCGTCCGGACGTTGAGATCATCGACCTCCTTCGATTGATGCACGGGATAGTCATCGCCAACGAACAGGCGCCCGATCAATCGCGCGTGAATCCTATGTTCGACCTCGTGATCGCGGGCATTCGAGCCTGAATTAATTTCCGGGCGAACGCGGAACCAGTTCGACCAAGGAAATCGTTCGATCGGTGAGTTGTTGATAGTCGCCCCAACCGCCGTAGTGACGCACGAGCTCGTTCCAGAGATTCGGATCGTCGGTCGAGAGAATTGCTCGGGCGCCGGCCCCGAACCTCCGTGAACCTACCTGCAGGTTAACTACAGGATTCTCTCGAACGTTAAGGAGCCACTCGGGATGCTCCGGACGGCCCCCGTTGGAAGCCACGACGAAATAGTGATGATCCTTCTCGTAGTAGAGGAGCGTTACCGAACGCGTGAGTCCGCTCTTGCGACCGTGCGTCTCCAGAATCAACATGGGGCCCACCGGGCTCTTATGACCAATGAGTCCTCGGGTGAGTCGATAGAGATGCACGTGCCATCGGTAGATCGTTCGTCCGATGCTGCGATCAATTGCCACCGTGAGTTTCAAGGTCGCGTCCTTCTCTATCAGATTCTCTTGTGAAGTCTTTCACGCTCACGCCGAACGATGGAGGGGCGATCAAGCGCATACGTCGTCGCCGATTGTCAACGGGGGAGCGCCCTTTAGGTTGGGCGTCAAGGGCACGACGTGGTGTCCGAGAGGAGACGCGATGGAAATAGTCCGAAATGCCGACGGGAGTTTGCTGGTACCGATTCCCGAGGGCCGACATCATGACGGCGACGACGCGACTGACGGCGCGCCCGACGACAGCGCTGAGAGTGTCGAGGCACCAACGACCCGGCTGTTGCATCCCGGTGAAGGGGGCTACAACGAAGCCCTCGCCGAATGGGACCTTCAACAAAACCCCGACCGCGCTCCCGCGGTGTCGACCGCGAGCGGCCGTGAGGAGGCGATGAACGTGGTTCACGCCGTGGCCGAGTCGCCGGACCATGACGTTGCGGGCGCGCTCAAGGACGTAAACGACTCCGAGGCGAGTGGCGAGGCACTGCGACACGTGTTGATCGGTGGGACGCACTCCGTGGAGGCCTTCTCCGATGAGGTGGCGCAGGCCGAAGGGGGAGAGCCGCTACCGGCGCACAAAATGACCAAGATCATTGGCGAGGTCCTGGCCGAGCTGGATAAGTAAGGATTCCCCGCGATTCGTCGCGATCGCGCGGTTCGCTCGAGTCGCTCAACGAGGCCTACATTCGAAGAGTTGACCGTAGCGAAAAGAGGACGGGTGTGAGGTGGACGTTCAAGAACTGTTGGCAAAGGTGGGTCAGAATCTGTCCGTGAGTCGCGCTTTTGGCACGGCGTACGAGAAGGACGGATCCTTGGTGATACCAGTAGCGATCGTGGCGGGCGGCGGAGGCGGTGGTGAGGGCACGTCGGGTTCGCCCACGGTCGACGCCTCGGACGATGTCGAATTCGAGGACGACGGTACCGGCCGGGAAGGTGAATCGTCGAGTTCCGGTGGCGGATTCGGCGGGGTGGTCATGCCCGCGGGCGTCTTCGTGGTGAGGAACGAGCAGGTCCGTTGGGTGCCCGCGATCAACGCCAACCTGGTGATTGTCGTGGCCTTTCTGACGTTGCGAATGATCGCGCGCGCACGACGTAAGGCTCGCCGTCACGCTTCGTGATCCGGTCGGTGCGAACCGTACTCATTCCTTGACGCTCTCCGCGAACTCTTATGATTGAGTCATGACGCAGATCGTCGGAGCCCTCGCGTCACCAATCCTCCGTGGCTGAACGCCAGTGGTTTGCACGGCGCCGTTACGGCTTCGGCGTTCGCCCCGTGACCTGGCAGGGCTGGCTTATTACGGTGGTCGCACTCGGTTCCGCGATCGCTGCTCTGACCGGTGTCAAGAAACCCGGCGGGGACATCCTCTTCGTCAGTGCGTTCGTTCTCTACCTCGCCGTCGCTTACGGCCTCGGCGGAGCCAAAAAGCAAGTCGACGCCAACGTTCGAGAGAGTGACGCCGACGACGACCACTCGCTCGAGGACGGTGTCGCAAGCGTCAACGTGCCGCCCGAGATTTACGGATCACAGACGCCCAGGGAAATCGCCAACGCCATCGTCACCCGGTCCGGTAACTTTTCGACCGCGCCGCAAGACGAGGTGACGAGTGATTCGGTCATCGTGGTCGAACACCTGACGAAGCAATTCGGTCAGCGTGTGGCGTTTGAGGACGTCTCCTTTAACGTGCGTCGCGGCGAAGTCTTCGGGTTCCTTGGTCCCAATGGCGCCGGAAAGACCACGACCGTTCGAACGCTCAGCACCCTGGTGACCCCGACGTCCGGAAGCGCCGAGGTCGCCGGAATTCCCCTCGACGGGGGTCACGACATTGAGATTCGTCAACGGATCGCGGTGATGACCGAAGTTCCGGGCCTGTATCTTCGCCTGAGCGTCACGGAGAATCTGGCCTTCTTCGCTGGACTCTACGGTTACCGCGACGCCCAACCGAGAATCGATCGAGCGCTGGAGGCCGTCAATCTCTCCTCGCGGGCCAACGACCTCTGCGGCAGCTTGTCCAAAGGTCTTCGTCAACGCGTGGGATTGGCTCGGGCGCTTTTGAGTGACCCGGAGATTGTCTTCTTGGATGAGCCCACGGCCGGTCTGGATCCCGTGGCTTCGCTCGAAGTGCAGAATCTGATCAACGCCCTTCGAGCCAAGGGCGTCACCGTCTTTCTCACGACGCATCGACTGGACGAAGCGGAGAAACTGTGCGATCGGGTGGCCATCTTGAACACCACACTGCGCACGGTCGGGCGCATTGACGACCTTCGTCAAAGGATGTTTCACAAGTCGATCCTCGTGACGACCGTGAATCCCTTACTCGACCCCGATCGACTGTTCTCCGCCATCGATGATGTTGCCAGTTGGACGAAGGACGACCACGGCGTCTACGTACTCGTGGTCAGCGACGTACGCGTCGCTGCTCCCGCGATTACGAGGGCGCTGGTCGCTGGCGGAGCCGACGTCCTGTCACTCGCCGAGGGTCATCATTCATTGGAAGAGGTCTATCTGGAACTGGTCGGGGCGGCCGGCCAAGGCGGTGAGCAATGAACCAGAGTTGGATCAGAATTCGAGCCGTGATGCGAAAGGAGTTCCGGGAGTACCGGCGCAATCGGTTCATCATCTACACGATGGGCACGTTGCCTTTGATCTTCACCGCGCTGCCGGTGATATCGCTCTTCAGTATCTCGAGCGCGACAGCGCCATCGGTGGTGCGAACCCAAGTGGGGATCACGCTCCTCTTGTTGCTCGTGATACCTGTCGTGTTGCCGGCGACGATCGCTGCGTACTCGGTCATCGGCGAGCGAGATCAGGGCACCCTGGAGCCGCTTCTCACCACGCCCATCAGTCGCGAAGAGTTCCTCCTCGGCAAGTCACTGGCTGCCACCATTCCGACGGTGTGTGTCGCGTACGTGTTCTTCATCGTGTTGGTGGTGGCGATTCGACTCGGCGCGTCGAGCGTTGTCGCACATGCCGTCTGGCAACCTTCGTGGTTCCTAGCGGAGTTGCTCTTCGCGCCGCTGCTCGCGGCGTGGTCGGTGTGGGTGGGCACGGCCATCTCGGCCCGGTCCTCGGACGTACGAGTGGCCCAGCAGCTCGGAACCCTGGCGAGCCTTCCGGCACTCGTGTTGCCCCTGCTCATGTCGCTCCAAGTCTTCCAACCAACCGCGACCGTCGCCGTCGTGATCGCGGTGGGGTTGGCGGTGATCGACGTCGCCGCGTGGCGCGCCGTGTCGAAGATGTTCGACCGCGAACGGCTCATCACCGGCGCTTCTGCGGTGACGATGCGAGCCGAAGCGGGGACCTAACCACCGACCTCGTGACCGGTCCGGCGGACAGGTATCGCGGTGTTCGTGCGAGCGCACACCGACTACGGTTTCTCAAATTCTGCGCAAATCAGATGAGTCGCCTTAATTGATGGTGGGCGCGCGTCGAGCTTTCAACGATGCCACGGCCTTGATAGTCTCGCGAAACTCCGGTCGACGAGACACCGTCACGGTGTGGGATTTGAAGTCGCACCGATATCGGTCATAGACCGATCAACCCGTGCGCCTTGAGAGTGCGCAACTGGAGTCGAGAATGAACTCGATGAGAATCAGCGTCGTCGTTTCCAAGTGTGTGCGGTCGCCGTCGTGGGCGCGCGGTGAAGAAAGTCTATTCCTTCGAAATCGCTATTAATAGGTCGCTATCAGGCGATACGCCAACGGAATGCGACCGCTAATTGTGCCGAGAAATTCATTCGGGACGTGGACCATCACGCAAGGGCATGCTGGTGGTCCACCTCAGAGAGTTCTGAGAAGTGACCT
>Ga0208586_1000106_pt1 | contig 33034 bp, 34 predicted proteins | sample NGESurshal072012_6_FD_184471 | JGI IMG/M metagenome (GOLD analysis project Ga0208586, IMG submission 184471) | Arctic peat soil microbial communities from Barrow, Alaska - NGEE Surface sample 53-3 shallow-072012 (SPAdes) | ecosystem: Environmental > Terrestrial > Soil > Wetlands > Peat ... | reverse complement strand
CGGCTTTCGGGCCTTCGCCGGCCTCGAGGACGTCGTGCCGCGCCTCGGCTACAAGCCGACCGGCGAGGACCGAGCTTGGGGTCGACGACTGGCCAAGCGTTTCGGTTCGGAGAAGTCAATCGACGACAAGACGTTCATCATGACGGTCACCCCCGGTCCCGTCGGGGGCCTCGACTACGTGGCGTCTAAGGGTCCTATCCCCGAAGGGGCGACCACGTTCTTCGCTGGTCTCAAACCGCACAAGGGTGAACGTCTGGTCGTCTTTGGATGGGCGATGGCCGAATCACTGGCTTCGGGCAAACTTCCCAAATAGGACTAACCGCGCGGCAATAGTCCCGTGCAACTTTTGTAGCAGTGCCCGTCGATGGGCTTGGACAACGTCGTCAACACGTACATCGGGCGAAATCCCAGCGCCGACGCCAGGTCCTTGCCCGCGAGCGACGTTCGTCGCGTCGCCTCCATCGTGCGAATGGCGTGCGCGTCCTCACAGAGCAACCACACGTCGTCACCGAACCAACCGAATCGGACCCACGTGGAACCGTCGTCACTGCGGCGCAGCAACTGTGGACCGCGGTCGGCGGCGATGAGCGCGACGCTCGGGCGCTCACCGCGAAACTCCCAGTAGGGGGCCGACGGTCCGCGAAACCCGAAGAGCGGTCCGTCGGGGGGACTGGCCAACTGTTCGAGCCACCGGCGAACGCGTCGCCCCCGGTAGGTACCGAGTCGGCGGGGAAGATCTTCGAGCGTGACCGACTCCGGTTGGGCGAGATCGTTGCGCTCGACGTCGAGCGCTAACTGACCTTCGACGACGTCGAAGACGGCGAGGTCGGTGACGTAATCCGCGGGCCACGGAATGCGCCAACGAACGATCGCTTGGGACTCGAGATCGACGACGGTCGTCGTCTCGTTGGTCGAACCGAGTACGAGCCCGTAGACGGTGGATCCGCCGCTCACGTCGACGCTCGATCGCTGGGGCATGCGTTCGACCAGTCGCTTGTTCGCCCGAGCACCGGCGTCACGACCGAAGAGTGGCATCAGGCGACCGCGAGCCGAAGTTGCGCGCCGAGCGCTTCGATCGAGTCGACCGGCAACTGACAGACGCCCCCGCGACAGACGTAGGCGAGCCCCGCCCGCCGACCTTCGAGTAACGGGGACGATCCGTGGCCGGTGATGAGAACTGTTCGAGGCATTGCCATCGAGCGTACGTGGTCGCTCAACACGTTCGCGTCGCCCGGCACGACGACCTCGACGCCCGCCAGGGCGTAGCCGGCGGCATCGACGAGGTCCGGTACGGCACCGGGATGCTGCGCGATGAGCGGGGCCGCCAGTGCGACGAGTCGCTGCGCCACGACGAGCAACGCCGCGTCGCCGGTACACAGCGCGAGACGGGCCAGTGCGCGACACGACACGGCGTGGCTGGACGGCGTGGCACCGTCGAAGATCTCCTTGGTGCGAAGACGAAGATCCGTGACCTGGTCGCTCTGGGCGAAGAGTCCACTTCCGATGTTCGGCCAGGTCGAGGTCGGGACGTCGCCGTCCCAGAAGTGCGACAATATATAGTGAGCGAACATCGTGGCGCTGTCAATCCATTCGTCGTTTCCGCCGAGTTCGTAGGCGTCGAGGGAGGCGTCGAGTAGCCACGCAACGTCGCTGGCACCGGCGTAGGCGTTCTGGTCTTCCGTTCGCCACCAACTGTTCTCGGCGAAGTGCGTACGTGCCAGCGTGCGAAGGAGCGCAACGCCCTCTGCTTCGTAGGTTGCCTGTCCACTCCGCAGCAGTGCGGACGCGAACATGGCGTTCCATTCGAGGATGACCTTCTCGTCGCGAAGCGGTTGAGGTCGCGTCGCCCGCGACCGGCGAAGTGACTCTCGTGCTCCCTCGAGTGCCGACGGCGTCATGAACGGTTCGCTGTCCGCGAGTCGAGGAATGGAGCGGCCCTCGAATTGGCCCGGATCGGTGATGCGCCACCGAGCGAGCGCCGCGGACACGTCGTCGCCGAGTCCCTCGGTCAGCAGGGCAGCGCGAACTTCGTGCGGCGTCCAGGTGACGTGCGATCCTTCCACGCCGCCGGCGTCGGCGTCGAGTGAGGAGGCGAAACCGTCGCGGAGCGAAAGATCGGCACGCACGAAGTTGATGGTGTCGTCGGCGACGTCTCGCCACTCCCTCTGTCCCACCACCGACGCGGCGCGCCCGTAGGCGCGCGCGAGTAGCGCTTGATCGCTCAGCATCTTCTCGAAGTGTGGTACGTGCCAAGAGCCGTCGACACTGTAACGAGCGAAGCCCCCTCGCAAGTGGTCGTAAAGTCCACGTCGCGACATCGCGTTGAGCGTTCGCGCCAATGCGGACCGTGACTCGGGATCGTCGTAGTCAATGAGCGCTTCGACGTAACTCGGGCGCGGGAATTTGGGAGCGTCACCGAAACCGCCATCGTCGTCAACGCGCGATACCAATTCGTCGCGCAACTGTTGCCGTATTGTGGCGAGATCGAGCGACTCGGTGTACGGCGCGAGGTGGTCAATGAAACTGACTTCGCGACCAATTCCCTCTTGGAGTTCGCGGGCCCGTTGTTCGACGGCGTCGCGTTGGTTGACCCACGCGTCGTGCATTGCGGTGAGCAGTCTCGCAAAGCCGACCTGTCCCTGTCGATCAACCGGTGGGTAGTAGGTACCGGCCATGAAGGCACGACCGTCGGGAGTGAGAAAGACCGACATGGGCCACCCCCCGTGGCCACTCAGCAGTTGCGTGGCGGCCATGTAGAGCGCATCCACGTCGGGCCGCTCCTCACGGTCGACCTTGATGGGAATGAAGAATTCGTTGAGCAGCGAGGCGACGTTCGCGTCGTCGAACGACTCGTGGGCCATGACGTGACACCAGTGGCACGCGGCGTAGCCCACCGAGAGAAAGATTGGTCGGTCGAGTTGCGCCGCTTCGTCGAGGGCATCGTGTCCCCACGTTCGCCAGTCAACCGGGTTCTCGGCGTGTTGGCGTAGATACGCGCTCGAGGCGTTCGCGAGTCGATTGGTCACCGACGCAGCGTACCGACCGTGCCCTCCTCGCCGTGACGATCGCCGGGCCCCGACTCGGTACTGTGGTGGTTCGAACAGCGCGAGTGGAGCGAACGTGGCACGAGTACTCAAGTGGGGAATTGTTGGCACGGGCGGCATCGCTCGCACGTTTGCCCGGGACCTCGCGCTCACCGGCGTCGGCGTCGTGAGCGCCGTTGGATCTCGGACCCAGTCTTCGGCGGACGCCTTCGCCGCCGAGTTCTCGATTCCGCGGAGTTATGACTCGTACGAACAGCTGGTCGCCGACGGCGACGTCGATGTCGTCTACGTGGCCACGCCTCATCCAATGCACTACGACAACGCCACCCTGGCGCTCGAGCACGGCAAACCCGTACTCGTCGAAAAGGCCTTCACGATGACGAGTGACGAGGCGAAGCGATTGGTGGCGAACGCGCGAGAGAAGCAACTCTTCCTCATGGAGGCGATGTGGACGCGCTGTCTGCCCAACATCATTGAAGTGCGTGCGCTCATCGCCCGCGGTGAACTTGGTCGCATCCTGAGCGTCGAGGCCGACCACGGCCAGTGGTTCGCGCCCGATCCAGCGTTTCGGCTCTTCAATCTGGCGTTGGGTGGGGGAGCAATGCTGGACCTCGGTGTCTATCCGGTCTCGTTCGCCTCGATGGTGCTCGGCACTCCATCGCGCGTGGCTGCGCTCACGCAACCGGCCTTCACGGGCGTCGACGGATCGGTCGCGATGGCGTTCGGCTACGAGAGCGGCGCGCAGGCCGTGTTGTCGTGCACGTCCGGTGCGCGCACACCGACGAGGGCGTCCATTTCGGGCACCGACGCGCGCATCGAGATTCCGGGAAGTTTTTACGCGCCCGGTCCCTTTACGTTGGTGCAAAGAAATGGCGAGCAACGGCTATTTGAATTCGAGTCGGTCGGTCGCGGCCTGCACTACGAAGCCCAAGAGGTCGCGCGGTGTATTGAAGAGGGGGCGCTCGAGAGTCCGATGATGCCCCTGGACGAGACCATTTCAATCATGGAAACGATGGAACAGGTTCTTTCGCTCACGTAGGAGTCCACGAGCGTCCGTCAAGTGTCAAAAGTCCCGAGTGACATCGAGGCGAATTTGACGAGTTGCACTACTACATTGCCGAGGTCGACCGTCGCGGGCGACGCGAAAGAAAGTCCGTTTGATCAGGATGTGAAGAGGTTCACGACGTCCCATGACTATCGACACGAATTGACTCGGCCACGATTCAATCCAGAAAACCATGAGTTTGAGTTTGGCGCGATAATCGTTCGCCGTACGTGAACGCGAGATTTCGAGGGAATTTCCGTACCGTGAACAACCAGCATCGTGTCGGCATGTTATTTTACCAAGCGGACATTATGTTTCACCTGATGTTCACGCAGTGCAATAAAACTATCGGCACCACATCGGTGTCACTGAAGGGTTGGGGATATGAATTTTAAAACAGGAAGGGCTCTTGCGTCTGTGGCATTGGTCGGCACTTTTGTCGTCACAATGTTGCCGAGCGTGAGTTCTGCAGCTGGAAAGACCGTGTCGGCTAGCACGTTCAATACGAGCTATTCGACAATGAAGTACCTGAAGGCCATCGTGGCGAAGGGTAAGGGCGCCATTACGGTGATCCTCCCCGACACGAAGTCCTCGGCTCGGTACACGGCTTTCGACGCTCCGGACTTGACCAAGGCGTTCAAGGCCGCCGGCGTGAAGAAGTGGAAGGTCGAAAACGCGTTGGGATCTGACTCGACGATGTTCACCGATGCCCAGGCAGCAATTGCCCGTGGCACCAAGGTGCTCATTGTGGACCCGATTGACCCGACGACGGGTGCGTCCATCGAGGCCTACGCCGCTGCACGTGGTGTGAAGACCATTGACTACGACCGTCTCACCTTGGGTGGACAGCGTACGTACTACGTGAGCTTCGACAACGTCGCGGTCGGTACGTTGATTGGTAAGGGCGAACTGGCTTGCCAGACTGCCTGGGGCGTCACTAACCCCGTGACCTACATCTCGTACGGTTCACCGACTGACAACAACGCCACCTTGTTCGCGAAGGGCTACAACACCGTCCTCGCCGGCGCCGGATTCAACACGACCGCTACCACCCTCACCGGTGCCAAGCAGTCGGTATTGGAGAACGCCGGTACGTGGGACGGCCCAACGGCCGCTTCGGACTTTGAGGCTGCCTACACGGCACACCCGACCATCAACTCTGCGGTAACGCCGAACGACAACAACGCTTCGGGCATCATCACCTACCTGCAGGGCAAGGGTCTCAAGCCCAAGACCTTCCCGTTCACCGGCCAGGACGCATCGCTCGTTGGTTTCCAGAACATCATCTCTGGCTACCAGTGCGGCACCGTCTACAAGCCGATTTACAAGGAAGCTCAGTCCGCCGTTGCGCTCGCGGTGTACCTCAACGCTGGCGTAAAGCCACCGAAGGGTCTCGTGAACGGTTCAACGCCTGACACGCTTGAGCACAAGGGTGTTTCTTCGGTTCTTTTGACCGCTTCATGGGTTACGGCTGCGGACGTTCAGTCCACGGTTATCCACGACGGCTGGTTGAAGGCTTCGGACCTGTGCACCTCTTCGTCGCCGACGGTTGCTGGCTCACCCCAGCCCACCTACGCGGCTGACTGCACGACGTACGGCATTAAATAAGCAATCACTGATGGAGAACGCCCCCGAGTCAACTAGTCCTTCCACGTCCGGTGACGGACGAGACGGGCCAGTTGGCTCGGGGGCCTCTGCATCATCCGTAACACCGCTGTTGAGCCTGCGCGGGATATCGAAGAATTTCGGTCCCGTGCAGGCGCTGCAAGACTGCGACCTCGACGTGCCTGCCGGTCAGGTCACCGCACTTATCGGTGACAACGGCGCTGGCAAGTCCACCCTCGTGAAATGTATGTCGGGCATCTACGCGCCGGCGTCGGGCCAGACGTTCTGGAACGGCAAGGAAGTGAGCATTCACACTCCGCGCGACGCGTCGGAGTTGGGTATCGCCACGGTGTACCAGGACCTCGCACTCTGCGACAATCTCGACATTGTCCAGAACATGTTCCTCGGTCGCGAAGAGACGAAGTATCAGATGCTCTCCGAGATCAAAATGGAACTGGCGACGAGGCAGACATTGAAGGACCTGTCGGTGACGACAGTAAAGTCGGTGCGCCAACTGGTGGGGTCGCTGTCCGGTGGACAGCGTCAGGCCGTCGCGGTGGCGCGCGCCGTCATGCGCGACTCGAAGTTGGTCATCATGGACGAACCGACGGCGGCCCTCGGCGTCTCGCAGACCAAACTCGTTCTCGAACTCATTCGCACCCTCGCCTCGAGAGGCATCTCCGTCCTCGTTATTTCTCACAACCTTCTCGACGTCTTCGGTGTCGCTGACCGCATCGCGGTCATGTACTTGGGCACCATCGTCAGTGAAGGTCCGATCGCTAACTACGACACCACGAGCGCCGTCGAGTTGATCACCACTGGAGAGTCCAGCCGCGTCCCTTCGCGCCTCTCCTCGTCTCTCTAACCGAAAGGCAGTTCCCCGTTGTCCGATGCCCCCGAACAGGTGACCGCAAGTCACTCCAGCGAGCACGTTGTCTCGACGCGGCCCGCGTTCTCCCAACAGGTGAAGCGTGTCTGGCAGGGTGACAATGGATCGATTCCGATTCTCATTGGCTTGGCGGCGCTCGTCATCTACTTCCAGGTGCAGAACTCGGTCTTCCTTACCCCTGAGAACCTGACCAATCTATTGATTCAAGCCTGCTTCTTCGTGCTCTTGAGTATGAGTGAGATCTGGCTTCTTCTCTTGGGTGAGATCGACCTCTCGCTGGGATTCGTCGCGGGCATCGGCGCGGCCGCCGCTGTCATTCTGACCGGAACGAAGTACAACTGGCCGTGGTGGCTCGCCCTTCTTCTCGCCTTGGCCGTTACGACCGGAATCACTACCTTGAGTGGTGTACTCGTCATTCGGCTCCGTCTCCCATCGTTCATCGTGACGTTGGCCGGACTCTTGGGACTGCAAGGCGTACTGATTTGGCTCGTCGACAAACAGGGTACGGGTGGCGCGATACCGCTGCACAACAACGAGCTGTACTACCTCGTGAACGGAAATTTCACTCCTTTCGCCACGATTATCTTCGTCATCGTGATTGTCGCGGTCTCCAGTCTTTCCATGTTGCGCGCCGACCGCAACCGACGCACCAGCGGACTCGACACCAACACGAACGTGACCATCGCCAAGATTGTGTTGCTCATCATTGCCGGTGGTTTGATGATCTGGATCTTCAACACGAATCGTTCCTCGTTCACCACCATCGATGGGATGCCCTTCGCGATACCGATCGTGCTGGCGGTCCTCGCTGCGGGGAGTTTCATCCTCATTAAGACCAAGGCAGGTCGATACCTTTACGCGATTGGCGGCAATAGTGAAGCGGCCCGTCGCGCCGGCGTCAACGTCAACCGATACCGTCTCATGGCGTTTTCCCTCGCCGGCCTGTCCGCCGGAATTGCGGGATTGATTTACGCCTCTCGACTCGGGGGCATCACCGACGGGATCGACGGCGGTAACCTCGTGCTCGAGTCCGTCGCTGCGGCCGTCATCGGCGGTACGAGCCTCTTTGGCGGTCGAGGAAAGATGATCAACGCCGTCGTCGGTGGCGTGATCATCGCCACCATTCCAAACGGCATGGGCCTCATTGGCATGAGTGCGGCCACGCAGTACATGGCGACGGCACTCGTGTTACTGGCGGCCGTCTCCATCGACTCGATCGCGCGACGCGGCAGCACGGTCCTCGGCTAACGACGTCCAGCGCCGATGAAGGCGAAGGGGATTGGTCAACGCCGCGTCGTCGACAACACGTGGTGAAGAACGTCAATCAGAACACGTTGGGTAGTTCACCGCGGCGTATCTTTCCGTTACCCGTGCGCGGGATGGCGACGACGTAGCGGATCTCTTTCGGTTTCGCCCAAGGACCGATCCGTTCCTCGGCCACGGCGCGCACGGAATCGTCGACTCGTGAACCATCACTGACGATCAACGCAACAACGCGCTGTCCCCATTCGGGATCGTCGATGCTCGTAATGGCGACGTCGCGAACGCCACCTATCGTCGCGAGTGCCGTCTCGAGCTCTTCGGGCCACAGCTTCTCGCCACCGGTGTTAATGAGAAATCCCAGCCGTCCGCGCACGGTGACGACTCCGTTCGTCACGTCACCGGCGTCGCCGGTGGGGAACCAATCGTCTTGTCCGTCGGGCCCGAGAACAGCGGGTCGCGGCTCGTGTCGGTAGGAGCGAAAGAGGGTGGGTGTTCGCACGCAGAGCTGACCGTCGACGCTCGACACGTCAACGCCCGGTAAGGGGGTGCCGTCGTAGACGATTCCCGATCCGGTCTCGGTCATGCCCCACGTCGTCAACACGTTGTCGGGCAACGCGGATGGCGGTTTCGCACCTCCGAGCAACACCTTTTCGTAGCCGCTCACATCGTTGCGTACGAGTTGGGCCCGCACGACCGATACGTGGGTCGCGCCGAGCGACGGGCCCGCGCCAACGTTGTCGATGTCGCCCCAGAGGAGTTGTGCGTCACTAAAGATCGCGCGCAACAGCACCGCGAGTCCGCCAATGTGAGAGGCCGGCAGACACGGGAACCAGATTGGCGGACGGTCGCCTCGCAGCGTCGCTTGGGTGAGTTCGGCACTCGCTCGAAGCGCGTCCCAGGTCAGTTCGACCGCCTTCGGTTCACCACTCGAGCCCGAGGTGAGCATCACCAGGCCAATCGCGTCGTCGACCCCCGGGCCGTCGGAAAGGGCTCGCCGACCCTTGAGATCGCGTAAGTGCGTGGCCCCGAGGGACGTCAGCTGTGCTCGTTGCCGGCGTGGCGAAAGTCGTCGGTCGAGAATACAGAAGGCGTCGTGAGCGCTCACGGCGTCGCGAAGTGCCCCTTCGAGGTCGGGACCCAGCTCGAAATCGAGCGCGAGCAGGGGGGTCACGAAAACCAGACTATATGTCGAACAACTAGGTTGGTCGGGTGGGAGGTGGTACCCGTGGCATCACTACGTCACGAACGAAGGATTGCTGCGAGTGCGGACACGGTGTGGAATGTGGTCTGTCGTCCAGAGAGCATCCCCACGTGGTTCCCGGGCATCGTCTCGTGCACGGTCGATGGTAATGTCCGCGTCATCACGACGGCCACCGGTCTCGATATGCCCGAAGAGATACTGACAATTGACCCGCACATCAGGAAGTTTGCCTACCGAATCACGGCTCCGCTCTACAAGTTCCACTTGGGCGAGATCGACGTCATTGAAATTGGCGTGAACGACTCACTCTGCGTCTACTCCACGACGGCCCTACCCGACACCTTGGCCCTGTTGATCGCGGGCGGCACGATTGGCGCCCTCGACCAGATCCAACGGATCGCTGAAGGGGCGAGGGTCTAGTCGTGGGTCGGCGCATTCTCTTTATCACGACCGATCAACAGCGTTACGACACGGTGGGAGCGAACGGCGGCACGTTGTCGCGCACGCCCGTGCTCGATGGTCTGGCGGCCGAGGGCGTGCGCTACGAGCGCTGTCAACCAACGTCGGTGGTCTGCATGCCATCGAGGTCGTCCATGTTGACCGGTCAATTCCCCACGACGCACGGGGCCTGGATGAACGGCGTTCCCCTCGCGATTGACGCGCCGTCGGTGGCGGAGAATCTGCACGACGCGGGCTACGCGACGGCGCTCATCGGAAAGGCGCACTTCGAACCGTTCATGGATCCCTTCGGTCTCTACGCCGAGAACGCGTTGGCCAACCTCGGCATCCCGACGATCGAACAGGATTGGTTCGACGGTCGCCGTGGGGTGCACCGAGGCTTTGACCACCTCGAGTTCGCCACCCACGGCGTCATGGGATCGCTGCACTACGCCAAGTGGATGAACGAAGAACACCGCGATGCCATCCGCGGCTTCTACCAAGTAGTCGACCGCGACCTCAACGTGAACGCCGCCGGCGGTGGCGACACCAGTGCACCGCAGGTGAAGTTCAACGCCGTGCCGCGCGAGTTGTATCACACTGATTGGGTTGCCGACCGAACGATTTCGTGGCTGGACCAGCAACCGGCCGACAAAGACTGGTTCTGTTGGATGAGTTTCCCCGACCCGCACCATCCGTGGGATCCACCCCAGTCCGAGATTGGACGAGTGCCGTGGCGCGACGTACCGCTGCCGGCCAACTACCCAGAACGGGCCAGCGATCGCGAAGCGATCCTCGACGAGAAGGCCCGTCACTGGCGCGCCTGGTACGACGGGCGCGTGGTGAGCAACTACGAAGCGCCGGCGAAGTGGGTGCCGGCCACGATGAGCGCTGACCAGGTTCGTGAGGTGAACGCCCTCAACGCCGTTGAGGTCGAACTGGTCGACGAAGCCATTGGGCGAGTGCTGAAGGCCGTTCACGCCAAAGGTTGGGCTGACGACGTCGACGTCATCTTTACGACCGATCACGGTGAGCTCCAAGGTGACTTCGGTCTACTTTTCAAAGGCCCCTACCACGTGGATGCGCTGATGCGCCTACCTCTCATTTGGCGACCGGCCCGGTCTACGAAACCGGAGCCGAGTGTGGTGCGCGCACCGGTCAGCCTGGTGTCACTCGCCGCGACGTTCCTCGAGGTCGCCGGACAGCCGGCGCCCAGTTGGGTGGAGGGACAGTCCCTACCCACGACCGACGACGAAGCCCACGCGCGGACCTTTGACGCGACGGTCACGGAATGGGACTCGTCGCTGTTTGGCCACGACGTCCACGTGCGCACCGTCGTGACTGACGCGCACCTCTACACCGAATACGGCGCGGGCACCCTGCACGACGGCAGCGAGGGCGAACTCTACGATCTGGCCGACGATCCACTTCAGCGCCACAACCGATTCGACGACCCCGAAATGGCGTCGGTGCGGTCCACGTTGTCCGAGCGCCTGCACGCCCACGAGCATCGCCCCGGCGAGCGCGCGGTGCCCGGCGTCGTGATGGCGCCGGTCTGACGAACGGTAGCGTGGTCTCCATGTCCGAGACAGTCATTCAAGGTTCACCGATCGATCCCGTCGAAGAGTTCCGCCGGGCCCCGCTCCCGAGGTTCGAACAGTTCGGCGAGTTCGACGACATCGTCTATGAAGTGGGCGAAGGGATTGCGCGCATCACGATCAATCGACCGCAACGGCGCAACGCCTTTCGTCCCCAGACCCTCTTCGAACTTTCCGACGCTTTCGAACGGGCCCGCGACGACATCACCGTCGGCGCGATCATTCTCACGGGCGCCGGGCCCGACGCTTTTTGCTCGGGCGGCGATCAGTCGATCCGTGGCGACGACGGGTACATCGGCGATGACGACGTCGCGCGCCAGGGCGTCGGACGTCTCAATGTGCTCGATCTACAGATTCAAATTCGACGTTTACCCAAGCCCGTCCTCGCCCAAATTGCCGGCTACGCCATCGGCGGTGGACACATCCTCCACCTCGTGTGCGATCTCTCCATCGCCGCCGACAACGCCCGCTTCGGTCAGACCGGACCAAGGGTCGGTTCCTTCGACGGAGGCTACGGTTCATCGCTCCTGGCCCGCACGATCGGGGTGAAGCGCGCGAAGGAGGTGTGGTTCCTCTGTCGACAGTACGACGCACAGCAGGCACTCGACTGGGGCCTCGTCAATACCGTCGTGCCCCTGGACGACCTGGAGCGAGAAACCATTGCCTGGTGCCGCCAGATTCTCACGTTGTCGCCGATTGCGCTACGAATGTTGAAGGCCGGCTTCAACGCCGCGGAGGACGGACTGGCGGGAATTCAACAGCTCGCCGGCGACGCCACCATGCTCTTCTACATGTCCGAAGAAGGTCAAGAGGGTCGAAACGCCTACGTCGAACGGCGTAAACCGGATTTCTCGAAGTTCCCCAAGCGTCCATGACCGAGGCTCCCGGGCCTCTCCGACGCTGGGTCTTGGCGGCACGTCCGCGCACGCTGCCCGCGGCCACGGTGCCGGTCGTCGTCGGCACCACGCTCATTCGTCCCGAGACCATTAACTGGGGCAACTCGGTGCTCTGCCTGGTCGTGGCGCTGTCCCTGCAAATCGGCACGAATTACGCCAACGACTACTCCGACGGCATCCGCGGCACCGACGAGGTGCGGGTCGGTCCGTTTCGCCTGACGGCGTCGAAGTTGGTACCGGCTACCCGAGTCCGCAACGCCGCCTTCGCGTGGTTCTTCGTGGGAGCGTGGGCCGGGCTCTTCCTCGCGTCGCGAACGTCGTGGTGGTTACTCGTCATCGGGGTCACCGCCGTCTTGGCCGGTTGGTTTTATACCGGTGGTCCGAAACCGTACGGGTACTACGGGTTTGGTGAACTGTTCGTCTTCGTCTACTTCGGGCTGGTGGCGACCGTCGGCACCGCGTACGTACAACACCTCTTCATCCCCACCCGAGCCTGGTGGATCGGAGTGGCCTGCGGTTTCATGGCCTGCGCGCTGCTCGAAGCGAACAATCTGCGTGACGTCGTGGGCGACGCCCACGCCGGTAAGAAGACGCTGGCGGCGCGACTTCAACGAAAGCGTGCCTCGTGGCTCTACGTCATCTGTGCGGTCGGCGTCTTCGCAGGCTTTGCCGCCGCGGGACACGTCGTCGTCGCGATCGTGGCGTTGCTGGCCTACTTTCCTGCGGCTCGCCTGGCCTTCTCGGAGAGGAACGGTCGCGAACTTCTCCCGATGTTGATCTTCTCGGCGCGCGCGCAGTTGCAGCTCGGAGCCCTCGTGTCGCTCGCCATGATATTTAAAGTGAGCCTCTAAAGGCCTCGATCGCGCTCGCGGTTTCGTGCGGCCGTTCCACGTGCGCCGCGTGACCGGCCCCGTCAAGGAGTATCACAGTGCCCGTCGTCACCGAGCTGGCGATCGCGGACGCCTCCAACGAAAACTTCTCGTCCCGAGTGCCCGCTACCGTCAGGACCGGCACGGTGAGCGTCGCCATTTGCGGCTCCAACCATTCCTGGGTTCCGGTACCGGCGAGACGAAGCGACGTGGCGAGTCCGTTCGCGTTGCGACTTCTCGACGCGCGCTCGACGGGATCGTTCGCGAGGCCGTTGAACAGTGGTTGCGCGAGCCACTCGTCGAGAAATGCGTCAGTACCAATCGTTTTGATCCGTGCGGCGAGGACCTCGTCTCGTTCTCGGCGAGCGTGGCGTTCGCCCGGGTCTTCAATGCCGCGCGTGGCACTCACGAGTACGAGCGCGCGAAGGCGCTCGGGGTGCGCGAGGGCAAAATGGAGTGCCACCCGGCCGCCGAACGAGTAACCACCGAGGATGAATGGCTCGGTGGGCAGGACCTCGGCGAGGAGATCGGCGGTATCGGGCAGCGAGGCGGCGATTGCACTGTTCTCACCGTGTCCGGGCAGGTCAACGGTAAGGAGTTCGTTGGTTCCTGCCAGAATGGAACGGAACAAAAGTGCCGAGTCCTTGGTCTGCGTGAAGCCGTGAAGCCAAACGAAGATTGGTCCGGAGCCGTGTCGTTGAACACCGAGGAGTGACATTGGAACAGAGCGTACCGAGCCCCAGCGTGGTCCAGGCCACGTTCGCGGCCACTCTGTTTGATGAATGGATCCGCGGCGGCCTGCGCGACGTCGTGATTTGTCCGGGATCACGTTCGACGCCTCTGGCGTTGGCGGCGTCGTCGCGACGTGAACTCACCATCCACGTGCGAATTGATGAACGCAGCGCGGGCTTCTTCGCGATTGGGCGCGCCCTTATCACCGCGCGTCCCGTGGCGATTGTCGTGACGAGTGGGACGGCCGCCGCTGAATTGCACGCCTGCGTGGCGGAGGCGTCGCAGGCCTTCGTGCCGCTACTCGTCGTGACGGCCGACCGACCTCCAGAACTCCGTGGGGTCGGCGCGCCACAGACGATTGACCAACGAAAACTCTACGGTCCCATGGTGCGCCGTTTCGAAGATCCCGGTGTACCGAGCGCGCACGACGCCGACACGTGGCGTCCGTTGGCCCGTCAACTCATGCAGAGCGCTCGCAACCCACTGGGCGACGCGGGACCGGTCCACTTGAATGCGGCTTTCGTTGAACCACTCGTGGCTGACCCGGCGGTGATTCCCGAAGCGCTCGCCCACGAAGATGAGGGATGGGTACGCAGCAGTGGGTTTGCCGGCCTCGACGACCTACGAGTCCTGTGCGTCGCCGGTCACGGGGTCAGTCAGGCCACGATTGAAGAGTGTCAAGCGCGGAACTGGGTCGTGCTCGGCGACGCGACCGCGCGTGGCACACTGCCGTACTTCGACGCGCTCCTACGCGTGCCGACATTCGCCGCGCGCGTGCGGCCCGACGTCGTCGTGCGATTGGGCGGGCTCACCGCGTCGAAGGTCTTGACGGAGCGTCTCCGGGAATGGCGGGTTCGAACCATTGGATTCACTGGCGCCGGCTTTGTTGCTGATCCCGATCGGCTGATCGGCGAACTCGTGGCCGGACTACCGAGCGCCCTCAGTGAGCCCAAGGCCAACGGTGAGTACTTTCAACTCTGGTCGGACGCCTCACATCGCGTGGGGGAGTGGCTGGCGACACTCGACGACGACGCAATGCCCCTCAATGAGGCGTTGGTGGCGCGTGGTGTCGTGGCGGCGAGTACGCGCCACGCGGTGCCACTGGTCGTTGGATCCTCGATGCCGGTGCGCGACGTCGAGTGGTGGTCCGAGTCTCGAACGGCGCCCACGTTTTCAAATCGTGGTGTGAACGGTATTGACGGCGTGATCTCGACCGTCCTCGGTGTCGGCGCCGGTGGATCGGCACTCGGGCTCGTCGGCGATATCACGATGCTCCACGACGTCTCGGGATTGGTCGACGGTCTGGGCGCCAGTGGTGGTTCGTGCGTCCTCGTGGTCGTTAACAACAATGGTGGCGGAATCTTCTCATTTCTCTCGCAGGCGTCCGCACTCGACCACGATCAGTTCGAACAACTCTTCGCGACACCACGCCCTCACGATCTCGGCGCCATTGCGCGGGCGTTCGGGCACGCGGCCATTGACGTCTCGACGAGTGGCGATCTTCGTCGGGCCATCGAGAGTGGACTCGCGACCAACGGCCTGTCCGTCATCGTCGTACGGGTTCCCTCCCGAGAGGCCAACGTGGCGCAACACGACGACTGGAACGAACACGTGGCCCTACTCTTCGAGCACGGCGCATGATTGCGGCACTGCCCAGTTCACTGTTGGCGGCGCTACCCATCGCCGTCGCTGCCGGCTTCATCTCGTTCATCTCGCCGTGCGTGTTGCCGCTGCTCCCGGGCTACGTCGCATTTTTGGGCGGCGCCGCCGGTTCGCTCGAACGTCGCGCGGGTCGGGGCCGAGCCCTCTTCGGGTCCATTGCCTTCGTGCTGGGGTTCGCGATTGTCTTCGTCAGTGAAGGAGCGATCTTCGGCGGTCTCGGCTCAGCACTGAAGTCGCACGACGAACGAATACTCACCATTGTCTTTGGTTCCGTGACGATCCTGCTCGGGTTCTTCTTTGCTGGCTGGTGGCCGTCTCGATTTCTCTCCCGCGAACGGCGAATTCACTATCTGCCCCGCGCCACCATCGTGGGCGCGGGGTTGCTCGGCTTTCTCTTCGCGCTCGGTTGGACTCCCTGTCTCGGACCCACGCTCGCCGCGATCAACGGGCTCGCCTCGTCGACCGGTGCCTCCGCCGTTCGCGGATCGATTCTCGCCTTCTTCTACTGTCTCGGTCTCGGCATCCCCTTCGTCGTGGCCGCGCTCGCGACGGAGTGGATGGCGACGGCGTCGGGATGGTTGCGACGACACCAAAAGGCCATTGGCCACGTCGGGGGAGTGCTGCTCATCACCATTGGCGTGCTCGAGGTGTCGGGCGCGTGGAACACGTTCGTGTTGTGGTTGCAGGTCCACTATCCCGGTGGCACGCCAATCTTGTAGGCAACGTCGTCTCGTACACTGGGTCGATGAAACTACGTGACGACTGGCAGTTCCGCGGTCTGGTTCACCAGGCCACCAGTGAGGCGGTCCTCGACCGCCTGGGCGCGGGCGGTGTCACGGCCTATATCGGATTCGACCCCACCGCCCCGTCGTTGCACCTCGGCAGCCTCTTGCAACTGTGCAATCTGCGACGCCTCCAAATGGCTGGCAATCGTCCCATTGCTCTCGCCGGCGGTGGCACGGGACTGATTGGCGACCCCAGCTTCAAAGCCGTTGAGCGGCCGCTTCTTTCGAAGGAGCAACTCGACGCGAACGTGGAAGGAATCCGAGAGCAGATGTCTCGATTCCTCGACTTCTCGGCGAGCGCGGGATCGTCGCGGGCGCTGCTCCTCAACAACGCGGCGTGGCTCACCACCATTTCGCTCACCGAATTCCTCCGTGACGTCGGTAAACACTTCACCGTCAATCAGATGATCGCGAAAGAGACGGTGAAGAGTCGTCTCGACCGCGACGACGTCGGGCTCTCGTTTACCGAGTTCTCGTACATGCTCCTGCAGGCCTACGACTTCCTGCGACTTCACCTCGATCAGGGGTGCACGTTGCAACTGGGCGGCTCGGATCAGTGGGGCAATATCACGATGGGCACCGAGTTGGTCCGAAAGATGACGGGCGAGTCGGTCGACGGCCTGACGTCGCCCTTGCTCCTGCGCGCCAACGGCGAAAAATTCGGGAAGTCCGATATCTCCAACGAACACGTGTGGCTCGACGCGTCCCTGACGTCGCCCTTCGCGCTGCACCAGTTCCTCTTGAACTCCGAGGACGAGATGACGCCGGCCCTGTTGCGATTCTTCACGTTTCTCGACCACGAGACGATCCTCAACCTCGACGAGGCGACGCGGACCGCGCCCCAGGAACGTCGTGCGCAGCGTGCGTTGGCCAACGCGGTCGTCGCGCTCGTACACGGTGACGACGCCGCACGGGCGGCCGAACGGGCCGGCGAGGCGCTCTTCGCCGAATCGATCGCGGAACTGGACGAGGCGACGCTGCTTCAGGTAACGGCCGACGCCCCCTCGTCGACGTTCTCGCGCGCCGAGCTCGGTGCGGGGATGGACGCCGCCGACCTCCTGGTGCGTTGTGAGCTCGCGACGTCGAAGGGTGAGGCCCGTCGATTCCTCGAACAGGGCGGTGTGTACGTGAACAACATTCGCATCGACGCCGCGACTCCGGTGGATCTCACGCGGGCCCTTCACGATCGCTACCTCGTGGTGCGGCGCGGACGTCGCCAGTTGCACCTCGTGGTCGTGGCGTGATTCGACGCGTTGTCGCGTTTCTCTGCCTTGGTCTCGTCCTCGCGGCCTGCGGCACCGTCTCCCCAGCCACGGCCATGCACGCCTGGGTGACGCAAAGCAACTTCCACGAAAACGTGAAGACCGTCCTCAGTGACGCCCAGCACGCCGCCTCGGCGCTTTCGAATCTTTCGACCAACGCGAACGATCTTCACACGGTTTGCGCGGTGCTGCTCTTCGACGACCAGTCGCTCAACGCATCTCTGCCGACGCCCGACGCCCAGTCGTCGTCACTGCTCGCCAAGGCGTACGGCGACATCGGCGCCGGCGCGAACGAGTGCTACAAGGGGCAGGACAGTCAGTTGGGGCGAGCGAAGGCGCTCGCGTTCATCAGAAGGGGCGTGGGGCTGCTCTCGGAGGGCACGGCCCGCGTCGCGAGTCAGGCCCAGCCTTAGGTGGGGGGCCGCAGGTCGATTTCGAGGCGCAAGATCCCGTCCTCGATCGTCGCCACCGCATCACCGAGCATGGCGAAGTCCTGGAAGTCGAGATTGGCCGCTTCAATGAAGCGCACGCGCTCGGGTCCCTCCACGGGCGGAAAGCCCCGGCGCTTGACGGCATCTGCTCGCTCGCGGAATCGAAGCACCATTTCGTTGGGATCAAAGGCTTGGCTCACAACGAAATGATAGGGCTCCAACTGGGGGCCCAGTTGTTAAGATGGATACTCGACTCGGTACTACTGGGTTGCGGTCGCCGCCAGTTATGGCCTGCGACCAGTAAGGAGTTGACGTGAAAAAAGGCCGCCATCGTCGGTTTGTTGAAGCTCGCGAACTCAAGCGCTCCACGGGACCACGGGCAACCACTTGTGTCGAGTGCGGAGCCGCGCCCGAGGACGTGCACGCCGAATGGTGTCTCGCCGAAGAGGACCGCTACGACGAAATTCTCGGCTCACTTCCCCGCACGTCGTTCAACGAAGAGGATCCCCTCGCCGCTGAGGGCTAGGCACGCTTGCGCATGACGGGATGGGGGAGACGCGTTCCTTTGGGTTGCGCCGCGCGTCGGTTCATGTACGCCAACAGTTGGTCGTAGACCAACTGACCAACCATGGCGACGAGCTCTTCGTCCATGGAGTCAACAACACGGTCTTGACCAACGAAGGCCGCCGGATCCTCGGTGCACCACCAGTGGAAGTCGGCACCACCCTCCCCCCAGTGACTGCGGTTCCACTGCGAGATGCGGGTGATCACGTGGCCGGACTCTTCGACTTCGTCTTCGCGGCGAAGCGGCAGTTGCCAACAGACCTCGGGCTTGAGCGGGATGTAACTCTCGTCATTGTCGATCGCCATCACGTGTAACGCGCAGCCCGGTCCCCGGTGAAAGTCCGGGCGGTTGAGAAAGATGCACGCGCCCTGGACGAGCTTCGACACGATCTCGCCGTTCTTCTTTACCCGAGTCGTTCCCTGGCGCCCCTTGGCCTTGAACTGCCACTGGTCGTCGGTGAGCCGTTTCGCGGCCTTTTCCACGCGCTTCTGGTCCTTCTCGTCGGTGAAGTGGGCCCCGTAACTACAGCACCCCTGGACCAATTCGGGGGTGGCCTCGGTGAGCACTCCCTGGCAGCCCTCGCCAAAGATGCACTTCCAGTTGCTTTCCAAGAACGTGACGTCGAACATCCAAGTCCTCAGCCGTTTGGTGTCTTCGAAACTGACCCATTCGTGGGCGTCGGAGGGGATGGAACTCACGAAGTGAACGATAGTTGGTGTGCGTTGCGACCGAGTGCACACGTACACTTGCATCATGACTACCGTCGACACCTTCGAAGTACTTTCCCTTACCGATGAAGCCCGCAACGTCGTAATTGACGCGCTGAACGCGGAGGACAACGCCGAGACCCTCGCCCTGTTTATTGAAGTGACCGGCACGCGAGGCGCGGGCTACTCCTACGACCTGTACTTCTCGGACCGCGCCGACGCGCCCGAGGGCGCAGCCATTGGCAGCGACGGCGGCGTCACGATCGTCGTTCCGGAGAAGAGCGTGTCGCGCCTACGGGGCAGCCGACTCGAGTTCGCGAGCGAAGGCGGCGGCGGACTGGTACTCGTGAATCCCAACGCGCCGACGCCCGAGGAGATCAATCCCGGCGTACCGGCCGACATTTTGGCACTCGGTATCGAGGGGCCACTCGCGGTGCTCGCCGCCGAGGTTCTCGAATCCAGTGTCAACCCGGCCATTGCCTCGCACGGCGGACGGGCCGACTTGATCGCGCTCGACGAGGAGAAGAAGGTCGCCTACGTGAAGCTCTCGGGTGGATGCCAGGGCTGCGCGATGAGCCGCATGACCCTTTCGCAGGGAATCGAGACTTCGCTCATCGAAGCCATACCCGAACTGACGGGCGTCATCGACGTCACCGACCACGCGTCGGGCGAGAACCCCTTCTACTCGAACGATCAATAGCCCAGCGCACGCGTCGTAGAATTATCCGATGTTGCGCTTTCTCACTGCCGGCGAAAGCCACGGCCCATCACTCAGCGTCATCGTCGAAGGTCTTCCGGCCGGACTGCCCATCGACGTCGAGCAGATCGGTGACGAACTCGCACGTCGACGACTCGGGTACGGTCGCGGACCTCGTATGCGATTCGAGCGCGACGAACTACGTCTGATCGGCGGCATCCGCCACGGACGAACGCTCGGCTCCCCGGTCGCCATTGAGATACTTAACTCCGAGTGGCCCAAGTGGGAGCAGGAGATGTCGGCGGCTCCCGGTTCGCCGTCGAAGAAGGAGACCAAGCCCCGTCCCGGTCACGCCGATTTAGCCGGCATGCAGAAGTACAACTTCGACGACGCCCGCGACGTGCTCGAACGGGCCTCCGCTCGAGAGACGGCGGCGCGCGTCGTTGCCGGTTCGCTCGCGAAGGCGCTCCTTCGCTCAATCGACATTCGCATTGTGAGCCACGTGGTGCGCATTGGCCAGGCCGCCGTGGCGAGCGACGTGCGTCCGTTGCCCGAGGACCTCGACCGGGTGGACGACAACGAGGTTCGCTGCTTCGATCCTGAGACGGCCGCGGCGATGATCGTGGAGATCAAGGCGGCCGCGAAAGAGGGCGACTCGCTCGGTGGCATCGTTGAGGTCATTGCCTACGGCGTGCCGGTCGGTCTCGGGAGCCACGTGCACTGGGACCGCAAACTCGACGGCCTACTGGCCGGCGCCCTGATGAGCATTCAAGCCGTGAAGGCGGTCGAAATCGGCGACGGGATGACCCAAGCCAGTCAGCGGGGCAGCGCGGCCCATGACGCGATTGCGGTGGAGGAAGGTCACGTGCGCGGCGGCGGCTACATCCGACGCAGTGACCACGCCGGAGGGCTCGAAGGCGGTATATCGTCGGGCGCTCCGATCATCGCCAAAGCGGCCATGAAACCGCTTTCCACACTCAACCGACCGGTCCTCGAGACCGTGGACGTCGCGACCGGTGAGTCGACCGTCTCGTTCAAGGAGCGCACCGACGTTACGGCCGTGCCGGCCCTCGGTGTCGTCGCCGAAGCAATGATGGCACTCGTGCTGGCCAACGAGGCGTTGCGCAAATTTGGTGGTGATTCCGTTGAGGAGTTCGTGCGCAATCACGACTCGTACCTCGCCAATCTCGGATCGACGTCGTCGGCCGCTCGACCCGAGTAGTCGTGGCCCGTCTCGTTCTCGTCGGCCTGTCCGGGGTTGGAAAGACGACGGTCGCACGCGCGATTGCCGACAAATGGCAGATTCGCTACCTCGATACCGACGACATGATTGCTGAATCCGTTGGTCGACCGGCCCCCCAGTATCTGCGCGACGAAGGGGAGGGCACATTTCGTGCCCGCGAACTCAAAGAGCTGATCATCGCACTTTCGTCAAACAGCGTCGTGGCAACGGGCGGTGGCGTCGTGTGCACTCCTGAGGCTCGTGACCTCTTGAAGACCGAACCAACCTATTGGCTCGACTGTCCCGATGACGAGATTGTTCCCCGTCTTGGCGAGGTCGAGCGTCCACTGCTCGGCGGTCATCCAGTCGAGGGCATCGCGCGACTTCGCAACGAACGAAGTGGATGGTACCGCGAAGTCTCGAGGGCGCGCGTCGATGCGTCCGGCACCATCGATGAAGTGGTTGCGCGCGTACGAGCGAACGTCGAAGGAGTTCGCGCGTGATAATTACCGTCGACCTCGGACCGCGCTCCTACGACATCGTGCTCGAAGAGGGTGCCCGTCGCGAGGTGAAGGAACTCATTTCGTCTCGAGCGCCCCGCGCCAAAGTGGCAGTCATCGTGACGTCGAAGTCGTTAACGAACCAACCGTGGTTCGACGTCGAAACCGGTCTGCGTCAATACGTGCTCGAAGTGCCGGAGGGGGAGGCGGCCAAGACGCTCGCGAACCTCGACGACCTCCTCGAACGCATGGCCGTACTCGAACTCTCTCGTGAGGACGTCGTGGTGGCCGTCGGGGGAGGAGCAATAACCGACCTGGCCGGTTTCGCCGCGGCCACGTATCTGCGAGGCATCGCCCTGATTCAAGTGCCGACGTCGCTCGTTGGCCAAGTTGACGCCGCGATTGGTGGCAAGACCGGTGTCAATCTCCGTGCCGGTAAGAACCTCGTCGGCGCCTTTTACCAACCGCTCGGTGTGTTGTGCGACTTCGCCACCTTGGCGACCTTGCCCGATCGCGAGCGTCTCGGTGGGCTGGGTGAAGTCGCCAAGTGTTGGCTCTTGGAGGGTGGTTTCGCCGCCGAGCTCACCGACGTCTCACCTCACGACCTCATCGTCATGTCGGTCCAACTAAAGGCGAACATCGTGTCGCAGGACGAGCGAGAGAGTGCGTCGAGGGCGCTGCTCAACTACGGCCACACGCTGGCTCACGCCTTGGAGAAGGTCTCGTTTGCCAGAGACCACGACGAAATGCGCCACGGTGAAGCGGTGGCCATCGGTCTCGCCTACGCCGTGCGGCTCGCGCGGGCCCTCGGTCGCGTCGGTGACGATGAAGTGGTGCGCCACGACGAAGTGCTTAGCGCGCTCGGCCTCTCAACCTCAATCCCGCACAACTATCCGACGTCCTCGTTACTCGAGGCCATGGCGCACGATAAGAAGGCCCACCACGACCTGACCTTCGTGCTCGCCGGTGCCGAAGGGTTCGAGGTCGTCCACGGCGTCGAGCCGACGGTCGTCAGCGACGTACTAGAACAGTTTCGAGGAGAACAATGAGCAGAGAGATTTTGTTGTTGTCGGGGCCGAATCTTGACTTGCTCGGTACGCGCAATCCCGAGATTTACGGCACGACGACGTTGGCCGAACACGTGGCGCGCTTCAGCGAATTGGCGAGCGACGCAGGCTTCACCGTTCGTCATCTGCAGTCGAATTTCGAAGGTGACCTCATCGAAGCGGTGCAGTCGGCCAGAGGAAATGCTGTGGCGGTGGTCATCAACGCCGGTGCCCTAACGCACTCCTCGTGGGCGCTCGCCGACGCACTCGACACCTTCAACGGCGTCAAAGTGGAGGTACATCTTTCCAATCCCGCGGCTCGGGAGCCTTTTCGTCACCTGAGCACACTCGCGGGCGTGGTGAACGGTTCGATCGCCGGTTTCGGCGCGACGAGTTACGAGTTGGCGCTCGACGCCGTGCGCCGCCTCGTGGGTCCCACGTCGTAAGTAGCTGGGAAGGGCGTTGCCTAGACTGGGCAACGCACGATTCGCGAAAGGTTTCAAAGCTCATGGCTGCAATATCAACGTCGGACATCAGGAACGGCATCACCATCAAGATCGACGAGGGTCTCTTCACGGTGATTGAGTTCCAGCACGTCAAGCCCGGCAAGGGCGGTGCGTTCGTACGAACGAAGTTGCGCAACGCCCGCACGGGCGCCGTGATCGAACGGACCTACCGGTCTGATGAGCGCCTCGAGCAGGCCATCATGGACAAGCGTGACACGCAGTACCTGTACCGCGACGGCGACGACTACATCTTCATGGACCAGTCAACCTACGACCAGGTACCGGTGTCGTCGAAGAGTCTCGGCGAGGCGGCAGACTTCTTGAAGGAGACCGGTAAGGCCATGTTGATTCTGCACAACGATGAGATCATCGGCGTGGAACTGCCGGCGTCGGTCGAGCTCACCATTGCCGAAACGGAGCCCGGTATTCAGGGCGATCGCGTCTCGGGTGCGCGTAAGTCGGCCACCCTGGAAACGGGGCTCGTCATCCAGGTACCGCTCTTCGTAGGTCCGGGCGAACTCGTCAAGGTTGACACCCGCACCGGCGAGTACATGACCCGGGCCTAGGGTGAGCGAACTTGGCGTGGCGCGCCACCGCGCGCGCGAACGAGCCCTCGAGATTTTGTACGAGGCGTCGATCAAGGACCGCCCCGTGTTGGACGTCGTGAAAGATCTTTCGATTCGCCCCGATGAGTACGTGATGGCGCTCTTGACATCGTCCTTCGACCACGTCGCGCGCGCCGACGAACTCATTGGCGAATTCTCCATTGACTGGCCCCTCGAACGGATTGCTCTCGTCGATCGATTGGTCATGACGTTGGCGATTGGCGAAATGATGATGTCCGAACCGCCTCCCAAGGCTGTCATCCTCGACGAAGCGGTCGAGTTGGCCAAGGTCTATTCAACGGACGCCTCGCCCAAATTCGTCAATGGCGTGTTGTCGTCAATCGCTGAACACATTCTCCAGTAGGGCGAGGAGCCGCCATTATGCCGGGAATGAGTGGTTCACCGATTTCGCTCAATAACCCGTTGGTCGTCCAACTCTTCAAACACAGTGCGTTCGGGTCCAGCATTTCGTGGATCGTCGCCATCGCGTTGAGTGCGCTGATTCTGGCGAATCTCTTTCGACGAGTGAATCAATTCAATCTGTCAACCGCCGGACTCGCGGAGGCGCGCAGTCGCACGTATCTGCGCATGTGTTTCGGCGTGCTTTGGCTGATCGATGGACTCTTGCAGTTTCAGGCCTCCATGCCGCTCGGTCTCGCCAACCACGTAGTCGCGCCAATGGCGACCGGCACGCCGGCGTGGCTCCATTCGCTCATGTTCGACGGTATTGGGATTTGGAACAATCACCCAGTTGCGTTAGCAGTGGGGACGGCCTGGATCCAAGTCGGATTCGGTGTCTTGTTGGTGGTGTCGAACGGCTCCATCGGGCGCGCTGCCGCGGTTGTGTCGATCGGATGGGCCGGACTCATCTGGTTGGTCGGTAACGGGGCGGGCGGAATCTTCCAATCCTCAAATTCCATTCTCTTCGGGTGGCCCGGTGCGCCCCTCTTCTATATCGCGGCGGGCCTATGGCTCGCTTTGTCACCGACCAATTTTCCGGAGAAGTTCTCGCGGTTCACGCTGCGCGGCCTCAGTGTCGTACTGGCTCTCGGCGCGGTGTTGCAATGTCTTCCCTCGCGAGAGTTTTGGCACTGGGGCGATTCCAATGCGCTCACCACAATGACGAGATCAATGACTTCGACTCCTCAGCCTCATCCTCTCGCCTGGATAGTTTCGAAAGTTGGCGACCTTGCCGGCACCCTTGGCGGCGGCTTCAACCTCATCATTATCATTTGGTTGTTCGTGAGTGCCGTCGGTCACTGGTGGGCCAGCACCCGGATGCTTCGCTGGCCAACTAGAACCGTGGTGATCGGTGCACTGTTCTTCTGGATTGCCATTCAGGACGTTCCACTTTGGGGTGGTCTGGCAACCGACGTCAATTCCCTCCTTCCAATCGCTCTCCTCGCCTGGTGCGCGAGTCCCGCCCGGACTGCTGAACGGCCAATGGTACGGCACCTACCTGTGGAAATGCGATCGAGTTCCGGCGCCGTCGTCGCGTGTTTCGCCTCGGCGATGGTCGTGTTCTCGATGATTTCGATGGGTTGGGCATCGGTGGCGTCGGCGGAGAGCACACTGTTCTTGGCACAGAACGGTCCGGCGGCGGCCGTCAATACCGTGGCACCGGTCTTCACGTTGACGGACCAAGTGCACGTGACGTACTCGTTGGGGGAGCACCCGGGCCGCTATACCCTCTTGACGTTCCTTGATCCCGAGTGTTGGACTGATTGTCCGTTGCTCGCGGCGCAGCTGAAACAGGTTCGTGCGCAACTAGCCCCCAACGCGAAGATTGATGTCGTGGCCGTCGCGGCCGATCCGTATCACGAACAGGTCGCCGACGTGAACCACTTCATTGCGATTCATAATCTCAAGGACGTAAAAGACTTCTACTTCGTCACGGGCAAGTTGTCGGCGGTGCAAAAGGTGTGGCATTCGTACGGCATTGGCGTCACGATGACGCCTACGGCTAAGATGAGCATTCACTCGGATTACGTCTTCATCATCAGTCCCGACGGGCGATTGAAATGGATCGTTCCAGACGAACCTCTCGCAAATTGGGCCGGACAGCATTCGGCCGAGAGTGAACTGCTGACCCTGTTGCACGAATCCGGCCCGCACTAACGACGGGACCGGTCACCGTTGGCGGCGCGAAAGCGTCAGGCGTCGCGCTCGTCGGGCGTCACCGACGGGTTTCGTTGGTGCACCGTCGCCAAGTACGCGTTCCAAGCATCCAGTTCGGGGTCGAGTTCGTCAAAAACTGCGGGACGGTGCGAACCCTCACCTCGTTCGTCCTGTAACAACTTGTGCCACATATACACCGCGTAGAGACCCAGTATCGGCCACTCAAAGACGTAGGCCCACGACAACGTGTTGCCGCTGAGCGCACGTTTCATTTCAATTACGAAGGCCGCAACGCAAATCACTTCGGCGAGGAAAAGTCCGACGTTGATTTTGAGGGCGCTCTTCGTTTCGACGGACATTGCTCTGATTTTAGAACTGTTTCAAAGTCATCGACCACGATGCTTTCGAGACTTACCGTTGGCGTTCCTAGATCATCGGTGGCCACGCAACAATGCGCTGAAGAACCGTCTGCGGGCGTTCGACCGCCGCGTCTCTCCACATCAGAGGGTTTCGGGACGGCTCTCTTTCCGACGCTGGCCCACCTGAGGTCCGAACCCCGCATCACAGTGCGCTGACCTAACGTTGCCTCTATCAACGACACCAGGAGCGCTTCGTGCCGGGCATGAATCCCCACACCTTCAATCTGAGCAACGCCCTGGTTGTCGCGCTTTTTCGTCACGCGCTTTTCGTCACCGGTCTACTGCGACTGACAGTGATCGCCATGGTGATCATGTTCGTACTCATACTTTCACGGAAGATACTCTTCTTCAACCTTTCGCCCGAAGGCGTCAACGAACCGCGTGCGCGAACCTACCTTCGCTGGGGCTTTGGCCTTGTCTGGCTTGTCGACGGCATATTGCAGTTTCAAATTTCGATGCCGCTGGGACTCGCGAACAACGTGGTGTCCCCCCTGACAGTGAATACTCCTTCCTGGCTCCACTCGCTTATGAATCACAGCGTCTACCTTTGGAACAGTCACCCGGTCAATCTGGCCGTTGGGGTGGCGTGGCTGCAGGTGGGCATTGGACTTGCGCTGCTCGTTTCGAACGGCATGACCGGGAGAATTGCGGGACTTATTTCCGCACTGTGGGCGACCCTGATCTGGCTCATCGGTAACGGTGCTGGCGGGATTTTCGTCAGCGGGGCTTCGTTCCTCTTCGGTTGGCCGGGCGCAACGGTCTTCTACGCAATCGCCGGTGTCTGGCTGTTCTTGAAGCCGGAGATATTTCATCGGTGGTTCTCGATGGTCACGCTTCGAATAATTGCGATAGTCGTGGCCGCTGGAGCGGTACTGCAATTTTTACCTTCGACGGAGTTCTGGCACGGTGGTGATACCAACGCGGTGACCGTGATGACCTCCTTTATGACCAAAATCGCGCAGCCCCACTGGTTGGCGTGGCTCTCTCGAGGCGTCGGCACCATCGCCGGAACTCTCGGGGGCGGCTTCAATGTCGTCGTTATCCTCTGGCTCGGGATTTGCGCGACGGGACTCTGGTTTGGGGCGAAGTACGGCTGGCGTTGGCCCGTGTGGTCGCTCGTGGCCGGATGCCTTTTTTTCTGGCTCACGTCAGAAGACACGTCGCTCTTCGGGGGACTTTCGACCGATTTCAACTCCCTCTTACCGTTGGCCGTACTCGTGTGGTGTGCGACGCCGGCCTTGCGCGACGTTCCCAAGCGTGAACGCAGGCTCCCGCAGGAACTCATGACCAGTACGGGTGCTGTCGTGGCGACGTTCGCGGTCTCAATGATCGTCTACTCGAGCGCCCTAATGGCCACCTCGACGTTCGCTGGGGCGGAAACCACTCTCTACCAAGCGCAAAATGGTGGGGCGTCCGCAACCACCACCAAAGCGCCGGCGTTCTCACTGACCGACCAATCGGGCAAACCGTATTCACTGGGTGAGCATCCGGGCTACGTGACGCTCTTGACCTTTCTCGACCCTCGTTGTTACACCGACTGTCCTTTACTCGCCCAACAACTCAAAACGCTGCGCGCAGAACTGCCCGTCAGTGCAAAGTTGGACCTTGTGGCGGTGGCCGCCGATCCCTACCACGAGCAACTCAGCGATCTTCGCCACTTCATCGCGATTCGAAGACTGACGCATGTGGAGCACTTCTACTTCGTGACTGGCAAACTCGAAGCCGTTCGAAAGATTTGGGCGTCCTACGGAATTGGCGTCTCCATGACCAAATCCGACGTCATGAGTATCCATTCGGATTCCATGTTCATAATCAACTCGAAAAACCAAGTGAAATGGGTAATTCCTGACGACCCAATATCGAGTTCATCGGGCCAAGCATCGGCCGTCTCAGAACTTCGAGTTTTACTGGCAGACGAGGGCGTTCGCTGAACCCTTCCGAGGCGTACCACTCGGGCAATTTGGTTCCCAAGAATTTCCATATCTTTTCAGACCCAAAATCCTTCTAAGAGGGACGGGTGTGGATAATCTAGTGGCGGAGTCCACCCGGGGCCCCCTTTTCGCAAGGAGTTGAGTTATGTCAAAGGGGGGGAGACTAATAACGGTAGGTGCACTCTTCTTGGTTGTCGTGGGTCTCGTCGTGTGGGCCGTGGCCGCTCTTTTGACTCCCGGGGTTCCAGGTGGCGTGGTCGACTTTACGAATACGCAAGCTGCGGGCCAACCAGTGCATTTGACGGTACAAACGGTCGGTTCGATCGGTTTTGGCAACCACCCTTCGTGGGTGTCATACCTGGTGAAGGACCCGAAGACCGGTAAGTGGGTGCACGACACCTCGTGGAAGTTACCCGCCCACACCGTCATCGACATGACGGTGTATCAGTACGACAGTGGCAGTCCGCTCCGCAACCAAGAGTGGGGCCAGGTGTTGGGCACAATTGGCGATTCGGCGACGTTGAACGGTAAGAGTTTCACGGCGTACAACTCGTACACCGGCAATGGAGTTGGTCACACCTTCGCAATTCCGACGCTCAACATCAGCGTCCCCCTGGTCGGCGTGGCCGGTAATCCCTGTGGCGTCGCGCCGTGCCATTTCAATTCGCCCCACAACATCGAGACCTTTAGCTTCAAGACCCCCGCTGCGGGCAGTTACAACTGGCAGTGTTTCGTACCGTGTGCGTTGGGCTACCTATTTGGAAACGGAGGCGCGATGTCGACGCAGAACTACATGGGCGGCATTCTGGAAGTGGTGAGTTAGTCATGTCACCTGAAAATTCAATGGGCGGTGAAGAGAATCACCTTCGTCGCATAGTAACGATTTGGATCGTCCTTTCGGTTGTGTTGGACCTCGTGTTCTGGTTTGCCGTTGGACCGCACGTTCCTCCGGGTCGAATGACCACAACCGCCAAGGACAATCAATTGGACTTCAACATCCTCATGGTGATTGGACTGCCGGTCATCATCGGTGTGTGGGAGTGGTTGGGTTATGCCGCAGTCAAATGGAATGCTCGGCGAAAAGATGCGCCCGAATCCGTGGGTGGTCCTGCGGCAGCTGGCAACAAGCGAGCTGAAGTCTCCTGGATTGTGATCACGTCGGTAGTGGTCCTGTTCCTCGCCGTGTTTGGAACCATTGAACTGTACGCAGGTAACGGATCGGGCGGCGGTGAAGGACCGAACCCAATTCAGCAACCGGCTGGCGCTCTGAAGGCAGAGACGGCCGCACTCCAGGGCACCAGTTCGTGGTCGCCCAACAGCAACGACGTCCTGTCGGTGCAAGTGATCGCTCAGCAATGGAAGTTCACCTACCGCTACCCGGCGTTTGGTGGCTTCGAGTCGCCGTACCTAATTCTCCCCAATGACACACAGATTGCTTTCAATGTGACGTCACTGGACGTCATCCACAGTTTTTGGGCCTACCAGCTCGAAGTGAAGGCCGACGCGAACCCATTGGAGAACAACGTCGCCTTCACCAAGACCGAACAGCTCGGCAGTTTTGAGGTTCGCTGCAGTGAACTGTGCGGGATTTGGCACGGTTCAATGTTCAACTCCGGGAAAGTTGTGTCGCAGTCAGCGTTTATGGCCTGGGCCTCGTCGACCGAAGCAAAGAACGCAGCGAATACGAAGAACTTGCCACCCTTTGCATGGACCTACGTGCCCGACGCCAACGGTGCGGCCGGTGGCTACTATCCCGACGGCGGCGTGACGCCCTACAGCCCCGTTGAGATCTACGGAGCGAAGCAGCCCTCATGATGAATCGTCGTTTATCCAATCTGAAGTTCGTGAGCCAAGAAACGGAGATCGCGCGATGACTATTAGCGCTGCAGCACCGGCGGACGTCAAGACGGCAACGCCCGGGGCGGAAGATGCTCCAAGGACCACCGGTCACGGATGGTTGAGCCAGCATGTTGGCACGGCGATCATCGGTGGGTTCCTGGGCTATATCTTTGGCCACTGGCTCGGCAATTTGATTGGGAGCGCCTACCCCTACATTGCCAATAGCGGACAGAACTCACTGTCCGCCCTTTTGGCTCTTATGTTCATGGTTTTTGGTTGGCTCCTCGGCATTGGCGCGTTGAATTATCCGATCCTCAAGATTGCCGGACGAGAGGCTCAACCAGAAGTTGAGCACGTCGGATGGTCGAAGTACTTCCGCTACAACTTGGACCACAAAGTCGTCGGCATCCAGTACGTAGTCGGTGTGCTCATGTTCTTTTTCACGGGCGGTCTTTTGGCCATGGCCATCCGCACCGAACTGTTGAGCCCGACAACCCACGTCTTTAGTGCCGATACCTATATCAAGATCGTGAGCGAACACGGCACGATCATGATGATGATGGCGTCGTCGGTGGTCGTAGGCCCGTTGGGTAACTACTTCGTGCCACTTATGATTGGCGCTCGACGCATGGCGTACCCTCGAATTGAAGCTTTCAGTCTCTGGACCTTTGTCGCGGGATATTTCGTAATCTTCTCGGCCCTTTTCTTTGGGGGATTTCCCACTGGCTGGACCGGTTACGCGCCCCTTCAGACCCAGGCAGGTCCGGGCATGGTCGCCTACCTATTTGGTTTCGCCGTCATCAGTATCGGTATGATGGCCGCCGGCTTCAATCTGGCCGTGACAATCATCAACTACCGTGCACCGGGCATGACCTGGAGCCGGGTACCGGTCTTCGTCTGGTCCATTATTGCCACCGCCGCGCTGTTGACCTTGGCTTCACCCGTTCTGTTAGCGGCGGGCCTGTTCGGACTGCTCGACAAGACGGCGCAGACAGCGTTCTACGTCACTGAGCACGGCGGAAGTTCCTACCTATGGCAGAACCTGTTCTGGTTCTTCGGGCACCCTGAGGTCTACATCATGGCGCTGCCAGGTTTCGGCATCGTGGGAGAGATTATTCCCGTCTTTACTCGTAAGCCCCTGTTCGCGTATCGGATAGCGGCGGCGGGAATGATTGGCGTCGCTCTTCTGTCCTTCTTCGTGTGGCAGCACCACCTGTTCCAGAGTGGCATCAACCCCGATATGCGACCGCTCTTCATGCTCACGACGGAATTGATTTCGATCCCGACCGGGTTCATCTTCTTAGTGGGAATGGGCACCCTCTATAAAGCCAAGATCAGATTCGAAGTGCCAATGCTCTTTTGCATGGCGGTCTATTTCAACTTCCTTATTGGTGGCGTTTCGGGCGTGTTCCTCTCGGACGTCCCGGTGAACGTGACGGTGCACGGCGGTTTCTTCGTACTCTCGCACTTCCACTACACGATTATGGGTGGTTTGATCTTCGCGTTCTTCGCCGGACTGTACTTCTGGCTACCCAAAATGACCGGGCGAACGATGAACAAGAAGATGGGACTGTGGCACTTCTGGACGATGTTCATTTTCTTCAACTTGACATTCTTCCCGATGTTCATCATTGGCCTCCTGGGCCAGCCGCGTCGTGTCTTCTCGTACGCGAGGGACCTGCAGACCTTGAACGACTTCTCCTCGATCGCCGCCTTCTGCCTGGGTGCGTCGTTCCTGATCTTTGTTGCGAACCTCATGTGGTCCCAGTTCATTGCACCCCAGAAGTCTCCTGCCAACCCGTGGGACTCGCTTGGTCTTGAATGGCAGACCGCGACACCTATACCGCCCTACAACTTTGAGCGGATTCCGGTCATCATGACCGACCCGTACCACTACAGCGAAGAGGGCGCGCCTGCGCTCGTCGACCACGGTGGCACGACGCCGGTGCACGCCAGTAGTTCGGTCGCCTCCAGTACTGACCCGGATCAATAAGTAGAGGGTGATGACATGACTGACATGATCAAGAGTTCACAAACAATGAGCGACACGCCGGAAGAGCGCGAGTTCGAAATGCGCGCGCACATTGGATCGATATGGAGCGGCGGCCGACTTTTCATCGGGATGTACACCTTCTTGCTCGCCTCGCTCGCCTTCAGTTACTTCTACCTTCGCTCGAGCAACAACGGGCTTTTGTGGAGGCCGGACCACGTGACGGCGCCGACCGCGTATGGTTGGGCGATTTACACCCTGATTCTTCTCGCTGCGCTCATGGCTATCTTTGGCCAGACGCGACTGCGAAAGGGCAGTGTGTCCGATTGGCAGACGGCCGTGTGGGTCGGGGTCGTGGCATCGCTACTTGCCTTGTTCCTCCAGATTTGGGAGTTCACCAAGGTGCCCTTTTACCCTGGTTCCAGTGGCTACGCATCGACATTCATTGGCTATTCGGTCATGAACATTCTGACGATCCTGATCGTGGCGTACTGGCTGGAGACGACGGTCGCACGTTCACTTCGAATGAACAAGGAGCTCGGTGGCGTTGCGCCGCAGCTCTCGATGCATCCATCGGCGCAATCGTTTCGTGCGAACGTCGCATCGATGACGTATTTCTTGGGATTCGTCGCGCTCGCCAGCACGTTGTTGTTTGCCATGTTTTATCTGCTGTAGTGACGAAACGTAGGAGACCTATAGTGATAGAGAAGATGCGGGTTACCGTCCGAGCGTTGAGGTGGTCATGATGTCAGGCGTGGACAATTTCATCGGCCCTCAGGTCGAGACGATGGTAATACTCTTGGGCACGCTCTTCGTTGTCATCATCTGGGGATTCTTTCAGCGTCATAGTTCGGAGTGAGCGCAGAGCCGGTGAGGCGGCAGATTGTCCCTCGCCTCATTCACGTTCACGACCTGCTCGCAGTCACGGCGCTCGTCCTTTGGCTGCTTGTCCTGACGCCACCCGTTCTTGCGCTGACGAGTGAGTACGAGTTCGTCCAGTCAACGCAGTTCTGTCTGTTCGCCGTCGTGATTCCCGCTCTGCTCATCGTTGGTGGTCCGTGGCGGTGGTTTAACCTCGCGTCCCTGGATGCGCCCCGCGTGAATGACGATGGACAAAGCGTCCCCTCGACGCCAACGCGCCCCCTCGATCGCTGGGTGCAGGGCCGCTC